>Ga0123354_10000559_pt1 | contig 38354 bp, 35 predicted proteins | sample TergutLab28metaG_2_FD_97872 | JGI IMG/M metagenome (GOLD analysis project Ga0123354, IMG submission 97872) | Labiotermes labralis P4 segment gut microbial communities from Petit-Saut dam, French Guiana - Lab288 P4 | ecosystem: Host-associated > Arthropoda: Insects > Digestive system > Gut ... | reverse complement strand
TTGATAAAACACACATTAAAATACGTACGTCTAATCCATTAAAATTTTTTAATATAACACTCCTTCATGTTTCAATCCTTCCGGATCATCATCAGGGAGTAAATGTTCCTATATATGAAGTTATTGAATATTTCTATATTTGTTGATGTTATTGGTATGATGGCGGCATGCATGTGGTTGTATAGGATATGTTGTGTTCGGTTGGTCTGATCGTTAGACGTACGTATTTTAATGTGTGTGTCATCAAGTAAATAAATAGTGCAATAAGTTGGTATTTGAAAAACAAGTGCCTATAGATTTAAATCATGTGCATTTCTTGTAGTGATCCGACTGTATCAGTATATTTTGACCACTGATGAAGTACCAGCAGATTTCCACTGTCTTCCTGCCTTGATCCTTCCATTGCAGCATAACCTGACTGCTTGTGTTCTTGTGGATTTACATTAAATGCATTAGAAACAGTTATAAGTTCTCATGCAGAACTGAAATATATATATATTTGAAATTATGTAAAACTGTTAGTTGATTTTAGATTGAGTTCTTTAAGTGTGATGCCTGACTCAGTATCTACAGCAGATTTTACCAGTATGGTTTATTTGTACATATTATGAATATCCTTAAATTTATGTTACATTTTACTTTGTGTATATTTTATTTAAGTCAGTGAACCTCACAGTCTTTGATTATTATTGCTTACTGGGGTGTCAGATGTACTTGTTAATTTAACATCTACCACTACTTTAAGTGTCGAAATACAAATTGCGTGATATAATGCTTGTCATGATTCTAACATTGAATCTGTAACTAGGCACAAGGAAAGCGGTTAAGGATAGTAAAATCTAGTCAGAGTCAGTGTGCGTATGTTATCTTAGGTGCATTATTTTTATTGTTAGTCCAATTAATGTCCATTATTGCCGATTATAAAATTGAGGATGATCTGTATCATTTCCAGATGAATCAGTCTTTGGATTGTGAAGTATTGTGTTTCTGTACAAACTCTTATAATATGCTAACAAGATGTACACATGTACAGATATTGTGGTGTTTTAGATTCTGACATCTTGTTATCTTGCAGGAGGTTACCTGCATTCAGGAGAATCTTACACACTAAATAGAGGTTGTATATTTGTCCAAAACGTTGGTACCCACCTGTCAGATTACATGTCAGAACCAGGATACCGCATTATGAATGTTCACTGCTTTGAAAGTCTCATATCTTATACATTTCCACATACATACGCTGTTTTTCATATTTATTGTTGCTGCTGTGTATGTGATGTTCGTATTGTCAAACATAGATTCTACAACTAGAGGTATATTAAAATTTAGCAAGCTTACAGGGAAGTGTGGTTAATTCTAACCCATGTCCAAAAACAAATATTTTCTCTACATTTGAAGTAATTGTAAGGGATTTATTATTTGTATTTCCTGTATGTACCAGTAAATAATAAGTAATACGTGTATGAGCATGTTTTCACTTTTTACTGGCATCAGAAATACTGATCTGTGATACAAATTACACGTGTTACACGTAAATGTACCTTCTTAGTTCATATTGGTGTTTATGTTTTTGTTGTCACATAAATGGGTGATACATTGTGTAATCTCCATTAAAGGTAAGGTTCTGAGCAGTAGTTTTGTACATGTAAATATGTTTTGTTACTTTAGAAGACTTGAATTGAAAATAAATTGCATCATCGATTTTAGATAAGATAATGCAAAAAATTATCTGTCATGACAGTGTGCCATGAAGTGTTATAAACTCTTTAATATCTCATTTTACAAAGCGGTTTGTGAAATGGGAGAGTGGAGATCTCACAGCAGTGACTTTTAAGGTCTCTCAGCACGTGAACCTACATAGTGTGGTAGAAAGTATTGTTGGCATTACATCACAGAAGACAGTAACTTCCTTGTTATTGAATGCTTAACCTTGTTGTGGATTGAGTTCCTGAGTTTGGCAGTTGTACCTCTTTGCATTTTGTGGCAAACTGTGTGATTAAGTTGTCATGGCTGTCTTAAATCTCATGACATTAGCCTGGTTATAAGTGATTCAGGCACCTGAATACAATTACTTAAGATGATGAATCATCGGTCATGTACATTTTTGTTGCGAGCAAATTATACCTACCATTTTATATGGAAGAATGTTCAGAATGCTGCCTTGTGAACATCCGTTTCCAGGAGAGGTAGTGTCATATTCTGTGATTCTATGTCAAATGTAATTTTGGTGACAGTATTTTTCTGTGAGACATGTCTTTATTTTCTGATGGTGAGAAAGAAATGTCTATAATGTGGGAATGGGATGTTACTGTCACTGACGGTTGTTATTTGTCTTTTTTAACAGGGAGAATGGGAGAATAGTCCAGAGCTTTGATGATAATATTATGAAGTACTGGAATTGTGCTTTCTGGTTGATGGCATTAACCTATTGATAACACAAGGGCAATTGTCCTGGTGACCGTTGTGTCTTTGTGATGTAAATATAATTGTGACTTCATGTGGAATAGATTTGTCATTAAATTGGGAAGTTGAATGGAATGATAAACATCACCAACTTTGAAACTAACTCTGAGAATTTGGCAGTTACGATTACGCGTAGGAAGTTCGTTGGAGAGGGTGTTGTGTTGTGCACTAAAATATGTTTTGAGATTTTATCGTGGAAAAGAAAAATTGCTGCCCTTTCAGATATGACATTTGTGCTATTCGTTGTTGATAGCATGTAATTCTTGTACTTAACAAGTGGTGAGTTTGACCATTTTTGGTCATGTCAATGTTTAGTCAGTACTTATCCAGTCGTTCCCGTCCGTCCGCAGACTTTGTTACAGATGTAATGGGCCAGTGTTGTAGTGTGTTACAGGTCTGAGGACAGTGTAATTGGCAGAGTTGCAGGTGTATGTTTTTGTCATCCATCTTAACAATTATTAAAAATATAAGTTTAATGTATTTTAAGCGCACATTAATTGCGTTACACCATTTTCCAATAATTTTTTAGATTGTAGTCATCCAGGCTGTGACAACATGTAGTGTCATAGTTGAGCACTGTTTCATAGGAACCTGCTGCCTCCATCTTCAGAGTGAGTTGAAAATGGAGGCAGAATGTCTGTTAGAAATGTTAGCACATATGAGACTACATTGTGTTATAACCCAGAAATGAGTCTTAAATTCTTAGTACTCTGGAAACCTCATCTGATATGTCTGTGTATCCCTGTGACTCATATAGTACATTTTATTGAAGGACTTTATTGATTCATAAGATTATTACCAATTGTCCTGTAAGGAAATAGGTGTCTGTCCTTTTGATGTGGTTGTATGGAATCTTTCCTGTGTGTGTGTGTGTGTGTGTGGTGAATGCAGGTTGCCATACATTTTTACAAGTGTTGTAATTATTTTAATTGCCTTCTGTGTCAGCACGTGAGGTATCCGTCTTGTTATTTCACTTACTAGGATATATTTCAGCACCTACAAATACCACACCATTGTTCTGAAATTTTGTGTTCTGATTGTATACACTCTGTAAGTATGTGTACACAGGAATTGTTGAGACAAAGTTTTGTCGTGTTTATATTGCTCTCAGTGGTGCTGAAATAATGTATGCTTGTAAAATTAGGTGGACAACAGGAACGATGAAGATAAATAGGTCATTATTATATACGTTCCACACAAACATGACATGCAAACTCCATAGTTCATTTTTTTATTGTCTATTAAAATGTTTTGGATATACATGTTGACTGTCTGGTAGAATAATACAGGTACAGTAGGAAAACTGCTACACAAGAGGCCTTCCCTTCACAGTCAGTATGCTGAAAATATGTTAGATATTATTCCCAAAAGAGGAGTAATAAAAAGGAATAATAAAAAAATTTAAGATCACTGAAATTTTTTAGTAAAATTCACACTAAAATCCAAAACGTCATAAATGAAGGTGGAGACGTTCCTGCATATTGTACTTCGTACCATGTGTAATTTTAATTCATGGGTAATGAAAGGTTGCTTCATTAGTGCCAGCTGCATGCTCATATCCTTATAGCACAAGTACAATATACGGAAACATCTCCAACTTCATCTATGACATTTTGGATTTTAGTACGAATTTTATGGGAAAATTTAATTTATTTTCATGTTTTTATATTCGTTTTTATTATTCCTCTTGTGGGAATGATATTAATGTATTTTTAGCAGATTGATTGTGAAGGGGAGGCCTGTGCTGTAGCACATTTCCTTCTGTATCTGTGTTTTTCTACCTGATTGATGATGGTCAGAATGTAGGACCAAAACATAGTAGAAAATAAAAGATAAATGTATATAGTTTGTGTGTTGTGTTGTGTTGTGTTGTGTTTTTACTGCATTTGTTAATGATTGACTAACACAACAGGATAGTGTTGCCCAGATTTGAAGATTAGTTAGATTTAGCAGATACACATACAAAATGTTATCCTCAAGTGAATCATGGCGGTCCTAAATTACGTGTGTCATTATGGCATCAAACGGCAGCTGGGTTACATGAAGGAAATGTACAGTGTTCAGACCTTGTATGTAAAGATATTGTGCTGACTTGCTTCCTTTACATCAGACTTTAAAGAATGCCATGCTAAGCCATGCATTCTGGATTTTCATTCATCAGCTTTTGCAATTTTTCTGAATCTCTTAATGACACTGAAATGAATTTCAAAAAATTTAGAGAGTCATGTACTGAACAATTCACTACAGATTGTTTCAAACAAGCAGTAACCTCTTATATCAGCAAGTGTAGTTATTATAAACTGGCTGTTGTGTCTATGGCTTTCAAAACAAATTATTTATATATTTAAATTATTTACAGTTGAGATAACTTAAACGTTGCGCCAGTCATCACTCATTATACAGACGACTGCATTTTGCTCAAAAGTTTTGGAATAGAAACTTCCAAATAGAAGCCTTAATATTAGTTTCACAACTATATACAAGTTTCTTACTGACCTTGTTATGTCTGCCATTACCACATCGTTAGGTTCTGACTGCAATTTTTGTTGACAGAGACCCCATATACAAAAACTTTGCAAACAAATACGGAAGTGTGTAGCTGTAGTCATTCATGGTTGTCACCTCAGTTGTAAATGCAGCCATGATGGATCTTTACCAATATAACAAAAGCTTAAAATAGTTCTTTCACATACTTAGATCCTGGTATATGGGACTGTTTTTAGGAACTCAGATGAAGTTCTGTGTGAGTGTAAAGAAATGCGCATGGCAGTGTTTTCTGCATTGTCCATGATATTTCACTCATACCTCTGTTATTAATATTATTTTCAATAACTTGACAGTGAGGTACTTGAAAACACTGGCAGACATGACAGCGTGAAAGTTAAATGTATAACATTTTAGCCACATACATTTGATACACAAACAGTGCTGTCTGCAGACTAATTTTATGGTGACTTTGAAATTCTAAACTGTATTAAATAAGCTGATATGCTTGCAGTGCTTGATTTTGTTGTGTGAAATCCAAATTTTGCTTTTCTTTTGGTAGTAGGCATAGCTGCCTTAGTATCACAGTGTTACTGGACAATAATAGATACAGCCTTAAATTACTGATCAGACTGACAGAGCTGGGATCTGTCTTTGGCTTATAATACTAATTGTGGCCTGAGATGATAAATGAGACCATGTTCTTATTTATCTGTTTATTTACTTGTTATTTACTTATTTATTTTTCAATTAAGAGATAATAGTTGTTCAGTCAAAATGCAACATCATATTCTCACTCAATAGGTACATGTTTCAGACTGAACAGTCCATCAGGCTGATACAGGACTCGGTTACAGGTAAAATGCAGTTGCATGCCAAACATACAGCATATCTTTGTGTTAAGTGTGGGATCCCATATCACAAACATATCATTACAATAAAATAGTAATAATAAATAATGAATAGGAGAAGGTTAAAAATTGTGTAAAATATTATTTGTTTATATATAAATTGGTGGTTAATTAGCAGGTGTTAAAAGTACATTGTGCATCCACACACAGAAGTTATTTGCATTTTTAACACCTGTTAAACCACCACCAAGTTTTATTTATACACACACACACACACACACATGTATACATGTATATACATACATTACATACATCTATTATCTTTTAATTGAGTTTACAAACACAATGAGCTGTGTTCCTGTCAAGTTGTTCATTTTTATGTGTTATACCGAACTTACATCTCCCCTATCCCAGTCTCTCTGTTTGTGTGGTTAATGTTTTCCTACCGTGATAACATACAATAACAGTTGCACTGTCATTAGGAATATACGTGTAATGACACACACCTGTCCACCGTTGTGCTGTATGTTGCTGAGAATCAGAATCAGTGTAACATTGTACATGAATTGAATAGATACAAATTTTACATCCAACTGGAACTAATGTGCACAATACAGAATTGAAATAATAGATAATAATTTTAGTGATCATTTTATCAAAAGCACAATTCAGAGGAGTGTTTTGTTTACACACTGTACTCCTCTTATGTCGTGATGATTGCTGCTTAATAAGGTACGTGAAAGTTGGATTTCATTAAATTGAAGATTATGCAGAGGTCTTTTGGCCTAATATTTCTGAACTCTGCCTGTTCTGTGCTGCATTGGAATTGAAGTGCTGGATACTGGGAATTTTGTTTTGGTGGTATTTGTTAGTCCACGTCTCAACTAAGATACTGAGTGTTTACTTGTCAGTCACAAAAGCAGTTTAAGCATTTCTATAATTGACTCGAATATTTTCATTTTTTTAAATGTTTAATACACACACACACATATATATATATATAGCTCCCAAGTTCCACCAACAAGTGATTTTGAATTATTGAGGTACACTTTTCATAAATAATATATACATCTACATTTGCAGTAATTTCCATTGCCAGTCTTTATGTGATATGCTGTCTTTATACAGAGTAAAAATTTTGAGCTTTGACTGCCTTAATGAACTTACTGCATCAAGGAATTTTGTAACATGCTTCATATATGTTGCCATTCTGCACAATGGATAGGATGTTTTCTGTATTTACTAACACTGTGGTGGACATCTTTCTACACAAGGTATATGTGCATGCTACCAAACACATTGGACAAATAAACTGCACACGCAAAGGAATTTGTCATAAATAAAGTAGAAGGAATGTTGAAAATTACTGACTATACATAATAGTAGTACACATTTTGCATTAATTCAGTTATTCTTCAGCTTATTTTCTCTTGTTCTTGTCAAGTATTGGATTTAAACGATCTTGACATTGTATGAATTAGAATTTATTTATACTGGAGTTACAAAACTATTGCTTAGAGACATTTCTTTATTTAGTATCTGTTACTAGGGTGTGTTTATTGGCATCACATAGGTGCATTTGCAAAATTGTGAAGTGTGATTATGCCTTGTTATTTTGAAGGTGTTTACTTGTTCAGTTCGTCCGTCTGTCCGCGTGAACAACTCGGCTCCACCCAGATGGATTTTCATGAAATTTGATGTATGAGTATTTTTTCAAAATCTGTCTCAAAAATTGAAGTTTTATTAAAATCTGACAAGAGTCATGTTTGCTGTACATGAAAACCTGTGTACTTTTGTGGTGGCATCTTGCTGCATTCTTCTTAGAATGAGAAATTATTCGTGTATAAGTTGTATAGGAAATCAAAACACACATTTTTTGTTCAGTAATATTTCATGCCATTTATGAGATAATGTTAAAAATTATGGTAGCGCTGGGCAGACCACATGACAATATGGTGCATGCACTCTGCATGCTGGGGGTAACTAAGGCTACAGACACACATTCAGGATATGTAATACTTAGGCTTTTCCACATCAACAATGGCTATGTGAATGAGCCATAATGGTACATTATACATACATTTGTTAAATCATAAAGTAAAATTTGAGAATAAAAATTTATTTAGTGGTTTGCATGAAATTATACATTTCATGCTAGTTTAAGTTTGAATTAGAATGTTTATAACACTGGATTTTCTGTTGTATGTGATAAATGCAGTGGAAAGATTTCCATGTATTTGAATCACTCTTACACTAGTTTTTCAGACTCTATATTTTGTTTATATCACTGAACTTACTGCCAAAAATTATGTGTGTTTTTGATAATAAGGTATCTGTTTTCAGTTACAGCATGGCGATGTTTTATTTTGATTTAAGCCATTTATATATTATTTTCCATCTACATCAATGCAATATGCATTTCTCCTTGTCAGCCAGATAAAAGTGTATGCATTATTGATGTAGACATTAAGCAATATATAAATTGTACTCTTTTTATTTTGCTTGTCTTACTGGTGTATGAAGGTGACAAGTCTCGAAAAATTATCACTGCAGCTGTTGGTAACTACCCATTAGTTTTACATTTTTAGCTGTGATAACAGGAAAATATTGCACTGTAGCAATATGTTGAGCACATTTGGTTTTGCACTTTGGTCCACCTGTGTTATGAAACTCTTCTGAAAGAATGTGTAAACATTTTTATGATGATTATAGTTATGGTTGCAGAACCACTTGTAGAAGCTGCAAATAAGGATGTGGATTTGCGTCAACTTCCTGGATCACCTAGTAAGAAACGTTCATCTATGGAAAGAGCAGACCAGCCACCAGCAAAAAAAACTAAAGCAGAAGTATTTGATGAGTAAGTTGATTAGCTTTTAGATTTTTGTCTGTGCCTTTATTCACATATTAAACACTAAGGACCTGAGCACCATCTGTGAAGTCCAGTTGTGGTTATGATTATGAATGATGAGTTGGAAGGGGTAGCGGGGAATTGTTTATGGCCTAGTTCAAAGAAACCTTAATTTTTACTATGCTGGGACTGGAAAGCCTTATTGAAGGTAGTTCAGCAGATGGAGATGATAAAACCATATGTACAGAAGGTTGCTGTGAAAGTTATGAGTACGTAGGCTTGAACAGTCAACACTGGAAACATGAGAAGCCTCAGTTGGGATAGCTGGACTTCTGGCTTAGATACAGTTTTGAGGTCTTCTGAATATGAAGCAGGAAGCTATTTCACCAATTGTGATGTTTGGTGATCCTCCAGTTGGGAGCTTGCTATTTCATTTTATATGTGGTTGGTATCTGCATTTTTAAATCCATAAATATGTTCTTCACAGTCGGAAAACTTAAAAATTGCCTCAGTGGTGAGAAAGTTTGGTGTCAAAGGGACACGATGGTTTCTGCAGTTGTGTCTGTAGTACCTCATTCACACTATTGTGCAGAATTTTATGTAATTCTTCACTGAAGCCAAAGTGCATACACAGGTGAAGTTATAATGTGGATTCAGATACAGTGAATAACAGGAGTTGTATGCAGCTGATGTGGAGTGTATTTACATGAACTGTATGAATGATTATTAGTTTTATTTTGTGTAGTTGTGTATTTGAGGGAAGGAGAGAAGAGTGTTGTAAGTGACAGTGTTTTGGGGGTAGGAGCAGTATATTGCAGTTGGAAGGTGGAGAAACTAACATGCTCAGGATTTTGTAGATCTGTATTTACATATTGTGAGCAGTTGGCTTAGTATCATTGAAAGTCTCCACATGATCCTTATATTCTGACTTCATGAAATTAAGTGGATGATACCAGTGGTGAGGGCATAATGTGGTGTTCCAATAAATACAAGGTTCAAATGAGAAATTGTACACGAAAGTGTACATAGGAGGGTAATAATCAAGAATTGGAATTTGAGCTATATATTTTCAAATAATTTTTTTTTTGCAAGTGTTGATATGTTCATTTAAAAGAAGAAAATTAAATTTCTTCAATAAAAACGGCATGGTACAGTAGATATGATGCTGTGCCACGAGGCCTCATTCTGTAGGTTTCTTTTGAGTGCTAGCCACTCTCAATGCAGGTGTGTTTGTCTATTTCTGCCACTTCTTTCTCAGTCAACTTAAATTCTCACCAAACAAGAAGTATGTGAATGCGAAGAAAACTGAGTCATTTATGTGATTTGTACTCCATATGCAGTTTATGGGAGTAATGGGAATTTTTTTGTTTTTTTTTGTCATATGTTAATATACCTGTTTTTTGTGGTGTAGCATGATGTGTGTGCAATTGCAAGAAGATTGGAAAGGTGGCAGCCAGAATGCATTAATGTAAGTGTACAACATTTGGGAAAAATTAAAACAAATAGAAGCAAAGCCAGAATTATATTCATTATTTTGTTTCATTATGAGGGTGCTGTACGATGTGCATACACTTTACAGTCACACTATTAACCAGCGTTTCTCTTTACAACTGCTGGGATTTCTCATGGATTCAGAACCAGCAAGTGGGATCTTTTATACAACAAATATTTTTTTTTGGGACAATTATGACATTTTATTTTAACTTTATGTAAAATAGGTGTATATTGGACTGTTGAAAACCAACGATTTGTATTGCGGATGTCTCTCCCATATTACACTGGCATCTGTTTAGTAGTTAGATTAATGATGTGTTCAGATGGCCTGACAGCACTCTGTACATTCAGATGGCCTGACAGCACTCTGTACATTCAGATGGCCTGACAGCACTCTGTATGTTCAGATGGCCTGACAGCACTCTGTACATTCAGATGGCCTGACAGCACTCTGTATGTTCAGATGGCCTGGCAGCACTATGTATGCTTTCACTTTATGTGACAGTTGAATATTGCCAAGGCATGGCAAATATGGTGGCATGATGAAGGTTTTTTAAGATACATAAATTACCGCTTGAGAACTGGTAAAACCTATTTTATGAACGATTGTCTTAAAATAATGTGCAGGATTTATGTGAAGGTACAGAAATGTCACCAATAGAGAAATAGGTAGGTACAGTCTTATGCTTAAGAGTGATGTTGATTTTTGTGATACTGTGAAAAACTGGCTCACCTTTGTTCCTGCAGAAGAGTGTACATCCCAATATGAAAAATTAATACTTACAGTACAGTAAACATTGTAATTGCAAAGCTGTAGTGTGTATATATCTATATATACATACAGTCATGAACATAACAATATTACCATTAGTAGCAATATATATGTTGTGCTTATGACTGTATGTATATATAGGTATATACACACTACAGCTTTGTGTTATTGACGTAACACAATGGGGATGACACACCTTAAGATTTGTAATTGCCTTTGTCTGATATTTTTTATTTCTCATAGTCACTCACACTGTACAAAAAAATGCCTGTTATAACTTTACTGCTGTAGTGATCATTATGTATTTCTGCTTACCATCTTGCAAAATCAACTCGCCCCCCAGTTAGCAGGAAGTCGTACAGTAGTGAGTTGTACAGTATATGATGATTTTCATAATTTCATGGTGGAAGCTTTTTAATTGAATTTTGGTGCATTTTTTACATTAATTTTGTTCGTTTTCAGGTTGTTTGGAAATGAAGATGTTGATCTTCGGCAGTTGCCGCCTACCGTACCAGTTGTTACACAGACTCTGCCTCCTTCACCACCGCCACCTCCAGTGATATCTCAGCCTTCACCTGTGCCAACATCAGCATCTTCTCAGGACAGTTCAGCAAACACTACTTTGTCACCAAAACATCTTTCACCTGAACGGCAAAGGGAGGAGGCTGAAGATCGTAGAGATGAAAACAAATCTATAAATGAAGATGATGGTAAAGAGAATGGTGAAAGTGAATATAAGTCCCGAGGTTGGGCAAAATATAGGGAAAACAAGCCAGACACATACAAATCTCCATTACGACCCTCAGGTCGTTTTGGTCGAGGTGACCGGGATTTACAGAAGTCGCATAGCATAACTGCAGGGTCTAGTTCACCACTGCGAGAAAGAGACATGATGTATGGAGCTCCAAGAGATAGAGGAATGTCACATTTTCACAGGAGTGCTGGAAGGTATGATAAGCTTGGACGACCACTTCTGTATCACAGATTACCAGGTATGCTTAAACTAGAATTCACTATTTAAATTTTAATAGATCATTCATTTATCATAATTTCATTTGCACCCTTTGATGAGTGATGAAATTACTGGTGCGTTCATATCAGAAGTATTTCTTGGATTATGATGAAACCAGTGTGTTTTCCACTGTTGGTATTTTGTAGAGTGAACATATCTTTGTTTTGCTGTCAACTTTAATCTTCTGAAGCTTATTTGCTTGTTGGGGTTTGGGGGGAGACTTGACAAGAAGCCCATTGCATTTATTGGATCGTATTGTTCATCATTGTGCTCACGGAAGTTCTGTATTCAACCCTATCCTTAGCCATTTGTTTCCAGCCAGGAATTTCACATCTCTCTACATATTCATTTTACTTTTAACTTCCTATTTGTGCCTTAGTCTGTCAAGCAATGTTGAATGAAGAATACTGTCGTCTGGGATGTTACAGTGCATTCTGTTTGAAATACCATGACAGGCAGCAGGTTCCTCCAAAGAACTGATAAATTCCTACCACATTGTCATCACATCAGATAAGACCATATTTCTTCATAGCCGGTCCTGTGAGAACCTTAGATATGCCAAAGTGCCATGTGTTTCTCATGTCTGTCATACATGCTGTTTGTCCTGATCCTCTCATTTTTCTTGATTGAATTATCGTGTCATGTTCAGTACTTCTGTGTAATGTTAGGTGAAATGGGAAAAATTCAGCTGTTTATGTAATTTTCGTAAGGGAATACTATAAGCTGAGAGTGTTTGGACCTCTAACAGGAGGCCAGAGAGAAGTGCTTAATGAGGAGATTCATGATCTGAACTTGTTGCCAAATACTATTAGGGTGATGTAATGAAGGAGTGGGAAGGACGTGTAGTATGCATGAGATGAGGGATGTATATACAAATTATCCAAAAAACTGGTATGGAAGGAGAAGTTAGTAGACCTACTCATGACTGGGAGGATAATATTTAAGACTGAACTCAAAGAAGCGAGGTGTGACATTATGGACTGGATTCTTGTGGCTCTGGATAGAGATCGGTTGTGGACTTTTGTGAGCATGGTAGTGAACCTTGAAGTTCTGTGCAAGGTAGAATTTCTTGAATATGTGAGTGACTGTTAGCTTCTCTAGAGGGAATCTGATACGTGGAGTGATTGTGCTGGAAGCTGTGAAGCTGTAGGGGGGTAAAAGTAGAATATTTAACAGAGCACACCTGTAAATGGATGATGTGCTGCAGCAGAGAAAGTAAAATTGCATTTGTTGATCTACAGACTGGCCCTTCCATCTCTTCAGAAGACATCTTGTATTTTAACATAAAGTTTCTATAGGAACGTGAATTAGGGCAGTTACTGGAGATTAGGATTTGAGGAAAAGAGTAGCACACAAAATGAACCATTGTTCACATTAATGTAGCTAACACCATGTTAAGAGAGTTGACTCAGTAGGTTGCTTTCGCAGTAATTATACTGACTTGTGTGTCAGGTCCAAATTGATCTGTGTCATACAGAAGTAGTGCAAATATCTGTGCATAAAATTTGGCTGGCTGATAAGCTGTTAGGTATATCAAGACCCTGTGACCCTGCAGAACTGAGAGAAATTACTTCTTTATGGCAGAAAACTGATGAAGTTAATTAATCTGTTGCAAGTACTTATGAAATGATGCTGAGAGATTGTGTGTGTCTTCTATTAGATGATCCTGGAGAAAGACGACGCTCTCTCAGTACTATGGTTGGAGAAGATACGGATATGAGGCCACACATGTGGGACGATGTAAATGATATTAACGTTAATATGATCATGCAAGAAGCTGATGAACAACTGAAGAATGGCACAATATCAGTTCCTCATTATAATACAGTGCTGAAACAGGTCAGTATGATACAAACACTGATTTCTAACAGTGTCTTGAGTGAGTAGAGGCCCTCTTTTCCCAGGTGAAAAGCAGTCAGGGTGTAGTGCTTGCAGCTCATCTCTACCCAGTGCTGATGTTAAGAATGAGTGCAGCTATACGTCTACTCCTTCACATGCTTTCATGGCATGTGCAAAGACAGCCATACCTTTAACAGTAGCTAACTTAAACAGAAAGATATCTTGTACAATATTTATCATTTGGATCGTATCCTTTTTTGTCATTAGTGGTTAGTGGTTGTTAAATTAATTTCCCATGTTAATTTGGCCTGTTTGGTTTTAACTTGATTTCTGTTGTTTTATTGGTCTGCTTTTACATTGTAATTTTACATTTTATTCCATATTTTATCATAGAATTATGTTTTCTGCACAATGTTTACAAATGTGACATACTGCATGTACCCAAATATGCAACAACCCTACATGTATGTTTTCAGGTAAAGACCTATACATAAATCATAATTTGTTGCATCTAGTTGGTCTCGCACGTCGTTTCATGTTAAGGATGCACAGTCATACAAAAATCAAACTTATACATAACTCATTTGACTTTGCATGTGATTATTAGGGAACCCCCCCCCCATATGAAGATAATGGATTTTGGAAAAATTCTTATTGTATAGTGATTTAAGTATGGTGTGCAATTTCATTCCATATGCTGCCTTCTCTCTGCTAATGTTGCAATTTTTTTAGTTTTAGCCAGATAAATCTGCTGCAGTAGCAGTAAGAGGAAATTGCATTGATTGATTGATTGATTGATTGATAGGTTAGGTGAAAGTAGCTACATCATAAGAAACATCACTCATCCCAGAGAACTGGAAAAAAAACCAATGCAGGAAGTAGTATAGTGGTATAGAATTATCATATACTAATTAGTTGAGATGTAAGTAGCTATGTATTAAGATGCCATCTTCTGTTGCTGTGTAGTTGTTTGATGAACGCCTGCCTTTTGGGTGAACTGCTGCCTCCTCATAAACATTCGTGACCATTTTTGATACCACAGTCTGAATTTTGCTATCTGTGAAGACCTTGTATCTCACCATTAACAAGCAGTGAATTCTTTGGCCACTCTATCATATGAAGATGAATTTAATGTTTGATGTTTCAAAGACCGTCTCTGGTTCACCATCAGGTTGTTGGTGACAAGTGATGTGTCTGCCCATTGCTTACATACACGTCTCAAAACCCACATGAACCAGTGAGATGTCGATATAAGCAGTTGGCGCACATCACATAATGTATCAGTAATCTGATGTTGGGGGACAGCGGCACCCTCCAAAACACAGGGTACCAAGTCCGTTGTCACACAGCTGATTATCTGAGAAAAACTTACTGCATATAATCACCATAAAACTTAACAAATTGTGTATCTCTACCAGCACTTGCAATGCTGTGGCAAGCTTCGGATTATGTGACAGTAATGAATATATATTCTTGTTACTGACAAGTATGGTGATAACAGTATTGAAAATTTAATTGTTTTTGTATTATGTATGTGTGAGATACTTTTTATATTTTAGTGTGACAAGGCTGAGGACAGGAACAGCTGGCAGGCTGTTCTGAATTCAGTAATGTACCTTTGGGTTCCATAAAATGCCATGAATGTCTTTACTAGCTGAGGACCTGTTGGCTTTTGAAGTGGGTCTTGTTTCGCGGAGTCAACGGTTTGATGAGCACTGACCCATCCCATGCCATATGTGATGTACTCCCACCCTTGAGACATCCTTGCTTCACAATTTAGTGTGTCCCACAAGTGTCTTACTTGTGATCCATGTAATACATAATGCTTCCTGAAACCTGCCATTCATTTTCATTGCCCTTATTTTAGTTCTGGTGAATGATCCTAGGTAGCAGCATCATCTCCGTTATGGTACTTGTCAAGTATGAGCAACAGGAGAGGGGACAACTCAGTTTGAAATTATGGTAGAGAAAAATGAATAGGACTACAAATTACAGTACATTTTTTTTTGCAACATCAGAAGAGATAACAGCTTTACCATTCTTGTTGTACAGGTTATGTTATTGGGATTTGCAACTAATGCTTTACAGTGAGGAAACTGTAAACCATGTTGGGTATTGACACAAAATTTCATGCAAGGCCCTGTTATAATGTGCATTAAATTTGCAGGTGATTCAGTTAAATGAAGTTCAGAAATTAAGAGAAGCTCAGAGACGAGATCAGCAGGAAAATAAAGAGAACTGGGAACGGGGCAGGAGGAGACGTATGGCTGATACTGGTCATTTATCACCAATCAGTATGGATGAAGACAGTCAAGGTACGTTTATGGTGATCATACTGGCTGGTTACCCTAAGTACTTCTGTTTGAGATCATAGTGGTCCAGTGGTCCAAAAATAACATTTCATCTATGATGAAATATTATTTTTGGACCATTAGGAGTATTTTCAGTTAGCTGCAGAATATTCTGTGTGTTCATGATTCTTGATTGCACATTTTCTTCTGTTTGTAAGATGAAATGCAAGAAAGTTTTAAAGAAATGAGGTCACAATCACTCTGATGCCAAGAACTTTATTCTGACTTCTAGTGTACACAGGGTTACATTGGTAGCAGATGGTACACATCCAACCCCTGTGTAGTCACAGTCGACAGTTGAGTGTTTCTCTACTGCAGCTCCAAGATGTGTATCCTGGCATGGAAGAAATTTATGTCACATGTCTTTAGCCAGGAGGTAATAGCTTGCTTTGTGTCTGTCTGTTGCCAGTTACTTGCAATTCAGGTGCTTCTTAGGGGATTCAAATAGATGGAAGTCACTGGGCCCCTCACCACCAACCAGATTTGTGACTGTGTACAGTGCTACAGCTGGGAGGTCATGGATCACCCTCTGTGCAGTCATGATCTTGGACATAGTGTTATTCGTCTCTTTGTATCCCTTAATCTTTTGCCAAGGAGTTTGGACATTTTTAAGTTCTAGTGTGTCCTTTGTGTAAAATGTGACTGTTTTGCGAATGAAGTATGATGACACGAAATAAACAGCATTTTGTGGAAGAAAAAAAGGAAATTGTGCAGAATGTCTCAAAAATTCAGTAAGTTTATTTGTTGACTAAATATATAAAATGTTGTTGCTGAGGGGTAGGATTACACATGTCCTGTATATAGGACTCACAGTAGCTGAAGGTTAAGAAACACTTGGCTGGCAAGCGATTTATGGCAGACACTTATGTGAAGCAAATTGTCACCTCCTGGCTACAGCCTCTTCACATCATTCTCTTCTTTGCCAGCATACAAGCTTTGGTGACATTGTGGGACAATGCTTAAATGTCAGGGATGACTGTGTGGAGGTCTGATGTGTTCCTACCCATGTGCCATGTGTACGTCAAAGTTAAAATCATAGTTTACAGCATCTGAGTGTTCATTGCCATATCTTCTTGAAATTCCTTTATGTAGCTGGTGAATTCAATTGCTGATTTGTTATCTCAGAGGCAGTGTGGTTATTTTATTATTTTACTGAAGCTGCAGAGTAATTTACAGTGTATGGAATGAGGAAATTGATCTTAATTTTCTCTGTTCTGACAGCTGTACTTTCTACCCCAGTTGTAATGGATATCAATAAAGAATTTTTCACCTTCTGCTCAAGGAAGGTATAAACTGCTTCAAGTAGTTCGAAGTAGCCTTTCAGAGTGCAGCACTGTCAGAACTCTCATTTTAATCAAATATGACTAAAACAGAATTTGAAGCAATGTAGTAGGATGAAATATTTTGTATCTCATTGTATCTTTTCAAAATGTATACAGTTGATATAAAGTATGAGATCTCCAAATAATAGTAAGAAGAATGTGAATCAGAGGAACTGTTTGCACACATTAAGAATTATAAAATGGACTGTACACTAGAGTGTCAGAGAAACATTCATTTGTGGTAATCGGTTTCATTGTAGGTGACAGGAGTGCTGACTTCAGTCCTTGTAGTGATTCCAGTGTGGTTGATCACAAGCTAAGTACGTAAATGTTTTGTCTCTTGTGATGTAGGTGGATTAGTTGTAGGTTGATGCCACAGAAGATGATTCATTGGGATGGTGTGAAGCATTTGGAGGTTACATACCTATGTTTTGTTGCAGGTGGTTCCTCTATTGACACCAGGTTTGGGGACATAGATGAGCGATTCCCAACAGTGCATAAGCATCGAAATCCTAATGCAACTTCAGTTCCATCCCCTCCTGAGCCCCATATGCCAGGTAAATTTCAACCAGGACCATCTCAGTGGAATGATGTGGGACGTCCTCATTTAGGCTCTGGCCGTTGGGAGCCAGCACCTAGTCCTTGGATACGAGGTGGACTTGGTTCAAGCCCAATGCCCTTAACTCAAGGTCACTTGAGCACTCATATGCATATGCTTCATCCAAGTACAAGTCAAGGTCAAAGTGTCCCGTTCCACCGACCTGCAGGACCAGACTTTCAACCAGTAAATAGTTATGGTGGAATTAACAGGTGGAGACCTCCACAGTTCCAGAGTCGTGCACCTTTTGAAAGTGACATCGAAAGGTGAGCCAGCTGTAGAGCATGATAAGTCATGATGGTTATAGAGTTTGGAGGTTGATGGTCTATTATTATTATTATTATTATTATGCGCGTGTGTGTGTGTGTGTGTAATGGCTGTACATTTTGTAACAATGTCTGATATGAAATTTTGATAAATTGAGTCCTTGATAGAGGGATATGTGCTTTTACTTGTGTATTTGTTTTGATTGTATGTGTGTCTTGCACAAGTTATCTCATTTGTACAGTGGTGACTTGAGACAGTGGATTGGAATGTAGTGACATCTTGTTATGTTTCACACTACAAAACTTAAGCTTTCTCTGTATGAATCGAATATTTACAAAGAGTATAGTTCTTTCTTGTTTTTTTTCTTTCTTCTTTCTTTCCTACTTCTTTTTTTCACATTTACTTTGTAAACTTGCAGTTTTTCATGTAAATAACTGTCATTTTTACTGCAATACAAGATGTGTTTTTTCCGTAATTCATCATCGGCAAATGAGGGATGTGGCCTTTTAATCATCCACAGACTTTAAGGCATTTTGTATAGGTATCTTCTAGAAAATTGAAGATTTTGAAGGGGCATTCTTATTGTGTGCAGAGTCATCTTATATTGGGGTAATACACTATCTTAAATCTGCAAATAAGTTATACTTCACACATGTTATTTCATTGCTTTTTTATGACATAACTAGTGGCTGTTAATGTACATTTAAATTTGTATCATGTATTGCATTAAAGAACTGGTAAGGCCTATACAAATACTGATTTATATACTGTAGGCCACTAGTGCCCAAAGTATGTTCTGTGGATCCGACGGGATCCGTGATCAGTTCGCAGGGGATTTGTGGATGCGTTTCTGTACTTGCTACTTTGAAATTTACTTTTTGTTTAATTAAAGGAATAATGTTTTGTTAAAAATAATCATGGAACTTGTTTAATTGGCGATGTGTTTATTTTATATGACCATTCAAATATCAAATTAAGAAACCCCCCTGTACCACAAAGTGAGCGACAGTCAGTTTGATTAAGATGAAATTGTGTACTGCATTGTTACATATGCTGCTGCTATGTATTTGTAGCTATCTAAAATCAGTTCCAAGATACATTTTTAATTTTGGATACCTATCATCTAGATGCTCTGTTTATGTGGGCAAGGATATGAGGTTCCATGGCTATTTTTTGAACCCAAAAGGTGTCCATAAACAAAAAGGTTTGGGCAACGCTGCTGTAAACCGTAACGTTCTCAGTGTACACAAGTTTCTTAATACCCTGGGGCAATGTTCTTTATTCTAATGCCATGAACACAGCATGGTTGTGTATGGCCTTGGATTATAGTCTTTTGTGTTATGATACTGCATGTTTTTGTGGCTACTTAACAGTGGTTTTGCAGAACCTGTTACTTTACAGGAGAAGGTGGAAGTGCAAGGTCTATACAAAACGTCTGTAACCATCCATGAGACTCCATAATGTCGCAGTTGGACAGACTACAGTTTCAACCTTTGTCATTGCAAATGCGCTTAGTCTTATATGCATGCATGGCTTGCTGACATTATGGCCATGAAAAGCAACTTTACCTGGTGTTGTGCTAGAAATTGTGAACTTAATATTTTCATAAAGTGAATTATTTTGCCACCTTCTTCACCTTCTTTAACTAATGCCCTGAAGCTTCATTATAATCTTCACAACAACTTGCCTCTGGTCCCTATCCTAAGCTACATGAATACACTCACACACCCCATACCTTTTTCTAAGATCCATTTTAATATTTCCATATTTGTCCGTAGATATCCCATGTGGTCTCTTTCATTGGCTTTCAGACTGAAGGTTTTTTTTTTACATTTGTCATCTCTTCCATGCATAACACACACACACATATTCAATCAGAAACTGCAGTTTCTCACCAGTATTTTTCTCACTTTTAGGTATGAGCCACGTTTTAGTGGCCGTTCAGATTACCGTTTTCGGGGGCCCGCTCCAACTGCGCTGCAACCACAGGCGCGTGCAAATGACGAACTGCCACCTGCAGATCCCCTGATTCTTGATCTCATAGCACAAGATACAATGAGGACTATTAACATAGATGGTGTGCCGAGGGAAATTCGTTTCTATGGTGATACGGCTGTGGCGATGCTAGCGTGGGATGATCCAAGAGAAATTGGTTTCCAGGGTGGTACCCGATTGGTCTCATTTGATGACAAAGAGTCTGTACTCTGTTCATTTGGTGATGCGTACAGAGAGTGCACTATAGATGGAAGTACCCACAGGTTAGTTAACTGACATGATTTTTATTTTTTTAAGGTCATTAATGTTGTTTTCCATGTTATCAGCCTGCATTGTTAATCAGGATTTAGTATGATCTATTGGAAGAGCTGGAAGGTGTATGTTTCTGAATCTGAACAAGTATAAAATAAAATGCTTAAAAATTAAGAAAACAGCCTTATTGAGGAAATCTGTTATTTTACAGACAATTAGGATTATGTGTGTGAGATGTGGCATTCCCATGGCTGTTATTGTGAAGGTACTGTCGTCTGGGATGTGCTTTTGTATAGTGTGGTCTGGTGTCCAATCACAGCTCTGTAATCATACACATTTGTTATAGTAATATGTCTTTACATGTTTGCACAGTTCTTTATTTGCTGTTAAGTATTTCTGATGCATATGTATTGAGCAGTCATGCTGTATCTTCAAGGATTTTGATTTAGAACAGGCATTACTTGGGGAAAGAGGACACTGGTAGTGACATGGCTTATATGGAATTTCATGTTGCTTATATAGTCAGAATGATTGTGGTTGTGAAGTTCATAGAGCCGTAAATTGCTGGAGAGTGAAGGGAAATTTGTCATGAAACTTTCAGAAGCAGTGGTTATTTATCAGAAATCCAGTACAAAAAGACTTTATCCAACATCTAGACTGTGAGGGCTGTCAGAAATAGGTGAACTGGCTACAGCCAAGTTGAAGGAAGCAATTTGTAGGAATGTCTGTATGCTGATTTCGAAACCGGATGATTGTTTTGTGCAAATGAATATAGTACCACTTTCAAGTTTTGCTTTATATATGTTGGGATGTGTGAATAGTTAATAGTTAAATGGTTGCATATGTTCGCTAGCAATATAATAAATAGCTAATAGTTACTGACGTTATTTATGCTGTGTATGTAATAAGTCCTTATCACCTTGTGATTTATTTTATTTTAAAAGGGACATAAAATATATATTATATATATTTCTGAAGCCTGGAGCCGTTGCTTGTTTAGCTTATTCATAAATTTGACAGTGTCCATTCCTTAAAGTTGTGGGAAATGTGTAAAAATGGAATAATTGAAAGCAGTTAAGTTAGAATTGCTTTTTTGCAGATGTATGTGACTGGATTCCTGTTACTTTTATTTACAGTTAATGTGAAATGTTAACCTTCTGATAAAGATCAGAAGTTACTGCATTTGATACAGTTCTGTACCCATTCCACTTGATTTCTGCTGACATGCTGCTGCATTCTGTCACATGTGATGATCATGTATTCATCATGTATATAGTCAGCACAATGTGATATTTTTGTGAACTGGTGAATTCAGCTGATGGTAACTCTTTAATAATTATTGTGAGTGAATATTCTAGACACATGGGCATGGAAAATTGTTAAAAAAAAAGGATTATGAATAAGTCAGGCTTTAACAATACAAAAATTCCGACGGCATGGAGAACTGTATAGGTTAGACGTTATTATAACAAAACATCTTCCTGTTTATGCCCTTGTGTCTGATGTCTGAGGCCTGGTGATGGGGGAAAAACTTGAAACACGTAGCTTACAAAGTAAATAGTAACTAACTTTTATCATCTCTAAAAAGGATTATGTGTACGGGAATAATTAAAAAGCCTCCAGTGAAAATCTGTACAGATCATCATAATGTTCTTGTTACTATCATTAGTGAGGAGTCCTATTGCAAGGCAATTTGTTTAAGGTCTTTAATGGGCACCAATGTTACATATCCTCTATACTACTGAAGAACTGAATACTCTGTATGCTGAACATTGTGTGTTAGATACACTGAGGCATATGGTGAGATTTGATATGTGTGTGTAAAATTATATAGTCATACACAACTCTCAATTTATTAGAAGTCTTATTTCTAGCTACATGTTTCAGCTCATATACAGAGCCATCTTCAGGCTAGTCTTTAGAGTGGTTTGCCTATGCAATTGTTGGTGCTTTGAAAGTTATGAGATCTCATAAATAGTGGTTAAAATATTCATGGTAATTCTATAGAAAATGCAGGCAGACCCCCATTCCGCGGGTAATATGTTTCAAGACCTACCGCGGTTATGTGAAACCGCGGATAACGCCAAACGCTACATATAATGTGATATAACAGGATATAATGTGATATTCGTGTGACATACATAAATACAGTAAAGTTTAATTGATAAAGTACGCATCACCATTAAGTAAAGTAATAATAAAGTGTAATAAAGAGGGGTACACTCTTTCTATTCGTATCTTTCACCCAGAAATTTAAGGCTTTTTCCAACTTCATTAACACTTTATCATGTGCTGTAAGCAGTAACCTTTGCAGTCTGTAGTGCAAAAAAAACTAGCATGAATTTTTTCTTCGTTCTTCGTCACTTCACAAATGGAAGATTCATTCTTGACGTACAACTTGGCAGTCTCCTTATACGATTTTTTTTTCTATTTCAATCATATCCAGAATTTTCACTTCCTCACTAATGAGAAGGCCATCACGGCTTCTTTTAGGCTTAGAAACACTACCAGCATCACTACTGTTATGCTTTGGGATCATTGTTACAGTAAGTAAGGGCTTTCTGAACACAAACACTTCTATAATGCAGCAACTAACTCGAACAGGGAGAACACTAGAAGCAGGACGGTGGCAAGTTTGCTGGGAAGTGTGGGTATGGGGACAGAGGAAGATGAGTCAAGTAGTGGACGTGTTTGGGCTGCTGGGTTTCACTTTGTTACGGCTCGCTCTCACATGGCGTGTTTTTTGAAACTTATGAACCGTTTATTTCTTTAATTTTCCAAATTTTTTGGGGGGCCGTGGTAAACTGCAAATAACCGAAACCGTGGATACACGGGTCTGCCTATATATTACAAAGATAAAATTCAGGTATGTTATTTTACATACAATATATCAATATGTAAAATATCATATATGAATTTTATATTTATAATATATTTTATATAGAATTACCACGAATATTTTAACTGCTATTTGTAATACGAGATCTCATAACTTTCAAAGCACCGACAATTATACATACAAACCACTCTGAAGACTAGCCTGAAGATGGCTCGGTGTGTACAAGCCGAAACATGTAGCTGGAAATAAAACTAAGACTTCTAATAAATTGGGATTTGTGTATGACTATATAATTTTATAATTTTACATACATACATGGATAAACACACAATGGTGTTGCCTCACTTAAAAATTGTGAGATTTGATGTTATCAAAGCTGTGACTGTGAAGATAAACCCATGCTGTGGTTTGTGCACAGATGTTGGAGAGGAACCTGCTTCCCCAATTCATGGTAGATTCATATACCGTGATGTTGGAAACATTGGGTTCCTTTGAAATGCCAGTACATATTTCCCACATCCCAGAAGCCAGTCCTCACCCAAGGACATGTTTGGACTTGCATTTTTTGTGCATCACTGTTGAAAGAGACATGTACAGTCCCATGTTTGATACTGAGAAATGCAGACACTTTAAATTGCTGTTGCATATGTAATACTGTTACAAAAATCCAGCGAAATGAGAGTAGGAAATGAAAAAATGATTTTGCGGTTTGTTGTATGTGAAATTAATTATGGCCTGTCATTGAGGGTAACATGTGTCCATTGCTATTCAAAAGTACTCTTTTTTTTTTCTGTTTACTAGTCTGCAAAGCTGTAACTGTATTACGTTGTACATCTTTAAAAAAAGTTAGTCTTTCGGTTTAGTTTAATTCTTTAATAATTTCTCTAGTGTGAACAGAGATCATCATTGCCACTGTCAGTTAACCTTCCCATCCTGTCTGACAGAGCCTTCTCCGTTATTCTGTCTCTTGTATCATCATTCATGCTTTTCCTACTTATTGACATTTATCTTTCCTCACTTGATCTCCCTGTAGTTGCTTATTCGAAATACTTTGTTTTTATGACTGGAATGGAATTAAAACTTTTTTGTTGGAATGTTAATAACTGTTGTACACTGTAACATATGATGTCACACACATGCTAAGTAGGGTAACATGGCCACTGAGTATGACGCAGACTTCGGTGTCAAAATGCATATGACCAGTGAATGGTTATAAGACGTAGCAAGATGGTTGGAAATTTCAGGAAACGTGTATAAAAAAAATTATACATCTGATAAACTGAAATTCAGTAAACTTGTTTCGTTAAAACCACATGGTATGTAAGGATTGAGTTTCAAAGGAATCCACCTTCCATATGTGTAGTACATAACCATACTATATCTTTGAGCTGCTTTTTATATTTATTGTCTCATTCTGTGGCTTTATCCTCCATTGTTTGTTTCTGAATACTTCACAGAACCACAGTGTTTGAGCCCGTAACTACCATTTGAGCTGTTATGTCTACTCCATTGCACGTGTCAGAGCAGTTCTCTTGTTTTTATTCTTAATTATATGTGTCACTATTTCTTTTTTAATTAAAATTATGTTGTCTGTGCTGAAGATCTCTTAATATTTACATTCACAGGATACGGCTTGGTGCACCAACTCGTGAACTTTATATTGATGGCAAGTGGTATGAGTGTTTCTTTGGTGGTCCTCCAGTCACAATTGAAATTGGTGGGAAGATGCATGTAGTGAAGTTGGAGGGTCCGCCTCCTCAGGTTAAAATTGGCTTCAGGAAGCGGACGGATCTGGTAGCTGGCAAGATAAATTTAATCATCAATGCCAAGACTATGGTACCTGTGTTCTTAGATGCAAAACCGCAGAGGTGAATATTCCATGCTGTATACTTAAAAGAAAAAGAAAAAGATGTTTAAAATAATCCATGGAAGCATGTGTTGTTAGTATGCATTCAGATTGAAATTTGTTTCAAATAGGCATCGAGACTCTCTCACCATAACCTTAGATTCTGCATAATAAACGTGTGGTTTTGTAAGATATCTCAAAACTACATTCTTCTCAGTCAGAAACAATATTCAGGCTGGGTCTCATATCTTTTCGTAACAAGGGACCTCTTTTACATACTGAGTATTGTCATAATTACAACATTAGTCTTAATTGATGATGTATAGCATACAAGTAGCAGCATATTCTGTGTGATTCAACTGAAAAGAAAATCCAAATGTGAAGTTTATTGCTTTCTGCATCTACATACCAAAGTCAGAAACATCTTTAGATGATTTTTGCAGCAGTTAAATTGTAATCTGTGATGGCTTCAATCCACCTTCTGTATAATAATACAAAAATTGCACCTACAGACAATGCAACACAACAGTGTTGTATTTGTTATTCCCATTGCCTTCAGCTATAAAAATTTCATTGGGACCGTATCAGTTGTTCCCAAGTTCTGAACTAACATTTGGTCAAACATGTGTTTATTGATCTGATGCCTGTTGAGAGTTAAACACAGAGGCTTGTCATATGTTACATAAACTATCATATATTTTTCTCCTTTCTTCTCTTCCTCCATATTCCTTTAACATCACTTTTATTTGTCCATCCTGGCATCATTCCTCTTCCCTGTCCTTCCTCCCTGCATTTTGCAATAACATACCTTCGATAGATACTGTCACAGAAGTGTTCTATAAGTTGAATAATCTGAAATTCAGTAAATGTCCAGTTGTCTGGAAGCCAGTGATCTGGCACTCCTGAGAGTCTGGCATCAAAATTGGTAGTTGTTGGGTTAGCTTTAGGAAGAGGGAAAAATCCCATGGCAGAATCAGTTGAACCTCAGAACAGAACAGATAATGTGCAGAAGTGATTCAGCATACCCCCATCTCAGATGACATCAGTCTGCCATTTTTTGTTGTTATGATCAGAAGTGCTTATGTTTCCTCCACTGTTTCTGACTTGTATTTCACACTTGTATGCCTCTCCAACTGATAATGGTGTCAGATGCAAATGAAGGCATTTGCTGGTGGTACAGGTGTGAAAACAAGAACGTGACCTTGACATTGACAAGGAAGTCAGCTGTTTTAGGGGTGCCGCTGATAGTTTGGGGCTGTCAAATCATTTTGTAGCGTGCTCTTTCATGGACAGTTTGCTTAAAATTTTTTTTTTTTTTTACATTTGGCAACCCTGAAACATCAGTCAATTGATTTGTATTTTAAGTAACAATGAACTGAGATAAAAGTTTGACAAACATGAAATATTGTTTACTAGTTTTTGTTATGTTGTAAATTGTATTAAATTATATAATAGGCATTTAAGAAGTAAACATACAAGGGGATCATCTTATTACTCAAATAAATAAAAACATCACAGCCTACAACATAACTGCAGGTTGTCAACCAGCCACCTAGCAGGTAAATGGACATTGAATAAGTTAGATAATTTAATATTGAATAATTTGAAGTCTAATTCCTCAGTGCCAAGCATTTTGAATTAACAGTGTTGTACTGTATGCTGACCAATTATTACATGTTTGTTGCAGGTTTGACATTGAGAATAAACCCCATGTACTTCGTTTTGTTGAAGCTTTATCTACTGTATTAATTAATGGACAGCCTATTAAAGTTGAATTTGGTGGACTTCCAAAACCAATTGTTGTTCGTGGAAAGAAGCACTTCATCCGTTTCACAGTGCTGCCACGTGGCATCAGGCCAGGGTACATAAGCATTGTTAACATGGAAGGCGGTCGGCTACCATCACCTCCTCACCAGAAGAATGAAAACAGTGAGAACATAAGCTTTGGTGGGGAAGATTCCAATGATGCATCGAATAAATTCAATCAAGGGCATGATCCTGTGTTACCTGTCATAGGTAGGTGACTCTTTTCTCCGAATCTTGGAACACATTCTCGTGCTATTTGGACTTTACCATCCATAATTTACTAACAGGAGTCTTTGACAAGGTCACAGTTGCTTAGCTTGTTAGGAGGTTGCCTGCCTTTTAGGAAACAAAATGTGCAGTGCTGTGTTCGCAGGATTTGCTACTATTTCCCGAAGAATCATTCTAATTGTGAGGCACTGTGTGATAAAATAGATAAGCATTAACAGTGAAGTTGCTGGTGTCATGAAAAACCCTTAACTAATAATTTTGGAAAATCATATTCACTAATTCATCAGACAGTTTTTAACAATATGCTCCTTTTAACTGCTGCAGTGTAATACAACTGCAGTGTCTGGGCTCATATATCTGTTGAAATATAAAAAATATTTTCTCTGAACTATAAGTCTGTTGTCTCAAAACTTTCTTAAATATAGTGACTCTTCCTTGAGACCATATAAATATATTCATAATACCATGTTTCTCACCCTGCACTTTTCTGCCACTTGAATTATCTGCAGTGGACCTTTATGGCACATGCACTATTATGGTATAAACTGAATGTGTCCTTAAAATTTCCTGAGAAGGTGTATTGGGGTCCCATGTCTAACAAGTGAACTAATTCACTGACAGACTCCATGGAGCAGAGTCCTTCTTCAGAATCTAATCAAGAAGTTCCTCAGCTAGTCCAGAAATTCCCCACATTTTATGGAACCTGAAGGTTCATTACCATGATCACAGGAGCCTGCCACTTGTCCCTTCCTGTAGCCAGATCAGTCTGTGCCCCTCCCCACTATTGTTTTTTGAAGATCTGTTTTAATGTTATCCTCCCATCTGTGCATAGGTCTTCCAAGTGGTCTTTTTACCTATGAAAACCCTGTATACACCACTGCTCTCCCCCATATGTGCAACATGTTGTATGCAGTCTCCTTCAGTCACCTGTTATCTGGCCAGACTTAGGCCCAAATATCTTCCTCAGCCTCTGTTCCTTCCTCAATGTTTCACACCCATATAAAGCAACAGGCAAAATTATGGTTCTCTGTATTGTAATATTTTAATCTGTATGTTTCTGGACAATCTCAATTATATATCTGTGTATAAACAGCAAGTGCAGTTTCATTATTTTCAGCATTTAAGTTTGTGAAATTACAAAATTGAACCAATGTCTATGAAAATTATTATATCAAGATTAATGACTTGAGTGTAAGATTGTAGTGTAATGTTGGCATAAGCATTTGATAACAAGAGAAATAAAATGCTGTCAACTCACCCAGTAACTTTTATGTCATTAATTTGGCAACATATTTTGACCTCAGAGGATCATCATCAGGCCAGTAGGATAAAATACATAAAAGACATTGTGTATAGTTGTATTAAATTTTGAATTGATGTATCCATTTTACATTTTGATAAAATACATGTTGCTTTGTCAACTCAATTACATACAAGAAAAGATTACAAGGATAAATAGTTTAATGGCTATTAAAGCACCATGAATTATATTGTCATATACTGATACAGTAGGTGACTGAAACCACTTGAAGAAGGAGGCAGTTTGCTTCCGAAATACAGTGCATTGTTTTGAGTATTTTCATGACAGTAGAAAAACTTCTTGTAAATGCTGCTGTTATTACTCATGTACAACCATTACCAAAAATCTGTGTGTTGCAATTAAGGTTAATTGCACTAATGAATAAAAAGAATATAAATCAAGTCTAAACACAACTTTATCTATAGGTGGTAATCAGCTACATGTTTCATCTATATATAGCCATTTCCAGGCTGAATACAGGTTCATAATAGGAGACGCTGTACAATACAGTGCAGTGAAGAGGAATGTTAGGGAGAAGATCTTGTCTTACATTGAAACAGAGGTTTTGTGTCATGTAATGCAGAGTAAACAGTAGGGTAAAGTGTGTAAATTAAAAAAAAATAAAAAACGTTGTTCTGCTTATAATTTTAAAGTTTTTAATTTACTTATTGGACCTGAACTTTTACTGTGTACTGCATCATGCAAGACCTCTGTTTCGATGTACGGTTAGATCTGGTCCCTAACATTCTTCTCCATGACATTGTATTATATATTTTCTCCTGTTATGAACCTGTATTTAGCCTGAAGATGGCTATATACAACTGAAACATGCAGCTGATTATTACCTATAGACAAGGTTGTGTTTAGGCTTCATTTAATTCTTTTTATTCACAAGTATTTTCAGACACACCGACAATGCCTTGCCTCAAAAAAAAAACGACTAATTGCAAGTGCACCGTACAGCAATGGTCATTAAATTTCTGTGACAGTAGTGTCACTGATTTTATGAAATTCAGTATTAAAGTTATTTTTGCATGTTTTTGTCTGTCAAGCCAGGGTGGTTAATCCCAAGAAGTGATTAAGGCACAGTCTTCTGTACATATAATTATTGTATGAGCTGTCATAATAGTGGAATTATACTGTATTTGTGTTCTTCAGGAGGTGCTGGCAGTTCAAGCAGTCGAGAGGTTAGAGGTCTAAAAAGACCATTAGGTGCAGATAGGGACCGTGATTCACCTCAGGAGACTGAACATGCAAGAAACTCACCAGGACAGTTCCATGGAGATAATGCAGTGATGGGACCTGTTGTTCCTGTCCAGCAACAAAGACAGAGACAACGTAAGTTAATTGTTTCAGTTTTGTATTGGTGTGTTGCATATTAAATCATTTTATGAAGTTGTATCATCATACAAATTACTCTATCATTGCACTCTTCCTGTAACTTTCAAAAGTACATGATTTATGTATGTTGATAAGCATCATTAAATAACCAAAGAAATGAATCATTTTTAAAGTAATTAGAAAATGTAACATTTAGTATTCATCTTCTGATTGCAGTGTGTTGATAGAATTGCAGATTTTAATAATGCCATATTTACTGTCATTTCATGTATTTTCTGTATGAAAATGTCATAAACAAACACTTCCTTGTGAGAACTATACAAGATATGTCATGTACTAACCTTTCACTGAAAATTTTTCTTGTTAGTGACAACATTCATTTGGAGGTGTCATGTTCAACAGGGCACTTCCCGTCATTGTGCTTTTAGTTAACCTTTAGACTTGTGTTTGCATAAGACATCCCTAGAAATTCATTTTATATATTTAGGAAATAAGGAAATTTGCTGCATTTTAAAGAAATACTGCACAATCTGTTTCAATTTGGACACAATGCCATTTGTTTCATAATTTTGTCTTTTTTTGTTCGAGTAATATGTTTTGTGTAAACGAAGTGCTAAAATTTAAATACCAACCTGGTTGTTTAAAGGTTACAACACATGGTGTTTCAGCAGCTGTCTGTTCGTCTGTTATAAGGCGGAAACAAAAATTAGATAACCTATGCTGCTGGTGGATTAGTGATTCTTCTTCCAGCTGATGACAGAAGCAGAGCCATCATATGAAACATTATGAGTTACGAACTGAAGCAAAATCTAGGAAAGATTCCGTTACATGTCACTGCAATCACATACTATTTGCAAACCTTTAGCCTCTTGTCATATTGCGCTTATGTATGCTAGCATTCACTTTGACCGGGTACATATTCTGACCCAGAATTTTAGATAAAAATTAAGTTTTTGGCTGTATTTGCGAGATAAGGCAACTATAAGATGATATGTAAATTAAATTTATTCGTATGTAAGAACATCATTTATGTCATGGATCATATGCACATCATGTTTTTGATATCCATGCATGGTTTCTGCTTAGCTCTGGTGCTTATTTTCCACCTACCAGCTTTTGCAATTCACACATGCCATCAAGTTCATACCAGCAACCTTGCAGTCATGTTAAGTGGCCATGCTATTCTCTCACACTTTAGTATATTTATTTTATTTTAATTCTTTGTTATAATTCCATTTATCAAAAATGAGTTTCAGTTGTAAATATATTTACATTGGGAGGTAAATGATGCATAAATGTAGTTAAATGTGATTAGCATTGAGGGATTTAAGGTTCACATTTTGTGTTTCATGTGTAAGATGCCAACTAGTTTTGGGACACATGTTTTGGGCTTAAGGTCATCTTGTATGCCAGTATACACAGTATATGTTTTCTGTTCAGTACTGTATTTTGTACTAGATAATGAAATTTACTGCAAATCGTCTCCTGTAAGTAATAATACAGTACGAGTTGTGGGCTTCTGTGAATGTAGTAATGAAACTCTGGTTTCCATAAAAGTAAGGGAATTTTTTGACTGGTTGAAACTTAGCTTCTCCAGAAGGGCTCTGCTGAACATAGTTAGGTTCTATGAAAATTGATGTTACCAACATTGGGTGTTTAACCTTTAGACGCCTAACGTCAATTCCAAAGTTGCATTTTATATATTTATTCAACAAATATAGGTACCGAATATTTTAAACATGGTGTATACTGTCCGTTTTTTTCTCTTCAAAATGCAGTTTGTTTCATAATTCTAACATATTTGGTTCCTGTATTTTTCACATTTTATATACAGGGTGTGCTAAAATTAAAAAAATAATTCCGGTGACAAAAGGTTAATAGGCTTACTTATCATGCTTTTCCTTCTCTATTTGTTACATATAATTTTATATTGTGTTTTGTACAGTCGGAATAGATTTTTAAGTCATACTTCTTAGCTGTGTTCATATTGCATGGATCAACTACAACATGAAAGCTTCCACCATTTTATATCATCCCATAGGTATGGGTTGGACAGTCCAGAGTTCGAACCCCATTGGGGGTGAGATTTTCTCTACCCATCCAGACTGGCATTGGGGCCCACCCTGTGTCCTGTGCAATGGATACTGGGTATCATTGCCAGGAGTAATGTGGCCAGGACATGGCATTAACAACCCACCCCCATCTAGTGCAAAGTTTAAAGAAAAATAGAGCTATATGTCTACTCCCTGTGTGGTCCTTCATTTCCTGCTATAGGGCAAACTTTATCTGAAAATATAAAAATATTTTTACAGTGTCGTCCTCATTCTCAGACTTTACTGCCACATTTTGATCCTCGCCCTTACAACCACGTTTAGTGCCGACTACAGTACCTAAGAACACGAGTCTGTAGTGTAACAATGCACCAGAGGTGTGCAAGAAAACATTCTGTGTTATTAAAAGTGCAAAAAATATTTTTGTCATTATTGTTAAATATTTACCTTCATTTTGACATTAAAAATGGATCAGTGTATTGTTACAGTAAGTGAACAAATGTATTTTAACTGCATGCCCGGGGTTAGTAACTTGTTCATTTCCTTTCACCAGAATTACCTTCGTGGGTGTATTGCAGGGAATAGAAGTTAGGAATGTATGTTTAAATGAGGGAATGTTTATCACCAAACTGCTTGCTTATTGAATAGATTTTTGTACCTAGAATCACTACATTCACTTGCTAAGCAGTAGTACAGTGATTCATATTTTGTTATTTATATTTCAGAAGGTCAGCTGCCACTGGAAATGTTGACAAGCTTGATGCCAACTGTGATGGCTCCAGCATCAGGCTTTAGCTACCAAGTGGAACAGGACTCACAAGATGGTCAGTCTAGGCCCCAGGAATTGCCCACTCAGGTTCCAGTCCCACTGCCTGGTATGTACAGGAGCACTTTCCCTCCCCATGATACAGTTGTTACTCTGCATTGCTCATGATCCATGCAGGGCTTTAGCCTCTGTAACAATTGCAGCCCACTCCATTTGGTAGCCTTCAGCTTCAATTTTCTGATGGTCGTATAACTTAAGACCATTCTCCACATTGTCAAGCCACCTTCTCATAGATCTTCCCTCCCTTCTCTTGCCACATTGATTTCCCATGCACAGTGCCTTCACCATGCTCCTGTCTTCCATTCTCACCAGGTACCCAAGCCATCACACCTTCCTGCTTTTCATTGCCTGTGCAAGGTCTGTTGGTTACGTAGATCACTAAGGAAAATGTTCATTGTGGATCTCTATAATTTTGCTTCATGAGTTTGAAAGTTCTCAAAATTTTTCTTCCATGTAGCTAACATTAAGCGACTTCGGTGGTCTAGAGGTAGCGTGCTGGCCTTTGGTACCCAAGTTCGCGGGTTCAAACCCAGCCGAAGCCGTTGGATTTTTGGGGCGAAAAAATCCTCAGCACGCCTTCCTCCGGAGCTGAAGTAAAGCCGTTGGTCCCATGTCATAGATTAACGGCATCTAAAAGATCCCTAAATTTACGTGGAAGTCGGAATTTGGGCAAAATTACTACCGGACATCTTTCGCGCCCAAAGTTCCACCTTTCGCTGCTATGATCTGTCGCGTCGCTGCGTACGCAGAGGCACGTGGCGGCGAAAGCGGGAACATCTAAATGCGGGGGAAAGCAATGGCAAACTACCCCCCAGAACTTGCCTAGGATGCAGTGTGCCAAGAGCCATATCGGTTCCATAACCGGGCTCTGGCTCCTGCCGGACCGGCCTCTAGGGCTGAATACTAATGAATTATGAATGATGTAGCTAACATGTTGGTGTGCATCGTGTTCTGTTAATCTGGAGTGTTTTTGTTTCAGAATCATCGTTACACAGCAGTGGAGTAAACACCATTCCTTTCCTTCCAACTGAGATAAATGTGGATGAGCTATTTCAAAGGCTAGTGGCTACAGGAATTGTTCCTCAAGCTGAGAAGGCTGATGCAGACAGTAAAAAGGAAGAAGAAGTGAAGTCTATAAAGCCAGTGGACTTCCAGCAATCTGAAACGTTAAAAGTGTAAGCATTCAATATTGAAACATTTGATGCCATCAGACGGAATTATGAACAGAGCCAGAATAGCACAGTCAGTATAGTGACTAGGCCGTTGGTTTCATGACGGGTTCAAATCCTGGCAGGAGTAAGATATTTTCTTTTACGAATAAATGTCTATGCTGATTTGGTGACCCACCCAGCCTTCTATACACTGGGTGCTTTTTATGTGTAATTCAAGTGGCTGGGGTTTGAGGCTGACCACCACTATCAAGTGCTATACCTCCACTCTGCCTGTATGGCTTCCTGACATATACAGGGATGACTTTGCCCATTAGAAGCAGCTATGATGTGTTAAATTGTAATAAGCATCATTTCTTAATTAAACTTTATAGCTTGGTTTCATACTACTGTTAGTACTACTGCCAACGCTGTTTCTCATATTGTTACCTTTATCCTCTTTACCTCTAGGCGTCAGCCCGGTGTGGTGGCACTCCTGTACTCTGGTATTCAGTGTAGCTCGTGTGGTGTTCGTTTCCCTCCAGAACAAACTATGAAGTACAGCCAACACTTAGATTGGCATTTTCGTCAGAATAGACGTGATAGGGACAACACACGTAAGGCTCAAAGCAGAAAGTGGTATTATGATGTCTCAGATTGGATCCAGTTTGAAGAAATTGAAGACTTGGAGGAAAGAGGTACAGTGTTCTTAACTTTTCTAGGGGGTTTGTTTGTAGGGGTGTTTTCATATGTGCATTCACCTATGTGGAACCAAATTAAAACTCATAAGAATAGAGAGAGGAGAGTGATGTTAGATGGATAGGCTGTGAAGGTGAAAGGTGGGTGGAACTGGCTCAGAATTATGCCTGTTGGTGGGCTTTGGTGCTTACGGTACTGAACCTTTGGTGCTTACGGTACTGAACCTTTGAATTAAAATTCCGTAAGGTTGTCATGTTTGTTACAAACAACTTTTTTCTTAATTGAGCTCCTCATATCTTCAGTAGCGTCGTCAGACTGATGGAGACGTTGCTGTACCTTACTCTTTGTGGATGGCATTTGCAGTCATAGAGCAAAATTCCGGAAATCCGGAATTTTTGGGCTTTGTTGAATTTATTATTATTATTATTGCCTCTCGTGCCACTTGTGATGGCATGACATTTCTGACTCCCTGTATACCCAGTGGGACTTAAGGAGTCCACTCCTAAAGTAGGAGTGTCCATAGAAGAGGGTTTCATTTAATTGCGTGATAAATCAGATGGTGGACAGCAGCAGACACCTGTGATATACTTCACACACCTCAAAAGTTGACTTCATCAAAGGTGACTGAAGTGTAAGTTGGTAATTTCACATAGAGTAATGAGAACATCTGGTAGAGGAGGCTAGTGACATACAAAACTCACCCACACTGCACCTCCCAAATCCAATGGAATGTGTTAGCACTATACAAAATTTACAGGTTGATACACGTATATTATAGAACTTGCAGATTTGTACCATGGTTATATAATGCCTTGTTTTGTGGAAACCTAGAATCGTCATAGGATGTGAGAACTATATTACAAAGAAGTTCACAGGATAAGATATTAACATTGTAATTCTTTTTAATCTTTAGCACAAAGCTGGTTTGAGACACAGCAAGCTACAGAAGGAGAAGAGAAGGAGGTTCAGGAAGTTCCTAGTGTTTGTGCAGGAGAGAATCCTGAGGACACATTTTGTGCTGTGTGTCATGACAAGTTTGAACAGTTTTATAATGAAGAAAGGGAGGAGTGGCATCTCCGTGCAGCTGTTCGAATAGATGGGGAGACGTATCACCCGTTCTGCTATGATGACTACAAGGTGAGCATTGTCATTATAAACTGTACAGACTTCTGTTGCTGCTAAAGGCACACATAAAGATCAAAGGAGCCACAAATACTCTTTAACAGGCTTCATTGTTTTGCTGTTAAATACATGCATAAAGGTCAAAGGTGTTGGTGGTTATAACCTTTATACAGTTTATTGTGTTGCCCTTAAATGCCTTCATAATTACTTACTTACTCCAAGGAGCAGAGTCTTTCTTGGGAAGCTTACCAGTTCTCAGCTACTCAAAAACCCCCCTCCATAAATGTGCCATATGCCCCTGTCCTGAGCCAGATGAATCACAATCCCACTTCCTGAAGATCCATCTTAATTTTTAGCCTCCCATCTGCACTCGGGGTCTTCCAAGTGGTCTCTTTCCCTCAGGTTACCCCACCAAAACCCTGTATACACCTCTCGTCTCCTTCCCTCCCCTCCACACAAGCTACATGGCCCACCTACCTCATTCTTCTCGATTTGATCACCTGACTGATATTTGATGAGGAATACAGCTCATTAAGCTCCTCATTATGTAGTTTTCTCCACTCCCCTGTTACCCCATCTCTCTTAGGCCCAAATATTCTCCTCAGCACCCTATTCTCAAACAGTCTTAGCCTATGTTCGTACCTCAGCATGAGCAACCAGGTTTCAGACCCGTTTAAAACAACAAGCAAAATCATAGTTCTCTTTGTCTTAATGTTTATATTTTTAGATAGCAAACTGGAAGACAACATTTTCTGCACCAAATGATAGCTCTTAATTTCTTTCTCAAATAGAATTTTGATTTGTTAGGGTTGTTCCCTAATATCTGAACTGTTCCACCTGTTCACAGGAACTGTTATCAATAGTTATACTGTATATATTGTGACTTTGTCCCACATTCTGATCTCGAGACCTGTACTTAGTTTTATCAGCATTTACTTCTAGTCCAGTCTTCCTTACTAGCAACTACTAAAGCTTCTGTGTTTTTCTTTATAGTATGTACATTTCCGCCCAGTAATTTAACATCATCAGCGTAGAGCAGAAGCTGATGTGTGCCACTTAATTTCAAGCCATCCTGCTTTACTTTAACCCTCCTAATGGCGTACTCTAAAGGGAAGTTGAAAAGCAATGGCAACAAAAAATCTTGTTTCAAACCACTCTTAAAAGGAAACATGTCAGACAAATGTTTGCATGTCTGGACTGTACTTTAGGTAAATGCATACATAAAGGTCAAAGAAGTTGGTCCTTTTAAGTGTTACTGAGTTTATTGTGTTGTGGCTAAATCCACAAACAAATTTGAAAGGAGTGGTTATTATAACCTTTTCCAAGTTCATTGTTTTGCTCTTAAATGCACACTTAAACTTCAAAGCAGTGAGTTGGTGTAACCTTTATCAACTTTGTGTTGTCCTTAAATGCATACATAAAGGTCAGAGGTATCTGTTATTCTGTAAAGAGAATTAGTCGACAAATGGTAGAGTTGTCAGTTTATATTACGATTCATTTAGATATCTGATTTGGTTCATAGATATTAAATCTTTCATTTTTTTCTGAGCCTTTGAAATTGCAGAATACCTCATTGCATATTGGTCTTAAACATTTTATTCTGGCTCTTTTTTCCTTGTGTATACTTACTATGAAGAGCAGTGTCATTCCACATGTACATACATAATAGCAGCATTTATCAACATTTGTCCTAGTATTAGACCCATTTATCATGTTACATGTCTCAGTAGCAATTGAATGTTCTCACTTTTCAGCAATTTTCTATCACACATATCTCAAACTTGGAAATTCCACTAGCATAATTCATAATAATTTAGGAAGTGCACTTATAGTGTAACGGTTATGACATGGCTGCTCCCTGTAAAGTGTCAACTGTCTTGTGCATTGACTTTAGCCAAAATCTCAAAGTGTAAGCAAATCAGATTTCAGGAAATACAGCCCTTTGAGGTGTACTTGTGAGCAGGTGGATGGACACATGATGAAGCTGTTGGGTCCATTAGTAAACACTTGTTTAATAGTGCCAACTGAATGCACAGTGTTTATTCTTTACATTTATTGCATTTCTCCAACATCTTTTGGTGCCATGTGCACAATCAGTGGGGAGAACTATTATGCCATTTACTTAAAACCATATATCATTATAAAGCTGTTAAATATGGTTTCTATAGCTGCTACATCATAAACATATTATGAAAGGTACAACTTTATGTATGTTGGACTTACAATATTTGTACAGTAGTTAAAATCATAGATGTGGCAACACTGTACTGTTTGTTAGCAGCCAGTAGAATTCACTGCTGATTGTGACACAGGGCACTTTCACATAAATAACCCATTGGATATTTTCGTTGTTACGCCGTGCATGTTGTTGAGTTACTCAATTATTATACCAGCCACTGCACATATATAAAATTTACACATTAAAACATTAAAAACGCTCCGACATGTTTCGGTCCTAGGACCATCATCAGGGAGCCATATCGTCCTGCATAGCAGCGCACTCTTCGCAACATAACATTACACAACACGGCATGCTGCCACAATACCCAACTGGTACAGCGAAATTAATGTGACTTTTTATAGTGTGACTTTAGCAAGGA
>Ga0123354_10000558_pt1 | contig 38371 bp, 17 predicted proteins | sample TergutLab28metaG_2_FD_97872 | JGI IMG/M metagenome (GOLD analysis project Ga0123354, IMG submission 97872) | Labiotermes labralis P4 segment gut microbial communities from Petit-Saut dam, French Guiana - Lab288 P4 | ecosystem: Host-associated > Arthropoda: Insects > Digestive system > Gut ... | reverse complement strand
TATCTCGCAATGCCTGGTAAACTCCAGTAAACACTCTCCGGTTTGGTATTCTACGATTCGGAAACCGTTGCTGATATTCAGCTACGGCAAGAACTGAGTTACCTTCACAAAACCCGTACACATAAATCATATCTGCATACTCTTCAAATGAAATTGTAAATGATCGTGAACGTAACAGACGTACCGAGATGAGAACTGTTCTGAACACCAGTAGCCGGCACACTGTAGCCGTCGCCGGCCATACCAATCCACCCCGCCTTTCCCCGCACGCCTTAGGTATCACCCAAGTGTCGAGATAACGGTAACGCCTTGTCTGTAGCTGGCTAAAAATAGCGACCCGCCAGCTGATAGCCGCGGTTCACACGAAGGCGTGTACGGGAATTAAAAAACGGTCATAACTCCGTAACCGTCCAAAATCGGAAACATGTTTATATGAACTTTTTTGATCACAAAGACCTAGGTAATCACCTCCTGCAGTTATGCCCTAAAGTCGTGAAACACCCTATATATATATATATATATATATATATATATATACATTGAAATGATTTTGTACATTTGTAATGCATTTTTATGTAAAACAATAGATCATCTAACGCCGTAATTAATTTCTCCTTTATCAGAGATTATAATAGACCTGATGCTGGCTCAGTTAGAGCCGCAACATATTGCCGCGAATAATCAGATAGAATCAGTGTTGTGTGTGTGACTGTTTTAATACAACCTTGTGATTTGTTAACACCAAGGGGGATGTCTTACCTTAAAATAGAAAAAAAAAATATATCTGCTTGTGCCACAGCTACTTGTACAAGTATATCTATCGCCAGAACTGCAGCGATGTTAGAAATTACGTAATACCAAACCGTGTCTAACAAAACTCAAACGGTAGTACGCTGGACACATGATGACTTATGCAACACCGCCTTAAATACAGGAAACCAAATTCATCTGAGATCCGCTAAGGTAAACATAAAAACAACGTCATAATATAAGATAGCCAAGTTAATTTCAAGACAAACGTTATCCGGATTAAATTTTACCAGTGCACAATTATGAAACATCACAAACGAATGCAATATTTTCAATCACGATACTCTTGTATCCCGCAAAACTCGGGGTAGGATCTTATTGTAGACCGAGCGCAGTCTGATTGATGGATCCGTTAGGATACTTAAAGAATGGTTTCCAAGTCCACTTGTAGAGTTTAACACAGTAGTAAGCTATATTATGAAAAAGTTATAGCAGTTGACTTCTGAATTTCATCAAATGAAAGTGGGCCGGTGTGTCTCCGTGGTGGTACAAATACATTACTTTATATAGGGAGTTAGAGAGCTGTTGTGTGAAGAATGTACAAGAGTCTTGGTTGTGCTCGTATGCAGCCATTGGCAGAAAACTTAATTATTATCTGAGTCTTGCTTTCGGACCCTTGCGTAATAGTGACGTCATAGCTTCACACTTGTCGTTGAACCCCTTGACACTGACAAGGTATCAAAACTAACTCATCCGGAATTGGGGGCTAATCTCCTTATAGGTCTCAGGGGTCGGCAGCTCAAGTAATCCCTTCCTTCCTGCTTGACAGAAGACTGGATGTTAACAATGATTTGAAAAGAATCCGGATGTACGTAAACTTTAGTTCACAAACTAAGTTACTGGTCATATATGACAATCAATACTCCGATAACAACCCACTTGTCTAATCATTATAAATTACATTCTTTTGGGACCATCCTTCACACAGCAATCGCAGAAAAACATCGTTGCCCCCCTGGAAATGAAATTCCTGTGGATAGTATTGCTCCAGGCTTATAAAATTTTTAATAAAAAAATAGCTTTGATATTCCAAGTGTCTGACATCATAAATAATTCTGACAGTTTCAAAATTAAATTACTCTTGAAGACAGTAAATTTTAGAATTCTGAATATTTCATTCCTCAGTGCCGCAGCGTTTAGAGTATGCTAAAGACCAGTAACGATCCAAGTTTTCTGCAAGGCGCAGGTTTCAAGTAGTAGGGCCGTGTATTCTTAGAGTTTGAGAAGGATCAGTAAGGCAGCTGCTGCAATAAAATTACTTCTGTAACTGCAATTTTTGCATCGCCCCTTTCACTGCACGTACAATGACTGTGATAGCATTCTTACACACACACAGTTCAGTCCTTCGTATTCCTTCCATATTGCCGGCATTAAAGTAGCTACGCACATTCGTGTGGCTCATTTGCGATTGACTATTGATTAATTTATGATATAGGTAGGTTTTCACCCTTTTTATAGGCCACGAAGGCCCTCAGGGTAAGTAGAGGTATAGCTCTACTCTTTCTAGGACCTCGGCACTGTAGATGGGGTGGGGGATCAGCCCCACGCTCCGGCCGCCTCTACCCCCGGGAAAGACCCTGTACCCACTGTACAAGAAACTGGGTGGGCCCCAGGGCCGGTCTGCACGGGCGTAAAATCTCGTCCCCACCGGGATTCGATCCCGGACCGTCCAGTCCGTAGTCAGTCGCTATACCGAATGAGCTAATTTATGATACAATCTTATTCAAATACTTCGGGTTCTACAAAACGTCACGACATATATTACAAGCATAAAAGAGAAGCGCTTGATATCACTTTACGTCCACTCTACCGATTAGCCATTTTCGACCTAATGTGTACCAACACAACGAAGAACACAGGAACAATGACCAGTATAGTCTTTCTACTGTTAGGGGGTGAACCTCTACCACTCTCCATATAAGTATGCACTATTTCTCAACCCTCACATTCCGCACTTGCAGTAAATGTAAGAGCGAGAAGTGTTTTGTCGCGGTCAGTGTTTTCTCGCTGGTCGAATAACATAAGTTGCGTTTAAAGAAGTGCTTCATAATTTATCCCTTCCTGTTCTTTTGTTCATAGTGTATAATAAAAGGTTATGAATGTGGGCCTTATGCCGCTTCATCTGAGGTGGCAACACACTACCACATTTGCAGTACACTCACGCAAGCCAACGTTGTGGGTAATTCTTACGGTAAACAGCCTTGAACTAAACTGCAGTGGTCGTTAGTGGTGAGGCCCATAGTAGTTTTCCTTAGGAACAGATGCCGGTTATTGTGCACACTACGACCATATATATACCACCTTCAGAACTTCCTACGACTCCCTCACCAACAACATTCCCCCATATTCCCAGCCAGTCGCCTAGCCATTCCGTGATAACTGACTACAGTCACCGTGACTGCTAGACACAGAATACAGGGCACTGAGGTGAGAGTGAGAGGTCTCGACCGCCATCCCACTTGGTCCCTGTAACTCATTAGCGCGTCCTTATTACGCCTACAGCAGACAGTCACAGTGAAACATTAGGACCCCTACCACTCCTTTCATTCATCCCCTCAAGCGTAACCCTAGTGGTCTGTAATCAGCAGTAAGCCAACACCATGTAGCAACTCAAAAATAACTCTTACGTTGCGGATTATAGCGCCTGTGTGATACGTATTTCAGAGACTGTCTGCCCGCGTAACTAGCAAGAATGTAGTGAGGAACAAACACTTAATGCTAGTATTTATCACTCGGCAACTGAGCCAGAAGAATACCTGTCTTGCTACCTTGATAATACCCCATTAAATTACTCTCAGTTTATGATCCCTCGTCCAGCAGGAAAAGAACCTTTTCCCTTCCCTTCTGTAACCACTGCTATTCTGGTAACTGAGGCTTTCGAAACCAACTAAACTTAAGAGTTGTGCTGCACACACACTTCTGTATGGCAAAATAAAATTTGGGTGACAGCAATTTAAGCACTTGAAACGAGTAAATGTGAAAACTGATACGCAAATATGCTCTTCCATTTCCGTTCAGTTTCACAGGGGCATTCTCTAGTAATCACAAATTACTCGGACAGAAGGTAAGGACCGCTGACACAGCTGTGTAAAGTGATCCCGTTACAGGCCCAGTGTGGCCCAGTGGGTGGGTAGAGGTATAGTTCTACTCTTCCATGATCGCGGCACTAGAAGGGGGTGAGTGGTCAGCGTCACGCCCCGGCCGCTCTTTAGCCCCGGGAAAGACTCGGTACACATTTCACAGGAGGCTGGGTGGGCCCCAGGGCCGGTCTGGACGGACGGAAAATCTCGTCCCCACCGGGATTTTTTTTTATTGGTTCTAGTGAAGACATAGTCTATTACAAGATTACAGGTTTTAACGTTCTTTCATTATCTTTGCACACAGTTGTAGTGCTCATATTTTACATCATTCACACCAATTGATCGTAAAACATCATCATTATCAAGCACTCCATTGTCAATCATCAATTCCTAACCACGTCTACAGCGCTATACTTCCTAACACTTTAAGTTAGCACAAACGTCCATCATCATTGGAGGTAATATTTCCCTCCCGCTTCCAGGACCGTGAGGTAGTTTCCGACAAGTTCTCTCCCTTTTTTGATGCATAAGTTTCCATCTAGATCTTTGCAGGAAGTCCATGTACTCTTGCAGAGTCAGGTCCGTTTGTTGTTGAAGTCGGAATATGATTACGTTCGCTAGTGTCCATAGTATTGCTCGATGTCTCTTGGGAAGCCATATGTGAAATTGAGGATGTGTTATCCAGTCGTCTGGTATCCGGTTCGGAGTCGTCCTTAACATCCTTGCTATTAGGGTTTTTTAATATTCCCATATCAATCTTCCTTCACCACAGACTATTAGATGGTGCTCTAGTTTGTCCTTCGATGCACATTGTCGGCAGGTATCTGTTTGTACCATGTTGATATGGTGAAGACGATCGTTCGTAGGGATTATTTCATGGATGACTCGATACCATACACTTTTCGTGGTTTCCGGTATTGGTGCTTCGTTCAAGTTCTTCCACGTCCGGGCCGCACTTTACCCCCGGGAAATACCCGGTACCCATTTTACAGGAGGCTGGGTGGGCCCCAGGGCCGGTCTGGATGGGTTGAAAATCTCGTCCCCACCGGGATTCGATCCCGGACCGTACAGTCCGTAGTCAGTCGCTATACCGACTGAGCTACCCTGTCCACTACACTATACTGACTGAGCTACCGGGCCCACTGACGCAGCTATGTATAGAATAGAAAGTTTCGTCATAAACACGGCTACCATAACGATGAAATAACCTGTTAAATAAAACTTACTGAAGGTTCTTAACCTCCCATTTCTCTACAGAATTCACAGCGGGATGTCCCATATTAAGATAAAAACTCATCATTTTACGGGTACATTCCTGTAAATATTTGGATAATTTTAGATTAAATTCATGTAGAATGTCACATTTTCTCAAGCTCTCGTTACATCTTCTATTAGCCAGTACACATCACACCCTACTGAACCTTCACAGCCGACGTCATAAGCAGTACGTCAAATTTTGTCATCAAAATACCATTAACAATTATTTTTAAATAGTCTCAAGCTTGACTTTCATTAGTAAGCTGCTCAGTGGAGGTTGTCCCGCAACAGAAAACACCAGAGTGTTTTATTCATTTAATATTAATTAAAAATTATATAGCTTTGTTTGTTTGTGTTTGTTTATCCGTTCTTTGGCTGTTGTCTATGGCACATTCAACGATACTGTTTATAGCTCAGACAAAATGCCGTAGAATGAGAGGATGAATATTAAAAATGGAGTATCAAGAACATGGAAAACATCGATCGTGGCCTAATTTAAGTTAAGCCTAGTATAAAGGCATTTGACTGAAGGGACTGAGGACGACCACACACATCCGTTCACAACCATCAGTATCCTGCAGCCGGGATTAAAAAGGGGTATCTCACGAATATGTGAAAAACTACAAACTCAACCAACGTGCTTGGCAAAATGGGTACAATGTGACTTAAACGCCAAAGATAATGCAAAATTCATGCATAAATTGTTAGCTTTCTTTCGAATGTTCAGGTAGCAAGTAAGTCTATCTTGCAATAAGCTATCCACCCGTAGACCTTCCAGTTGTACCAGCCACGTACTGTATTCATCCCTCCGTCTCGTCTGAGAGCTAGTGCAGGCGGTCTTACAGCCTGCAAATTTTAAATAACTCAACGTGGCGAAGCCATTTTTGAGAAGCTAATGGTTGCTCAGCTAATCCAGAAATTACCCATCGTGTAAGATGTCAGATGGCTCAGTAGTCCTAGCCCTGAAACGGATAAAGCCAGGCCACACATTTAGCCCAAAATTTATTCCTGTGAGATCCTTGTTATTAATGTCCACCTTCGTATTTTATTGTCCAGACATTCCAAAGCTCCGCTGAACAGAGTCATTCCCGAGAAGCCAACAGGTCCTCTCCTAGTCAATTAATTCTCCGCCTTTTATGGAACCAGATGGTTCATCACCGGATTCACAAGAGCCCGCCTCCTGTTCCTATCCTCAGCCAGCTCAAGGCATACCCACATCACACTTCTTGAAGATCCATTTTAATATTATCGTCCCATCTACGACCAGTCTTCCAAGTGGACTCTTTACCTTAGCCCTCCCCACCAAAACCTTGTACGTACCTATCCTGTCTCCCCATCAAAACTTTGTATACAGTTCTTATCTCACCAAAATTTGCTACATTTCACGTTTATATTATTCTCTTTTATTTAATCTCTTTCAAAATGTAAGATAGAGCCCCTCGTTATGGAATTCTCTCCAGCCTTCCAATTATTTCATCTCGCTCAGATCTAAATATTCTCTCAGCCCAATACTCTTGACCTTCCCAAACACCGACAAAAGTACATTCCTGTACATTTAACGTATAAGTTATAAAATCAGAAAGTACTGATAATTAAACATAAGAAAATTTCGATTCATGAATTACGTAACCTAATCTTCATCAAAATGCAGGTCTTAATCATGCGCACTTGCTTCTGAATTGTGGATATATGTAACGTGCATTCCCACTTTAACACTCTAAGCCGCTTACACTTCCTAACTAGCAGACTGTGACGCATAACAATCATGCAAGTGTAACTGAAACCTTCAAAATTTAAGCTTATTTTAATTCAAATCTAGAAGTAAATCAGGGCTCCACAAGAAGGCTTCTTGTGGCAGAGGGTCAGATGACAATCTTATATACGTTTCGGCTTCAAAGAATTCAGCTATTCGGTCATAGAACAGAATAGAATAGAATACGTGGGTTCGAACCCTTCCGGGCCCGATGCACCTAGGCCTTAAAACAGGCCCTTTGTGCCCCAAATCCTATACTAAGTTAAAGGAGCCTTGTGCTTTTGCCAAAGCTCCAGATGGCCCCCACAACTAGTTTCTTAATATCTTCCGGTTCCAGCCTTTTGGTGACGATATAATTAATACTGTTGAGGGACAGTGGACAGACGTCATCAGCAGCCGAAGCAATTTGAAACACAGCATGTGGGATAAATTATGTTAGGCCACGTTTGGCAAACATACGCCAACATTGGCTGCGGTACAATAACTGTCCTACTCTTTTTCTAATCTGCTTTCTCTCCCCCCTCCCCTCTCCAGTCAAGCTTCAGTTCCCTAAAACTGAATACACAGCAAGTTCTAAAGTTTTTGAATTAGATTCATACATACGGCAAAGAAAAGTAATAGTTCCTCATATCAAATGTAAGATAAGGAAAGGGACACAACAAGGAAAGCTATATGTTTCCCCTGACAAATAAGCCGAGGAGTAGCTATACAAACAGCCGTAAGCCGTACACGGCTAGGATTTAATTTAGGAAAGGAATATAGCCTCAAAGACTTTTTATTTCTTGTTTGCTGTGGAAACTCAATTTTTTTATTTAAACAACTCATGACGTCACTGAACGTAGCCCATACTTATCTTTTAGTGCCTGCCAACACAGAAACTATAAATGTGGCCATATAATACAGCAAATCGATAATTTCACAAACCGCTCATCAAATAAAGTATATATTACGTAAAACCCAGTCTCTCGGTTTGCGGTTGAGAAGGAAAAAATTCAAAGTTCTCATTAAAAAAAAACCCTTAAAAGCACAAGAGATGCAAAACGAAAATATTATACACTAACGAGATCCATAATTTGAAGTCTATAACAATTACAACGATTACGTTAAGGAATTAAGTCGAGGAGATTGAAATATGACAGATATACAGAACGCTCGAACACGATGAGAAATTCTTGCAAAATTTTCGTAGAGAAGATATAACTCATTCATTATAATAAGTAATCAATTAACCCTTTTTCTAGAAAAAGTTCGCTGTTTATACAGAGAACCACACAAAAGACATAAATACACTCTGTCGGAAACAATAAAAATTTTTTAACATTTTAAGCTACCGTCACATATAGTAACTTCTGATATTTAAATGGGTATGTTAAACCAGGGACATTTAAACACATACTCGGTTTTTTCCTTTTTATTTACTTTAGGTGGCAATTAAACCTAGAAAACTGATAATACAATTTCATATTTCGGCCCTGACACGTCTGATACGTGAAGTTTCACACAGTCTTATATATTAATAATATGGTACAAGAATTATATCGTCTGTTTGATCTTCCTGAGCCAGTTTAAAATTCAATACCGATATCGATTTTACGCTCACGTCTGGATGTTCACAATCAATCAACATACACTATTTTTATCAGACGGCGAAGTAACGTCTAATGCCGTGGTGCGCCGGATGATAGATTAGTAAGTAGACAGTGTGATGGAGAAGGTGAAAGGACGGAGGACACAGAGAAGACTTGACAAGGCGCTCTGCACAGATCCTGCAGTCGGATGATCAGGAACCAGAAATCAAATTAAGTGAGTTAGCCGTGAGGAAAGTTCATTAGAATCCAACTGCTACTGGGCGTCGTGTATCACAACACGTCAAATCCGCTTAAATTATACAGCTGGTACCCTTATGAAACAGTGGGCTGGGTAGCTCAGTCGGTATAGGGACTGCCTACGGGATGGACGGTCCCCGGGATCGAATCCCGGTGGGTACGAGATTTTCTGCCCGTCCAGACCGGCCCTGGGGCCCACACAGCCTCCTGTGAAATGGGTACCGGTCTTTCTCGAGGGTAAAGTGTGGCCGGGGCGTGCTGCTGACCACTCACCCCTTCTAGTGCCGCGGTCATGGAAGAGTAGAGCTATACCTCTACCCACCCTCTGGGCCACACCGGGCCTGTAACGGGATCACTTTGCCTTTTACCTTACCCGTATGAAACAAGCAGCCTCCTGACTTGGTGACGCCTTTCCTGTGAAATGAATGATTTAAGCCAGTCTCGTCTAGGCAAAGCGGTTTGCTGTGTCGTTTGCGCCACTGCATGTCTTCATCCTTATTTTTTTTTTTAATTTTTTTTAGGTAGGGAGAACTTGATTTCCGGCTGGACGCAATCGTCTTTGTACGTTACTCCGGCATCCCTGAGCACTTCAATTCTTCACAAAGCATAACTAACTGACTACCTCTATGGAGCATAAGTCCTTCTTTAGAACTCAGCGATTCGAGAAAATCCGTGCATTTTATAGAACCCGACGGTTCGCTGTTATTTTCACCACAACCTGCCACATGTTCACACCCCGAGCCAGATCAATCCAGACCACGCCCTCCCAGCCGATTTCTTTAAGATCGACTCTAATATCATCCTCCCATGTAGGCCTAGTTCTTCCAAGTGGCCTCTTTCCTTCATGTTTCTTCACAAAATGGCTACATGCACCTCTCCTCTCCCCCCTAAACACATATAAAGTATAACCAGCTTTACAAGGCACACTAAATCCTTGTTTCAGAGACTAGCACTAGCTTAGACGGTTAAGAAATATCTGCACGGACTAGCGGAACACCTAGAATTACTATATCATTATTAGGGGAAAATTCTGTGTAGATAAACAATGCACACAAAACTTCTGTCCTTAAATAAGAAGGGAGACTAGGGAAACCAGTTGGAAAACCTAGATTTAGGTTAAACGATTATATTAGTATAAATGTTGACAAGGATTACGTCGTACAGGTGTGGACTGGCTGGATTCTTCCGTGTGAAGGTGAAGACCAAGCCAAAATCTTGTAACATTCCTTTTAACTTTAATGTTACATAAATTCAGAGAATTTCTTCTCGTATTCTCAACAGATTTTTCCCCCTATAAAGTTAAATAATATTAGTAATTTATCTTTTAATTATCGTGGAGTTTAACGTTTAGATAATTAGCTAAATAAATGAGTAAAATCTCTAGCTTAAATAAGGCCTATGTATCACAATTTCTTTTACAAAAATCGTTTCTGAAACTTGTGAAAAGAAAATAATATTTTCGGTCTCACCTAGTTAATGGAAATAAAGTTACTACAACTAGATAATTAAAAAGAGATTTTGTGATAATTTATAGTGTAAAACAACTGAACCGCATGGCACTGACAAAAACTATTAATATAACAGAAAACTGGTAAACTTGCTCTCAACATAACGTGATAAAATTCGGAGACATTAGAAAATTCTGTTACGTTTACATTTTTATGTTTCCAAGGCAGATATTCACAGACAAATGGTCTGGTAGACATCCTAATGCTCAATGCTGCCTTCACCACTCAAGCAGGTCTGACACCTTGCCCATGGTGATTAGTGCAGCTGAAATGTACCGCACTTCATTACACTGATCAACAATATTATGCCTACGCTCCAGCGACATTTGCTCCCCTTGCGATGACCACATTCACAGGTAAGTGACACCAACAACATGATAGCACTAAATCCAATTACTTAATGACCAACACCGGATGTACGCATGCATATACGGAGCTCGATGCCACAGTAACTATTGCACGGCTATAATGTTGAAGACTAACAGCATAAGCGGACTACGGCAGGTAACAACCGTGTATTTACAAAATGGCGCCATCAAATAGTCACCAATAACACGAGCGAAATAATGATCTTCTAACAGAGCCTGACAAAAGAACGGGCTTAATAATTTAACTGTATAAGTCACAGAGTGTACAAGTATTATATTGAACTATAAATTCATCTAACATGCATAAGTTTGTTTGTACTGTCTGCATCCATGCCAACATTTTGGCTTACTGTATTTTCCTTCACATGAAGCCTGCTCGTTTGGCCCCATTAACCTTTTAAAGACTGAACGTAATCTGCTTTTTATAAGGAATCAGCCCGTACCGCGCTCTAAACACTTTCCATCACGTTTATAAAAACCAGTCAGTTAATGATGTATAAAGCAAAAGTCGCTGTCAGTTCTGAGATCCGTACAAAACACTCAGCGCAAGGCGAGCACCATGTAGAAATTTTGAACGCTAAACCTGGTGGTACGTAAAGAAACCGCTAGGCTTTAAAAGGTTAAACACTTCCGTAAAAATGACATGTTTGTATGAAACACGGTACAAATATCTTGCCAGGTGAAGGCAGTTCTACCTTCTTCTCTTGTTTTTATATAACAGTGATATAACTCCGTTCGCTATGTGTACTACTCAGATTGAGGCAGAAATGGTGCAAATTAATGTAAGGTCCGAAATTTTGTGCGACAGGGTCTATTTTATTTTATAGAAAGAAAAGCAATGTCACAGCGGTAGCGCAAACTTTACATCTGCCTTTCGCCTTGACGTTAGCAGCAGTTTCGACATTTCGTGTGACGGGATATAAGGAATGTAATGACGAATCCTGCTTACAAATTATGTATACAATGCGAAATTTTCGTGTTGTATATCATATTCAGGCTATTCTGAATGTTATGAGGTGAGATCGTGCTCACAGCTAGAACACTAAACAATCCAATTTTTAAGAGTTGAGGAAAACACGCTACCAAATTTTTTCTAAGAATTACTTGTCAAACGAATTTTCAAATATGGTGTGGCCTGAAAGAATATCGTACTTTTGGAAGCTGTCAGGTTTATTCTGGTACAATTTTAGCAGCGTCATTCCAAAATGTCGGTAAATGTGAAACAGACAGCACAGCGACACACTCCAACAGACGATTTTCGCCACACTTACAGCTATGAGAACCAAAAATCTCGCAGAATGCATACTTCGTAAAATCAAAAGTTCCGACGTCTCAATTTACTATATAGAATCCATATTAGATGCTACAGAAAAACATCCATTATGAAACCGATGATATTTAACACCTTCTAGCTCACAACAATGATTTTGATATCTGCGCTATTCTGGAATATTATGCAGCCTAAGGTGGCAAATCCTTACCGACGTTTCTGGACAACGTATTGGTCCCATCTTCAAGGGTCAAGAAAATCGATTTCTTGAAAGGGTCAAGAAATCGGATTTCTTGACCGCTGAAGAAGGGACCCATTGTCCCGAAGCGTCGGTAAGCAATTGCCACCTTAGGCTGCGTAACATCCCAGAAGACCGCAGATCTCATCGACTTCGAGGCGGAAGCCTGAAATCATGCGAACAATGTTTTTTTTTTTGGCTGGAAATGGAATAGAAAGAGAACAGGAAGTCAGAGCTATACACTCGCTATACAGCCTTAGTAATTACTGACAGCACATAATTCAAAACGCATTCTAATTATAAAAAAAATAATGTCCTGATAAACTGTAGTGATACTTCCAGTTGGACATTGATTATTACAAGCTATACGGGCCTTGCTCACGGCCAGAAATTCTTCTTGCACATGAAAATGTGCGAGAATATTATAGTGTGACATCGGATATACGTTTTACGTAAGGCAGGCAAGCAGACAGCGTATCTTTTTGCAGTAACGTTTCAGACACTTTATTAATTCATTACGCTGTGTAATATGGGCGTGACATTTTCCTTCGCATTATATGGGACCTCGGGGACGATGATACTAGTAACATCACATCTCGATGTAATTACATAAGCCCTCAGCTATGAAGATATGTCCGCATCAGACTCTTTTTATGTTGCACTAACAACGAGTTTACAGAGAACCGGCTTGTAACATTGTTGTGAAAATGTTTATCCTACAAGTACACATGCATTCAAAAGTAACTGCAGAACACTTCTCACGACTGGACCGTTAGATGCCTTAACAATATCCTGAACAAATTCAGCAGTCAGTTTGGTATCTCTGAGTCACTTTATTAATCATTAAGGATATCGATTTTACGCCTGGATATTCATAACCATCAACATAAACAGATTTCAAGAAGAGGCCTAATGCATGTCCGGCAGCAAATGTTTGGCAGGGCTTGCGGTCAGGTCGGAGGAAGCCTCAAGAATCAATGTCGCCCCTTAGGTCGGTGCTGTTTCGGCAGATATACTGGTAGTGTGTGGTAGCAGATGCGCCAGGAAGGGAGCTCATGCCGCAGTGGGAGTGTAATTAGGGCGGGTTCTTCCCGCATACAGCGACCCCTTCGCTGAAACACCTGCCAGCCAGTTGTGTCTACGCAGGCCTCACGTAATAGAAGGGACGACGATGTGGTATCTCATGCCTACCCTGAATCCACGTATTCTAGTCCGACACAGCCTTTCCGGTAGTGTGAGTAGTGGGGGAAGATGGGAGTTTGAATGCTGATAAAGGACGCAGTCTGGAAGGTTCTATATTCTAAAACCCTTCACCCGGTGCCACGCTGTCACGGCTATGCCGTGGACGTCTGACCTGGGGCACGATAGTATGCGGCGCTTAAAACTGTTGAGCAGCAGAAGTCTTGTCGCCGTGGGCCTTCACATACTCATTCTGGCATTCGCAGCGTCCTCGAAGCGCCGCACACCTTTGATGCCGTCGATTGTGAGGACGACCACCACGTTTGTAACGAAGGCGAGGAAGGACATGACAAAACAGACAAAGGGGCAAAGACCAATCTCGCATTGAGTGTGGTGGAGAGAAACAACCTAGTTCCTGGTACCCGGAATATCCGGAGAGCAAATCACGTCTGCCATTTCCTTGGATGATCCTGCCAATTGTTACATGGTTGTTTTAGAGATTAAACCACGCACGCTCCAGTTCAGGCCACAGCCAGGTGTAACCAAAAACGCCGAATTAAATCACTTACGGTTCCTTGGATGGTGCACATTTCCTTGTATAATGCTACTGCACGCACCTGTGTGCACAGTGCAAGCCACGTGAAAGTGATAACACAGATGTCTCATTAAATCAGGAACGGTTCCTTAGACTGCAGAAGGGTACTTGTAAAACTTGGCAATTCTATAGCAAATACATGCAGGTGGGGCCGTATATGTATCCTGTATATACATACGTAACAAGGTGACACTTCGCTTGTTTCTCTTCCAGTGCGTGAGAGCAGATGCACACTACAAACACGGTACACTGCCACCTGTGGTTTCCCATTCCACCGTCATAATACCGACTATCCTGACTTGATGTTTTCGTGTATCTCACCTCCATCCGTGCAAAAGCCAGGATAAAAGCGTACACGAGAGCACAACCGCCAATAACTACGCGCTTTACAATTCACAATTCACCATCACACACTACTTAATCTGACTTCGTGACAATTTCGGTAAATAAGCCAAAATTAGTAACAAAATAGTAATATTTGTTGAAACACAAGTCAGCACGTGTCAAGTCTACATTATCTGTTTTCACGCTCAGGAATGTCTGGCATCTAGAAACGTACAGAAAGCGACAGTACTGGGAAGATAAATGAAAGTATATCTGAAAAAAATAACGCAGAAATAACATGGCTTAATTATGAGCCATGCGATGAGAGTGCTGTCAGCAGAAGGAACGAAGATTTATCTTAAAAGAGATATAAAATACTTCAACAAGAATACGTCACGAAATATCATGGACAAAGAAGGAAGAGTAATGAAAATACGTCCTTACACTTTTTCGGCATGGGACGTCTTAGCTGTAAGTCTCACGGGACAGACACGCAGTCCGTAACAAAACGTGTTTCTTTGTTTCGTACGCGACCAGCCATAAATTTCTGCCAACATAACATAAGGAAATAAACACAAGGTTTTAAAACAGTGCGATATGTTTACAATTCCTTCCATTTCACTTCTTAAAAATTAAGGCCAAGATGCACGTCTGAAGCCCTGTGTCCTCATTTATTTATTTATTTACCTATTTTATTTATATGTTTATGCAAGCATTCTTTGTTTCAGTTTAGATGCACTTATAGGAGTTCAAATACAGGCCTATAGCGTCGAATGACACGTCAGTAAAATGAATTGTAAAGTACATGGGAGGAAGACATAATGACCAAATTTCAGATACTAGTCCGGAATTTTCCTGTAAGGGCAGCAAAAAATCACGACAATCGTCAGTAACGAAAGACTGTGCAACGGCCAAGATTGAAACAAGGATCTCCCATAAACGAAGCAGAAGTGCTAAGCACACGACCACGGAGTTCGGTGTCATTTCAATGCGCCTTATTCAGATTCGGAACCGTAAATGTCCCATTTTTTTGCATGTGTGTTTCAGGCACCAGCATTTCCATAAATCTGTAAATTTTTTTTGTTATTCGATGTAAAATAAAATTTACATCTTCGGACACTTCTAGAATCTGCGTAGCGAAATAAGCACCATTTCACTAGGCAAGAGTCGCCGTTTCGTACGGTCTAATACCGACATTCTACAGCGAACAGCCAGCTGCGCCCTTTCCTCTCAGCAGTTTCTTCGCGAAGATGTCACCCCAGTGACCGAAGCACGAGCCAGACGTTTCTCCGGCGAAATGGCGTGCATTCCTACACTGCCAATAACCCGCTGCAAATGCTTTTCAAATATTTTGGTAGTGGTTCATATCGAACCACTTTCCACAACGGTTTCAATGTGGCTGATAATGCTGCTCGTATTTTACCAACCTTAATCCCTCCAATACTGTCTGTGGGGGATTTCAAAGGCATACGTCTACCGCAACGACCCACAAACAGTTGAAGCATTACGGGCACAAATCAAAGCGGTTTTTGATATGACTGATGGCAATATGACAGCTGGAACATTTCAGTATTACGTCCTACGCTTTTAGACAAACATATCCCCTAGAGATTTGAGTTTCTATCCCTGAAACAATGTCATGTACAAAAGGTTTCCATATATTTCTGTTTTTGTATAATAATAACTTTCGTAATGTAATACTGGAAGTATATATGTACCTAAAACAATAAAGTTTGTATTCGGTGACTACCACAATTAATAACAGTGCCTCACTAGAAAACAAATGACTATCTGGCAGTGCATAAATAAATAAAATATAATATTCCAGTCTGATAAAGCGGTTGTGTTGTGTCCTTTTTTCATCTGCGAATCCTAATTAATTTCGCCGTGCATGTAACAGTCAGCATTCAAATTATCACTGTAATGTCTGCTCAGATAATTCACATAGTTTCCATGGCAGACTCTGCTAATTCCTTTTACCAAAGTACCCAAGTTATTGTTAAAGACTAATTAGTCTGTGTTCAGAACAGTGAAAGACTTGTAAAAGCCACGGTCTACCTCTGTTCGAAGGGATAAAAAAAGATTCAAGGAAATACTCGCCGATCGGCAGGATATACACACTTTACATTCCACATACAAAATTCCAAGACTCCAATTTATATTCAAATTACTTATCTAAACCTCCTATATCAATATACCGTCTCTCGATTTGTTTAATGGCGCAGTTTCAACGCTACTACTACAGAATGCAGAGTAAGATACGACGAATTGATTTCGAATACAAAGTTTGTATGTCTGTAGAGATACGCGTCCGTGTGGGTGGGTGTTTTTGCGCGTGTTTACCATTCTTTCTTCCGTCACGTCTTTAGTGCGGTAACTGTCCAAGACTTTTCTACATTTCTTTCGTGTCTTTGTTTTCGAACTTCATTTTACCGCAATTTCCCAGCTACAAGACCTGCATAACTAAAAAGCGTCGCTGTAAAAACACACAAAAATTATGTTTGTCAACGGCGATTGTTAAGGAAAACTGAGGTTACATCTGAGACACAATAGTCTCATGTCGTAGAAGTGAAGATTTCTGCTTCCATCTTCAGGGTGCAACAATGATAGGCAAATTCTTCCGAAATTTTAGTAACTGTATTCCAGAATACAAGGCGTCATATCCCAAAAGACATCTCCAATAATATATATCTCTTCCTTAGAATAATATTAATTTTATAAACTGTGAAAATTGATATTCAAATTCAAGGCTCTTTAAACAATGACACAGTTCGGCAGACCTGCATCAACCAAAACGAAATACATGTTTTTAATGCATTCTGTTACTAGAACCAGCACACTTAAGAGTAAGGCGAAAGGGAACTTCATTATGAGGGTTAGGAGCAGGAAAATAAATAATAATTTTACAATACTCTACATTTTATACAGGTAAAGGTAAAGCAGTCCCATTACAGGCCTGGAGTGGCTCGGAGAGTTCCAGGAAGTTAAGGTTCCCAGATTTCGTGACAACGGCACAGGATGGTAGTAAGGTTGTCAGCCTTACGCACCGGCCGCTTTTACCCCCAGGAAATAATCCTGGTACTCATTTCTTTTAGAGGCTGAGTCGACTCCCAGGGCCATAGTGCGATCTGAAGGATTTTATGTCAATAAAAAATCCACTGACACTAGCTGGGATCGAACCAGCGACCTTCCGATTTGTAGCACAGCAACATTTTATACAGGACATCTTAATAAAATAAATGAAATCCCATAAAATTCTGAAGTGTAACGGGCAACTGTCAGGCAGACGAACACAACATTCACATAACGCATTTTTAGTTTCACGTTTTAGAACTTTAGTGACGGGAATATGAGCCTCCACTTTCTAAAAGCTGTCAGTAGGTTAATAACTTACTAATATGTAAAGTGCCGATAAATCATTATGACATGAATAGGCATGCCATTAACAAATCAGTAGAGTTATTAACTCACAGTACTGTTCTTTGTACCACAGCTGTACATACGCAATATGTTCGTCATAGTGGGAAGACACGCAATTTCTCTACTCGCGTTTCATCTTGCTGTCGCAGCCAAACATTACGCTCTCACAGCACACAGTCACAGCACCAGCCGCAGGCCCCTTAATGTTGAAATATTTACGTAAAACTCGTCAGCAGAGTATAATCTCGATGAAGAATGCAAAATATTTCTCTGTTCCATTGCAAAGCAAAGAACTTTACCAAAGCTACACAAAAAACTATGTGAGAGCAGTATGCAAAGTAATTAACAGTCCAAAGTTCAAAAGAATTTTTAACATAACTTCTTCCTGGGATTTAATACGGCAACTGTAAGCGGATGTTACACAATGAAAAAAAAAATTGTGAAATGGAAATCTATACGCCGATTGCACCATATGAACAGGAATACCGCAGGTTTGCGCAAACCCGCACCGCTGTTAATATTATAAATCACGATCCATGGTACCTTGAAATTTAATTACATCGGTAGCATATTTTGTTTAACTTCTGGGTAAAAGTCATTAAGCTATAATTGAATATGTTAAGGCCCCAAATAAGAAATTAAAAGGCAATTGAAAATATTAAGGCCCCAAATAAGAAATTAAAGGGTAATTGAAAATGTTAAGGCCCCAAATAAGAAATGAAAATGTAATTGAATATGTTAGGGCCCCAAATAAGAAATGAAAATGTAATTGAATATGTTAAGGCCCCAAGTAAGAAATCAAAATGTAATTGAAAATGTTAAGGCCCCAAATAAGAAATGAAAATGTAATTGAATATGTTAAGGCCCCAAATAAGAAATTAAAAGGCAATTGAAAATGTTAAGGCCCCAAATAAGAAATGAAAATATAATTGAATATGTTAGGGCCCCAAATAAGAAATTAAAGGGTAATTGAAAATGTTAAGGCCCCAAGTAAGAAATCAAAATGTAATTGAAAATGTTAAGGCCCCAAATAAGCAAATGTGTTTACTTGATCCCTTTTCTTAACTTTACTACGCAACTAATAGAAGAGTCGCTAGATACAGTCTACAACAGACAAATACGAACTTGTTTAGAAATTAAACACTTCTACATATTTTCGTAAAATCTATAATAAGCCCGTCAGAGTGGCCGTAACGCGTCCTCAAAATATTTAGGTACCCTTATGCGTCACTTAGCAATGCGTTGGTCTCATGATAAAAATTCTTGATGAGCTTTTTGTTTCTAAATTGGCTAACCATGGTGTCGACATCCTACGACCGTCAAGGCCACCGAACTTCTCCTTAAACTTCTCGTAATGCATCGTCGTTAATAATACCGTTTACGTGCTACTTATATGGCAGCCACACAGATTAGGAGCAGACAAACGACAGAGTAAGTGGACGAGGACATGCTTAGCAGGTGTTCGTAAAAACATGCTACAGTTGAACAATCAGTCACTTTTTTTTGCAGTGGAAAAGCAATGAGCATTACACAACCTAAGTGTATGTATTTGAAGCCTTGGGTATCCAGCAAGAAATGCGCATGCGCCATGATGTCATCTGTAGCCTGACCCGCTCTACAGTTTTTTTTTAATTATCTCATAAACGGCACGATTTTTCAGAAAATGTTAATAAACACAAAATGTGTGTTTTGATTTTCTGTACAACTTTTGTTTGAAACATTTCTCATTCTAAGAAGAAATAAGCGAGATATGATAAAAAATGTATATTGGTCTTCATGTAAAGTACACTTTATTCTTGTTCGCTTTTCATGTAACTTGAATTTTCTCGACAGATTTTTTAAAAATCTTCAAATATCAAACTTCATGAAACTCCGTCCAGTGGTACCAGAGTTGCTCCGTGCGGACGGAAGGACGGACGGACAGAATGATAGATATGATGATGCTAATAGTTGCTTTCCGCAATTTTGCGAACGCGCCTACAAAATATTATCTTTTGCACATGGTGTTGTGCTTCGTTATACGAAGAGCCCAAAATATTAATCAAAACAACATGACCTCACCAGTCCAACACAACTACATGTTCTTAGAAAACACTACATGTTTCAGATTAAATAATCCACCTTCAGGCTCAATACAGACTCAAATTGCAAGTAAAAAGTGCAACTCATAATTTGCCTGCAATTTAAGTCTCTATTTAGCCTGAGGAGGGATTGTTCAAACCGAAACATGTAGCGTTTTCTAAGCATATACAGTTGTGTTGGACTGATAATGGGATGTGCTGATCGCTTCAGTACACAACGAAATGAATTCTATTAATTAATAAATAATTCCAAAATATGAAACTTTAAAACCAAATAACCGTTGTTTAACACCCGTGCTGCTGTGCAACTGATACCGCAGCAGTGATAAAGAAGCTGATTTCGGGACGAGTCTCTAAGCAGTCATAACGTCACGTGTATGTATCAAATGCATCACTGCCTGTTGGAATTATCCTCAGACTTCAACAAACACGACCGACAACAGCAGAAGAATATGGCGACGGTAAAGCCAGCAAAAGACAAGACTAAACATAATCTGGTACATACCGAAAATGCAACAGAAACTAATTCCAAACATAAGACTCCTTCTGCAGAAGCTCATTGTTACAGGTGGTCCAGAAATAGCCATCCTCTTAAGAAAACCAAACGTTCATTACAATTGATCCCTATCCTGAACCAGATAACCCCAGTTGACACCCTCCTACCCACCTACACGTAAGTGCGTTTTATCGACGCTGTTAATACAAAAACCTGTCCATCAGAACTACAACACATTACAGACTTCATTTCAGTAGAGGATAAATAATGCATCATCCATGGCGATGAACTTTTTTCCCCCCATTGTATACAATACGTGTCCTTCGCCTAGCCATGCGTCACACAAATCCTGCAGGTAATGGCCTACATACCAGCTTAGTGTGTAGGTCGTTGCCTATCATCATTTATCCTTGTTATTCCTGTGCTCTCTCCGTAACATTATATTGTCCCCTTAATGGGTTTGGAACTACCAAAGCGTTCCGCGCTTCTGTATTGACGTAACCTTCAATATTTATTTCATTTCAAGCAAGATTATTTCATGTATATTGATACTCTACTACATTATACACCTTTGGCATGCAGAGTGAAGGTCCATAAAGGAAAGATCTCTTCGACAGTGTGCTTTATTTACACTGTACACTTGTAGAGCAAAACAGAGTTAAAGGCTTACAGCTAACGGTGCAGTGGTAATGGCGCTTAATATAAAATCAATGACGTTCAATAACTCACCTACATCTCTCATTTACTGTACACATTAACAAAACAGGCTAAACTCGCTCTTTTATACACGTATGCAGTGTCATAAAGAAAGATATATTTATTTATCACTTATGTATTAACTCCGAATTTCTTTAAAGACCCAAAAGTTTTGGTATGTCTTCCTTTATAAAAACCAATTCAAAGCTACTTCGGCTTATTCAAATCTGAAATTTCGAACTTGGAAAGGGTTTCTTCAATGTACAGAAATTTGAAAACTCTCATTATACATTTAGAATAGTTTTTTCTTGGGACGTTTATAGAAAATCACAGCTTCACACGTTGCATTAATGGTGATACAGAAACTTGAAAATAGGTAATTTGAGGGGCGAAGGAAACTGTGAAATGCACGTGAACTCTTGACTACAAAGGGTTTGTATTTGACAATGCCTACTCTCTTCAGGTATACGATATTTTACACAAGTCTGCATGACTTTCGAGAATTGAGTGTACTCACGTAGACAGATGATTGGTTATTCTTAGCCAAAGAGCCTTAAGGCTTCGATGCCAACCATTATTATTGGCATTATTACTATTATATTTATAATTATCACCTTTACGCACGGTATTTACAATTATTTACCTAAAGCACACTATCATTTTAGGGTATACAGTGTTGCAGGTGTTCTGTATTCACAATTTGTGCTACCTGAAATGTTCCTTCGACCGTGAAATATGTTTTGTACTTTTACATCAGTACTTTCCGAAGTATATGTGCAGTGCACATTGTGGCTTTTTTGTAGTTCATTGGTTTTTTTCTTCCCTGGTATGCTGCTCAGGTATTGTCTGAGTGGTCTTGAGACGGTTCCAGTTGCCCATATTATTACTCGTATCACTTTTGCTTTTACGTTCCACGTGGGCTGAATTTCTATTACAAGGTATTTATACTTTAGAATCTTCTCAGCTTCTTCCTTAATAACATTTCTGTCTGCTTAAACAGCAACATCTATTAACATACGTGTTCTTTTTTCACTATCGCGGATTACGGTGTCCGGTTTATTGTCGATTTGCACTTGTTGATTCCATAATATGGCTACCTTAACTTCACGACTGGTTTCGACAGATTCCTTGGTGCATGGTAATACCACTATTCACTGTCTAATTTAGCCCTATTCCTTGCATATACTAACATATAGTTGAGCACACACTACAGCACGTCTCTTTATGTACTGTTCTTTTGCCAATATTGGATATGCTAATATTATGTGTTCTACTGTCTCATCAAATTGTTTACAGAATCTGCATACGCTATCTGTTTCTGTCTGTAATATTTTGCCGCGTGATATTAGGTTTGTAATTCCAGTGTTGTGGTACTATTATTTCACTTTCAGTTTCTCCTTTCAGATCTCCCCTCGACAGCCATAGGAACGTGACGTCGCTAATCAGCTGTCTATCTATATTTCTAATACACTGGCCATGCATTACTTTGCTTCCCGATTTTTTAAGTACTGTCCTAATCCTGCTTATGTGTGTTAAATATCTTCCTATTTTGTCACTGTTCCATTTGATTGGTTTAATTCTTCTGCAACCTTGGCTGCCGTTTTATTTGTTGAATTCATATTTGGCTGATTGTTTTCGTAACTTCTAACAATACGAGAAGGTGCTGATAAGTCCTTGGCCCGACCGGGAAGGAAACAAGCTACAGCGAACAAACTTGGGATTTATGCAACATACTCCCCACGAAGCTCAATACACTTCTTAGCCCGTTGCTGTAACGTTTGCAAGCCACTCAAAAAAAAACAGAAGGTTGTCCGCCTAACCAGGTCTCTGCGGCAGCAATGACCTCCGCATCGGACGAAAAATGGCAACCTTTCAATTGTTTTTTCAGTCCAGTGAACAGGTGGTAGTCCGACGGGACCAGATCCGGAGAATAGAGTGGGTAATCAAGACAATGGAAACCCAGGTAGGCCAGTTTCCTCTGGGTTGCAAATGCCCGGTGAGCCGGGGCACTGTCGTGCAAGAACAACACCGCCTTGGTGAGCTTCCCGCGACGTTCTTCCTTCAAAATCTCCTTCAGTTACACCAGCAGAGATGAGTAATACTCCGCGTTGATAGTTTGACCCTTGGGAAGATAATCAACTAGGAGGATGCCGTCTTGATCGAAAAAAAATGGAGGTGAGAACATTTCCAGCGGATTTTTGCATTCGGAATTTTTTTGGGCGGGGTGAGCCGCTATGCCGCCACTCCAGTGATTGTTGCTTTGTCTCCGGGGTCATAGTGATATAACCAGGATTCGTCCACGGTCACCAATCGCGACAGGAAATCATTTGCACCGCGCCGGAAAAGTTCCAAAAGTGACTCAGACGACTGGCACCGTTGACGTTTTTGTTCCGCGTTCAGGCATTTCGGGACCCACTTCGCGGAGAGCTTCCGCTTATCCAAATCTTCATGAATGATGGACCCAACCCGCTCACGTGAGATACCCAGTTGCTCAGCTACTGATTTAGCCGAAATCCGACGGTCTCCTAAGATTAGCTCGTGAATTTGATCAATAATGTCCGGGGTGGTCACTGTTTTGTGTCGTCCAGGACAAGGCGCATCACAGGTGGAAAAATCACCAAGTTTAAACTTAGCTACCCAGTTTTTGACGGTGGCCTACGATGGTGCATGTCTCCCTAATGTTTCTGTCAGAATGGCGTGAATTTCCTTCGGCGCCTTGCCTTGCAGGGGGGGGAAAAAAACCTGATGCCAGCTCGCGTCTCCAAGTTGTTGAAATCGCGCGCGTCGCCTGACATGCTTCCTTTCAGCCTCTGTAGCAAGAAAAGACTTGCAATTCGGCACATGAAGAGGTCCTTTTTCCAACGACACTATCAATCCCGTCCCATGAAACCGGGAAGTAGTTCGGGCTAAGGACAGCACGCCCTCGTATTTACAAACTGGTCTTCTACATGTTTTGTGTTTATATTTGTAACAGGCCTCTTCCTCCTTCTTTCCTTGTCTTATACATAGCTTACATTTCAGCTTTTGGTGATACATTTGATATAAATTGTTAGAATCTTTATAGTTTCCTGTCAATTTTTCTTATTTCTTCTAAACTCCAACTAACGATACCATAACTGTATTTTTATACTGGAACACCTAATGCTCCAATTGCTGTAATTTTATTTTTGGCATTCAACTCGGATTTCAGTACCGTACTTAAACTCCTCGTGCATTCTTTCTTCAATCTTTCACTCGTTGTTTTAAGCCTTCACTTTCTTCAATCCCTAGGTACTTGTATGTTTTTCCAAGTTCGAGCTCTTGTATTTCTCTGTTGAAGTAAAGTATTAAACTTTGTAAGTTAACTAATTTTCCTGTCTTTAATACAATCTCTGTATACTTGTGAATTCCAAATTCCATACGGATATTGTCACTGGAGTTCTAACTACTTGCCTCTCTTTTTTGGATTTATTCCTCCGTTCTACCTTTCAGCTTCAAATCATCCATGTAAAGTAAGTGTAATATTTTGTCTTCTTTGTGTGTTCTTCATATCCTGTATTCAACTTTTTCAACTGCTCTGTGACGAGAATTAAGCTAATGCAAAATATGAGTTGTGATAAAGAGTCTCCTTGTTCGTATTATCTTCCTTCTGTAAGCGGACCCATACTCTCCTTCCAATAACTCACGGTTTTCTTAGTAAAAGATATTATTTTATTATCAATCCAAATTAACTTGTAGACTCCCATTATTCAACTGTGAGTCATACTGTCAAAATCTTTCTGATAATCTATCCACGCCATGCATACAATTTTCCTCCTGTTCTTACATTCTTGTAATATTGTTTTGATATTCGTAGCTGATCTTCGCATCCTTTCAATCCTCTGCAGCACCTTTTCTGCTCTTTAGGCATCATATTGCTATTATTATTATTATTATTTCGGTTTTACATATTCGTGGGTTACCCCTATCAGTTTCCAAACTATGCACTCTCCCCGTCTCCATCTGCCAGCTTGCGATCTTTCATAATGGACTTAAAATGTTGTTTTCCGCAGTTACGTAGATACACTCCGTCTTCTTCTGTTTCATGAAACGTGAAACACATTTTTCAGTAAGCTTTCCTCCTTCGTCCGTTCAGTATGGCCACAGAGTCCTAGTTCTCTGTTTTCCACTTTTATTACCACGAAGAAACAGCATCCGTTTCTTTCTATACTTATTCGCTCCTTACTTTGCTCTCTCTTGCATTCTGGAGCTCCTTAAGTAGCAGATTTCGATCAACTTTATTTCACAAAAAAGAATGTAATTAAAGTATGTCAATGCAGAGAACGCCAAGCGACTTCCGTGTCATGTTACATAATGGTAAACAAATTACTGAAGACTGGATAGAGCCAACTTTCACGTTACGTTTATTTAACACAACTCAGATAACAAAGTGGTTTATATATATATATATATATACTGGTGTAAGAAATCATCACTTTCACAGCGAGTTAAAAATACAGGCCATCAAACACAAGTACTCAGTTCTCCCGGTGCCCTCGGAAGGATTTCTGTGCCAGTTAGATCTTTGCGACTTGTAGTAAACTTTTTATACTCTGCTAATAACCAAAAAGCATGCAGGGATTTCGCCTCTCTGAACTTGATTTCTCTCCAGTGCTACTGAACTACGAATGTTCAAGTTGTGTTCAGGTGTAACATTAGCAAGGCGTTCGTGTGCAAATAATGGCGACTTTCTTAACAACAATAATCATCAGTCGTTAGCCATTTGTGTGAAACAGTGTATGTCAGGTCCACGATTTGAAAAATATCTTGTAGTCAGAACATAAGATAGAAAGCTACTGCACTTTAATAACTTCAACTTGCCTTTCTCTTGCAGCAAATGTTTTAGTGACCGCTAAAAAAAATCAAACTTCTTCGACATCCTAGTTATCCACAATCGGGTGACATTCTCAGCTTCGGGTGGATTAAGCCAGCAATCGCTTCTTCGCCTCAGAATGTGACTTCAGATGAACTACCTCAGCAACAGATGCGTCTGTAGTGTACACAGAGCCAGAGAACCTTAGAAAAGGGCTTTCAGTTTAGAGCACCAAAATAACGTATCTAGCAGGAATAACTCAAATGACTGTCCTATGGTTTCGATACCGTATATGACCGTGGAATTAGAGGTATACATCGATGTCTCAAAGAAGAGTACTGCCTCGGTCTTCCTCTGACATGTCAGTGTGTATCTGCAATCAGACACGGTGTCAAAACCCAAAACACCACTTGATCAACACCTGCCTTAAAAGTCTGCAAACCAATACACAACAGTAACTAGAGTACTCAATGTCTGCAGCACTTACATATATTACACTCTACATTACACGAAAGGTGCATTGTAGTTGCAAACAGTGAAAAGACTTGTCAAGACTATGCCTAGAGATGATGAATGACACTCCCACGAAAAAGGTCACTAATATTTTAGCGTCCGCACCACAGGACTGTAACAACAGTGCGCGACACGAAATGCTGTAACATAAGCGCTGTATATGACACAGAATGTCACGATATGGTACTCCAAGTTTGAACATCTGGAATGGTTCTCTGGAGAATATATGGAGAGCAAACAAAGTTTATATCTGGGAGCAAAGTTCGCCATTTGTCCACTCCTAACCACAAACCATGATGATATATAACGCGCTACACTGCAATTATAGTTTCATTCTGACACCAAACAAATATTCATGCATTTCGAAAAGATAAAAATATGTATACAATCAAATTTCCATCAATTATATGCAGATAATACCTCACTCCATGGATTTGCGTCCTTTTGGGAAATTGACAATCTCTCAAGAAATCCTCCTCCCCTCTTCAAAAACCCGTAAGATTTATAACCGTGCTCGCAACAGCCTGTCAATTATCCCTACCCTAAGTCAGATGAATCCACACCAATGTCTCACATGCCTTTCCTTTTACATCAGTTTCACTAACTTCCTTCGACTTATGCTTTGATCTTCCTCTCGAGATTTTCTAATAAATTTACATGTATATTTTCCTCTTTCCCGTAAGTCCTATACACATTTCGTATTTCAAGTGCCTTGAATTTAATACCGTAACAGTAATTTGTAAAGAAATTTATTATGAAACTCGTTATGTAATTTTACCCTTTTTTTGCTTTCTCTACATTAGGTCGAAAAAGCTTTATCTGAGTAAATGTGACAACGATGGACTTTCAAGTGTAAAGAATAGAACTTATTTCGAATACCACATAACATCACCAACATTTCGAAATAATTTACATTCCAGGTAAGTTATAATTACCAAAATAACGGGCTCTTTCAGAGGCCCAAAATCCAATACTCTTCCAAACTATGTGGGACATATATTTGACCAAACAAAGGAAATTACGTTTTACAAGGCGAAATCTTTCGTCCGTGCCGCACTAATTCGCGTCCAAAACTTACCATTTCCATTTCGCTTGTGTAGTTAGTAATAAGCCCCTACAAAGTTTCCAAATCCACTTTGATTAGTCACGTGTCAGCTCAGAACGTCAGTAGGGACATTGAAAAGTTAAAAAAAAACTGGGGAAACTTCCAAGTGGACTGAACAGAATGGCAATTAGTTTCACCTCTCTTCATGATGGAAAGGGGATGAACATTTCGAAACTCTAAAAAAATATTGTTCCCAAAGGTGCAACTTCATACGTTATATTCGCTGTGGAAAGCTGCAGTTACATTCTGCAACTCTCTTTATCTTCTCCCCACCGAATTCCAATTCTCCACGTTACATGTGGATCCAATTTGTTTGAAATCAGCAACATCGACCACACTGCGACTCGTGCTGAACCACGTAACTTGGCGACATAACTTCATTTTCAGTCCTCCTTTATATTTCTGAATACCAACTGTCGAATTATCGTGCAAGACGGCAATCCGTTCTACTAATATCCGATACTCGCCTATTTAGTGTAAGCTGCGCTAAGTACGTAACTGACATTCGAAGTATAATGTTCGTCTGCTAATTTAAGTTTATTAAATAATGTGGAACGCCAACTTAATGCAACAGGGTAATTTTATTGATGTATTCTTAGCTCGACAAGTTTCGGGTACATACGCCCATCATCAGGAGCATTAAATGTTGAGTTGCAGCATATGGTTTTCTGCAACGAGTTTTTGGATGGGTGGTGGTATTGAGAGCCGCTGCATGGGTCGTGTGTACGGTGCGGATGGTGCCGTGCGACGCACGATGATGGGCGTATGTACCCGAAACATGTCAAGCTAAGAATATATCAATACAATTACCTTGTTGCATCAAGTTGGCATTCCTTATTATTTCATGAGGAAGATGCAAGGTCAAACAACCCTCATGGAAGGTTATTAATCGTGGTGTCACACTGTGTTCACAAAACCTATTTGCACCACGAGGAAGTGGCTTAATGTTTTAAAATTTGCTCATGCGCAATAAGAGACCCGTAATATGGAATAGTCTTCTAAAGTTATGAATTGTTAAAAATGCTTTTTTGCCGATATTTCAGTGATAGGAGCGAATGAACCTTATAAGAATTAACAGTGGCAATCACAGTACACGGTGTAAAATTATGAAGCCACTTTAAATATTTGCAATTACTTTTATTGAATATTATAGGACATTAAGAACTGGACTAAAATGATTTTGCACCAAAAAAATATTTCCTAATTCAGAAATCATAACGTACCTGTGTTTACATTTTGTTAACTAAGATAAAAACAATCAGAAATGACGGTCTCTACCGACACAATGTTTGTCCCAGTTTTCAAAACTATCGTCCGTCAGTATTACGTCGATTTCACCTCCATGTAAATAAAAGCAGACACGTTTTGTGGACTCGTATCATCATACACGTTGACAGTACATAGATATTATACAGGCTGACGTTAAATCCTTCTGTGCTGTTTTGTTTTCCTGCAGGTTGGGACACACGTTCGTGCTGTATGGACTCAAATCGAAACCCACTGTTCCTTGAAGGTAGATAAATTATTTTTAGACATGCACAGTTGTAATTTCGCGCCTGGTCTATCACATCTACGTACGTAAGTGAATAAAGAGATAGCTGGATAGACGGTCATTCACACTGCGTTAACTGTTTCTGAAGAAGCAGCATGCACCAAGCAATTTATGCAAAACACTAGCGCGAAGGGAGCCATCAGCCTCTTTTCTCCGTCGTTGAACGGTTTCCGGTAGCTCGTAGTATAGACAATAAGAATTCAAGCTCTACAGGCCCTGGACACGATTCTTGCTTACACAGCGCAGTTCTTTCAGCAAGAAAATCATACATATAGGACATATCGCCAGAGTAGCCGAGCCAAAAGAAGCTCACTACTCAGTCCCTCTTCATCTTCCAGCTGCTAACCCCTTTTCATGTCATTTTATTCGTTCGCCTCTACTTTGTATGGGCACTAGCACCACTACGTCCATCTTCAAGGAACATTCATTATCTTTTGAAAATTTACTGCGCACCATTTTCTATGTTGTGGCATAAATTCCTAACACATTTATTTCCGTTCGGTTTGATAGGATAACCTGATATTTTTAATTACAGTAACGATAAGTGGTCGAATAGGTTTGTAGGATTAAGTATAGACAAAAACGGGACATTTAACACCCACACAAGAGAAGAGAAATGCTTAAAAAAATTGTCGGAATAACTTGAAGGAAAGGGACTAGTTACAAGATCTAGCAATAAAAGGAAATATAATAATAAAATGAATCTCAAATAAGTGGGATGAGAATGCAAAAACTGGATTTACTTACCTCACAATGTGGATCATTGGTAGGCCCTTGTGAAACATGAAATAAAATACTGCAAATTCCTTTTCTAGCTCTATAGCTATTAGTATCAGCTTCTCAAGAAGCAATTTGCTCATTAGAATTCAGTCAGTCGGTTAGTTAGTTGCTTAGTTTATTGGTTAGGCTGGTGAGTCACAAAGGGCGCTGCGTAATAAAATACTTTTATTTTTGGACACAAATATACCTCCCGCTTCTTCGCCCAGTCCATGTTGACCGACTGATGAAGAACAAGCTGACGTTCGAAGGGTTGAGGCGTCCTTCCTAAATCACTAAAGTCCCTTAAAAAACCAAAGTGTTTGGTCACGTTTGACTTTTGTTTTATCTCAGTTCAGCAGGTGCTGATTTAGCTTACATGTTGGCTCAGGAAGATACACCTTCTGCTACGTTTAAGTAGCGTTGGGCGAAATACACGTTCATCCTCGTGATCATGAAGCTGAACGTGGAGGTCGTGCGGAAAAGAGTACGTTGGAAGTGTTAAAGTAGGCCGCATTCACCTAAAAGGACTCAGGAACTGAGAGCAAGGAATATCGATACATTTCCAAGTCGATATATCTTCAGATATTAATTCCCACTAGACATATGCAACATGAGCAGCACACACACACACACACACATATATCAGTTACATCTTAGTGACTTCTTCTTATAAACATAAAACACGAAAATGAACAAAGCTGACTCTCAAAGTACTTGACATTAGTACCCGGTCCTAATCCTTACAGGACATAATCCTTCCGGCCACACTATGGTCCTGGGGTAGACGCAACTTCTAACAGAAGTGAGTATCTGGAATATTTCCTAGGGGATAAAGGCGGCCGGTGCGTACGGCTGACATCCTTACCACCTATATACGCCGACTGTCTAGAAATCTGGTAGCCTCAAACTCCTGGAACCCTCAGGGCCTAACCAGGCCTGTAAGGGGATTGTTTCACTTTACCTTAGATTGTAATCATATAGTGATTTGTTGCGGTCTTCGCTTCAATCAAGGTCAATGTTTTAGCTGTGTATTTATATGGGTTACGAGAACTTCCAAGTCATCACTCATCTGCTGAACTTTCATGTTCGTCCTCCCACTTCACTCAAAATTACAGTAATTTTGCTCTATTGCATTTCTGTCCTTCTAGCCGTATATTAATCTACAGTACAGTACAGATCCACCAGCTACGTGCCAAAGCTTTCAAACTCCACATCAAAAGAACTCCTTATCAACAACATCCACATGTAGTCTTACATCGTCGTGTATATAAATCTTGAATCAGTAGCCCGCGAGATTTCGATCCTGTATCGAAATATCTCACTATGCTAGCACACATTCTCTAGCAGTAACCGCAAGGATAGGCGATGTACACAGTGGGGCAAAGTTCACTTGAGAGTATAGGCAAAATATTAAACACCGAGTGTAAACTGACTTTTGCGCCACCCTCTGTAATGGTACACACTGTTGCTGTAAATGGGCAAAGTGAAACGGAGAGTAACTACAATGCGAAAGCTTTCAAAATCATAGTGCTGGGGGAAAAGTATACAGACATCCAGTAGGGGAAAGTAATTCAAAGTGAACGACAACAAACAGTTCGGTAACTGGACCCCACGAGAGATTTGAATTTGCCCACAGAGAGTAACCTCAAGTGGGAGGCAGCTCCATGGCAACGCTCAAATCACGTCATCAATACAAAGAGCGAATGAATGAGGTAAACACAGAGGAGAAGAACACGCTACGCAATAACGGTATCTCACACCTACCCAGTCACAAAACTGAGATGCCTTGAGCCTTCAATCTGAACCAATATATGGCGGTGAATTCCACAGAAGACGTTCCTATTGTCTAAAGCAGAAGAGGCGGGGGTTCAGGTGGCGTTCCTTTCCTCAAAACTTAATTTCTCTTCAATACGCGAAAGTTTAAATTAACTTGACAGTGTAATTGAAAGCAATTTCTTATATGCAACAATTTTCCGCTCACAACTGTGAACAGTTTCACAGTGCGGTTTAATGCTATGCCAGACTGTAGAAGATGAAGGATCTATGGCAACCCCCGTATAAAGCTTGCATTTAGGAGAAGAAAAGACAGGGTCAGGAATGCATGTCAGTTATATGTTGTTATTTACAATAACATGGAAACAACGTATTTATGTTGCAATATATACGCACGTTTTTCACGCCGTTGCTTGGTTTCGAGGGCCATTTGACACTTCAATTATTATAAAAGACAGTAATGAATATTTTATATTGAAAACAAATCAAAATCAGATATATGAGCAGGAAGAAGCATGATGTGACGCAGATCAAATGGTACATGAAGATTACGAATTTTTAAAAAGCTATGATATGGCTTGCGTGATATAGTTTAAAAAATAGAACGTAGTATAAAATGTGGCTGATAAGCCTTTGAATGAATAAATACCCTCGTACTTCAAAAGACGCTTCGAGAATTCATCGTACTACCCTATTCCACTTAGAATTCCACATATGTAATATTACTATGATATTTTAATTGATTTTCGTGTCGAACTTCCACTCAAGTTCAAATTCTGTATGCCTTAAATTTGTTTTCTATAATGTTAAGCTTCCGCATCAACATGTTTGTAATTTTTGACCTACAGATACATGCAACATTCTACCTCCATACTAAATTCAATAATTGTAGATAAATCTACCACTGTTTATGACATGACATGACATGAAATGACATGATATATGATAAGATATGTGATATATATATGATATGATATATGATATGATATGATATGATACGATACGATATATAATAGATATATGATACGATACATGATATGATACGATACAATAAGGTATGATATGTTTGTTAACTGCAATTGGGTTGAAACCCGGTGGCAGTAGTACAGTAAACATTTACAAACCAACAACACACAGAACAACACAATAAAACAGAATACCCAGAACGGAACATACATAACAATAAGAATACACATAACATTAAGTATACATAACAAAAAGAATATGTAATTTACAAAATGAAACAGAAGCATACAAAACATACAACCATATATGCAATGATACAAAACAGAACCAAAAGAATATGAAAGAAAGTGATAAACGAAACAGCCATAAAAGCAGAAAACATCATACGATATATATATATATATATATTTCTAATAATGATAGACACCCTGTTACTAAGACCTTCACTTCACTTCACCTCACTTCACTACACTTCACTCCACTGCACTACACTTGTCGACGCTTCACTCCTTCCCATTTAAACTTCACTACACTTCACTACCCTCTCATTTTACTTAAGCCCATTTAAATTTCCTGCCGCTCGACTTCACCTCACATCACTACACTTCACCTTACTTCACTTCAATTCACTTAACCTTTAGACGATCTTCGCCACACTTCTATTCTTTTCGCTTTACCCCGTTTATAATTGCTTTCCTAAATCTCTTTCCAAAAATTTTAGGTTTACTAGGTAAAGTCCCTAACGCCACTGCAGGTAGTTGGCTTCAGTTTCAAATGGTCCTATTTACAAAGCAATATTTCCCGATATCCGTTCTTTGCTTCCTGTCCCTAATTTTCCGAACGTGATCAACCCTACTCAAATAGTATGGCCTTCGCAACCTGTCGCGTATAGCTTTCCAAGCTTTGTCCCCATAAAATCGAAAACTAAAGCCACCGCCTTGTGTTGCATTCTACAAAAGTACTCGCATTACTGTCACCAAAGTTTCATACATTTTCAAGCACTACTATCACACATAACTTCAGTGCCTTCCTTTTTTTGTAGTAAAGACGGATAAACATTAACAAATCGCTTGATCGGTTAACCCTACAACCAACTCCGTTCTTTTCCAATTTGCGAACAACAGACAATCTTCCAGTCTTCCAATACATTTTCCGTGATCGCGGGAGGTGGAAAGAGGGTATAAACGAACGTCAACATTTTAATAGCGAAAGTGTCTACTTGCCTAGAAAATGATCAGTATTTTCTGTACACTGTGTACAGCGCATGACATTACATTCTGAATAACCCCTCGTCAGGCTCACAACCCTAAACCTCGTCGGTTTGTGTTCGAAAGAGTCGCTCGCGGGACAAATTTGGACAAATTATGAACAGTCTTGAAATTTTATATCCCCATAATTGACTTCCACAGCTTAAAATTTGTTACAATTCATTTCTTCCAGACACCCCATAAGAACACACAAAAACACAAAACGGTGTGTTATGACGTTGAATCGACCACACGTGTCTTGTAAATCTGTCACTTACTTTAACAAGCAAACAGTCTGTAGCTCAATTGATGCCAAGCATTTTCTTGCAGACGGTTTCATCGCAGTCTGGGCAATTCGTCGGCTCTGTGCCGTTCAGACTGCGGATAAAACGGATTTTGTATTACTCCGTCTTAAGAATTCAAATTCGTTCTTGGCAATGAGAAAGAACATTAAGCATTACTCAAGTCTGTTGAAATGCTGGCGTTCCAGTAGTCCTACAACATATATATATATATGACCCGGACACAACTGCGAGATGTAAATCAGGTCATGGAATTTCCGACAATGAAATTACAGTTCTGAAACTTGCCCTTAGAGGCTTAAAACTTGCAAGTGTAGTTATGACTTTATGTAGCACCAGGTTTAACATTTAGGAATTGCACGCACTACCCACAGAGTGCCTTTCTATCTGTTATGCATAGCTATCAAACGGTAACTACTTCCCTTCACAGCATTATAAATCAAATGGAGTATCAGTATATTTTCCAACAAATGCACTTAGTAATACAACACACTTAGCACATATGAAAACTTCCGTGGATACATGTTTCGGGAATAAGGTGTCATGCACAGAGAGTTACTGTAAGAGAGGTGCACAAGCCAACCTGCTAATTTATGCTTTGTTCATATTTATAAGCTTAATTTAAAAAGTAGTTGTTAAAATACAAAAAAGTATAAAAATATACAAAATATATTTAACGTATGACATCAGAAAACTGATACTAAGAGTTGGAAACTACACAGGAGACTTAAAATTCATGTATTATCAAAACACTGAAAATTATTAACAATGCCAATTTTATAAACAATATACTGATTCTAGGAACATGCACGGATTGCGTAACTTAACATTTGTAATGGTTTACGTTTACTGCACGGTAAAAACTGTATTTTTAGTACAACTCAGGTTAATTTCCTTCTTTCAGTGCTTAAGAACATATCACATTAACCTCTACGGACCAAATTAGCCACCTTCGAGAAGCTGGCAACGATACTGCCAAAGTTCGGGGTCACCCCAAATACTAGTGGTGAAACATCCAGCAACTGTAGACACTTTAATACGTCACGTTTTTGAGCGACTGGCTACAAAAATGCTTTACACATTTAAGTAATATTTACAAACCGCAAACAAATTAATTCTTTCCTCCCTTTAATTGCAGTCAAATCTTTTCTGCACAAGTTTGTTCGCGTCCCATCAGAATTATCTAACATCATCGGGACTTATATATTCTAGAAGGGTACAGGAACCGACTATGAGATAGTACCGTAATATGAGACACCCCAGTTGTGGCCAAAGTAAGTGCTGAAATCTCCGTGGTAACCACGTGACCTGGTTCATTCAGACCTTAAAAGTTATCCATGAACAATAGGACACTGTGTGTTGCAGGACGGAATTCATAGAAAAGCGTATCACATTTTTCAGTCCTCGAGTTTTTTTATGGGGCTCCACGTACATCAATTTTTCTACCTGAAGGTAAATCCACAGCTTTAATTTATTTGTACACATTTACGTCCATATTGCCAGCTAGATTATGCGCTAGTTACCTGTCTTTTCAAAAGGTGTGCCTAACCTGAATGGCGAGTCCCTAATATGAGACAGTGTCTGGCAACTATTATGAGACAGTATCTCGTATTTGGTTACCAGTATCTAATATTAGGAGACCGCTGTCATAAAAAGTTTTGAATTGCTCTGCTTCAAAGAGTTTTGCCGTCACCATTGACTTCTTCTAAAAACAAAGTTCCACTACATTTGGTTCAGATGTCGCCTAGCACAAAATGAAAGAATTGGAGTAAGGAGGCAATGTGTCGTGCCGTAAGAGTTGTAAGAAGTGGAGACACGGGTTGTTTCAAAATATTTTTCTGTGCCGACAGGAACACTGGTGAGATACGTGAAGGATACATCCCGTTCTCAAGAGGAGCTAGTAAATTTGCATTTAGGAAGAAGAACTGTTTTACCCAGTGAGCTTGAAAATAAACTTTTGGAATATTGCATAATTAATGGACCAAAGAAACTGCGGACTGAGACATCAGGACATAAAACGCATGGCTTTTCAGTTGGCAATAAGAAATGGTTTGAAACATGTATTTAACCAAGAAAAATCAGAAGCTGGGAAGAAATGGCTTCGATCCTTTTTAAAAAGGCATCCCGTAATATCTATGAGAACTCCTGAAGGCATTTCTGCAGCTCGAGTGAAAGGCTTTACATCAGAAAACGTAGAAAGGTTTTTTAACATCTACGAATCTGAACTAAGAGAGGTTAATCATCCAGTCCACAGGATATTCAGTGATGATGAAACAGGGATTACAACTGTGCAACACAGGCACAGTAAAGTTGTCAGCATGAGGGGCAAGAAAGAAGTGGCCTCTCCAACATCGACAGTGTTGTCGCCTGTATGAATGCCACTGTAACAAACGTTCCAACATTAATCGTGCTCCCGAGAAATATGTGAAAGAGGAGCCCATGGATGTAGCACCGGCGGGCTCAACTGCGGCTTACCATCCAGGTGGTTGGATGCAGACGGATATATTTACTAAATGGGTCGATCATTTTGTTCACTTCATTAAGCCTTCGACAGATGATCCTGTCTTGCTGATTGTTGATTGTCATTATTCAAACACCCAAACTTTAGATGTGGTGGATAAAGCCAGTGAACACAGTGTTGCCATTGACAGTCTTACACCACATTCTGAGCACAAAATTCAGCCACTTGATGTTGGTTTCATGAAGTCACTAAAACGTACTATGCACAAGAACTTGAAACGTGGTTTGACAACAATCCTAGTCGTGTTGTTACGCCTTTCGTATTGTGCAAGTTTTTTCGGGCCTGCTTTTATAAGATATGCAAAAATGGACCGCTTTAGTAAACTCATTTATAAAAACTCGAACATTTCCCTGTAAGAGACAAATATTCCAAGATCATGAATTAGCATGCCATGGATTAGACGAATCTCAAGATAAACGTACTGATGTAGCTGGCAATAAAATTTTAAGATCGGGAACATCAAACATTTCTTTCCACAACGTCCATGGTCGGAAAGTCCAGCAGACGTCCGACCCATTCCTCATCAAACACCAAAATGTTCTGCTCCCATATATTAAGCAAACCAATCAAGAGCTACTTGTGCAAAGTCATTAACAGCTTCTCCTTGCAGGGAGCAGTTGCGGGAGCTTCAGGAGAAAAAATCATTTTCGCTGTCAAAGAAACCAGCAATAAAAAGGCTATTAACAGCTTCTCCTTGCAGAGAGCAGTTGCGGGAGCGTCAGGAGAAAAAATCATTTTCGCTGTCAAAGAAACCAGCAATAAAAAGGCTATTTGGAACAAAGAGTAAAAGGTATTCAAACAAGGGTAAAGTAGGCATACAAAAGTCATCTAGTGAATCAGATATGGAAATTGAATTTGAAAATAATGACTCTGGTGATGACATAAGCGATGGAGATGCAGAGTGCTTATCCCGCACAGGGCTTTTCTCTCATGATAAGTATGGCGAAAAATGGGCTCAATGTGTGAGGCGCTATCGTTGGGCACATGAAGAATGTGGAGTTGAGGAAGACTACTTTATGTGCCTCATGTGCAGAAAAGGTGTAAAATTGTAAGTTACGTCATGATATACGTACTGTCTCATATTAGGACACCATTTTTATTGTAGAGAAAAATGACATGTTCACATATTTTTTGTACTGAGACTTCTATGCTGCTACAGACTGTAGTCATAATGGTCACAGTAAAGTAGAATGTTTTCTTAATATCTGTCATTGTCTGCAGTAAAAAATATTGAATGGTTTACGTACTGCATGATGTTAAAGAAAAGTTCCATTACCCTACGTACAGATTACTTGGTGCTGAGCCAAACAAATTGATCTGACGTCTGAAAATCTGTTCAAGGATTTCCAGTTGAAGAGCTACATCACCACTCCTACAACTTCGCCTAACCATTCTGCTGTGAGAACACACATACAAATATGCCTTCATAAAAGCAAGCATGAGTGAACACATGCGTACACAGAGCACATTATATTGCATTTCGTACATATTATAAACACAAACATACACTGCAAATACCTTACGTATATACATGCATTATATATACATACAGTACATACACTATATACATATATTGCATGTTACAGCACACATAAATACATACACACACACACAAACATATATATATAAATACATACACACATCTACGTATACACACACATATACATACATACACACGCACATACATGCATACATACATACACACACGCGCACACATACACACACACGCACACACACATATACACACACACACATACACACACACACGCACACATACATACACGCACGCACACATACGCACACACATACACACACAAACATATATATATAAATACATACACACATCTACGTATACACACACATATACATACATACACACGCACATACATGCATACATACAT
>Ga0123354_10000556_pt1 | contig 38371 bp, 29 predicted proteins | sample TergutLab28metaG_2_FD_97872 | JGI IMG/M metagenome (GOLD analysis project Ga0123354, IMG submission 97872) | Labiotermes labralis P4 segment gut microbial communities from Petit-Saut dam, French Guiana - Lab288 P4 | ecosystem: Host-associated > Arthropoda: Insects > Digestive system > Gut ... | reverse complement strand
GCAACCTCAAATATGTTTAACCTCAATTTCTTACTGAACTGAATATGTAAACTTGTGGAATTTTCAAGTTGTGTTTGTGAGTAAACTATGAACATTTTTGAAGTAAAATGTAAATGCACTTTGCTGTGGACATGTCAAGTGTCCACCATGTAAGCATACAAGTATATGAATTATTCAGTGGTTGCAAAATTGCCTGGGGGAGAGAAATCTACTTTCCTGCTCACTTTACCATGTGGCAGGTAAAAATTAGGGTCACAAGCACCATTTGTCTGATAGATGTGCAAGAAGTAGTAGTAAGAAGCTTAATTTTTGGTAAATGATGAAAAATTACATTTAAATACATTTCATCTGAGATAATTCACCCATGAACATATCGCTCTTTCAGCAGAAAAAATTTGTTAATTGGCAAAAATGTCTTGAGAAGATTGTTCAACTACTGTACAATGCATGAAGTTACCCTTAAGAAAAATCTCCACTGTATTCAGAAATACAGATTGGCAGACCATTGTTATGGCTTCAGTCTATTAAGTAGCCTGCCAAGTTAATGATACTTAAAGGAATCACTTGAAGTTGAATATCGCACACAATAACTTTATATTTTGCTAGGGAAATACATCAGATATGCAACATTCTGTTTCTGACCAGTAAGTTACTACATCAGCTTGGTACAAGATCCACAAACTGGACACAAGACTCACTTCAGAATTACCCATTAATATCCATATACCACTTTAAATGTGGGGCGTCAGAAATGTTACTGAATATGGATGCGAAATAGTATTAATTTTTTGTTATCTCTAAATATTTACTTTGTTCCAAGAAGAAATTTTTTATGTCGACCTCAGATCTGACCACGGAAAGGGAGGAAAACTTTGTTTTCACTCACTGAGTAGCCATCAACATTATTTCAATGAACTGTTGACAAATATCGAACGATATGTGCACTGCCTTCCCCTAGTGGAAAATGGTATTTTTCATTATTCTAAGTCAGAGTTCCTACCCATATTTCGCTTGTCACCACTACAAACCGCGATTCGCCACAGCATGCAACACAATCCACTGCCCGTAAACTATCGGAAACAGTGAAACACTTACCTCGATAAAAGAAAAGAGTATATATCCAACGACGAAAATACGTCGAGCACTAATTAACTTTATGCTAAATCGTTCGTTTTTCATGTTCTCAAAGTGACAGTAGATACAAGCTGCCCTACTTAAAATTCTTGATTATAGCACACATGCACACACACCCACACTCACACGCTGAAATGTCATACTTTGCAGATGTTAGCATTTACTGTTTACAGTACACGTCGTACACCGTCTGAAACTATACAAAAGTTTCGACACACTCACTAAGTTACAGCGAAACTCCATTCTCTCCTGCACATTGTACATCCCACACCCCAACACGAATCACATTTCAGATCTACAAACCACCAGCCACACTCACAACTCGTATCCCTTCCCTCCACACAAGTGCACTGACATGGATCGGCTAATGTCTAGACATGCAAACACATCCAACAGTAGTGTCCTCTAGTGGATAGCATTTGGAACTGAATCATAAGACTTCGGCCGACGTTAAACAGACACGCTGCCATCTGGTATCAGGTACTTTATTAGGAGTACTTTTAATTCTTAAGCCCTGTAGGCATTTGTTCGTGAAACCATTGTTGCCGTGGAAACGCAGCAAGTAACTACCCTTCTAATTTTTTATTTATAGCCTTTGGCATCCAGCATGCAATGCCCACGCATCATATTGTCGTCTGTGACCTGCCCGGCTCTACAATATTTTTCCACTTTATCTCATAATGGGCAAGATTTTCGAGGGGTTGGGGGAAGTTACTGAACGTAAAAGATGTGTTTTGATTTCCTCTACAACATTTGCCTGAAACATTTCTAACTGTAAGTGGAACAGAGCGAGAATGATCAAAAACGTATATTGGTCTTCATTTAAAATACCCGTTACTCTTGTCAGATTTTTATGAAACTTTAATTTTCTCAGCAATTTTTCGAAAAATGCTAAAATATGAAATTTTATGAAAATCCGTCCGGTTGGAGCCGAGTTGTGCAATTCTGACACACGGACGTGATAAGCTAACAGTGGCTTTTCGCGCCTATGAACGAATGGAAATAATAATTGCAGGCCCCGACACCGGGAGCAGCAGGAGATAACGGAGGCAAACGAACACCTTGGGGAAATCATAATGTGTACCGCACCGGTAATTGTCACGACAAGAACAATAATACCTTGAGTAAAGTCATTCCGTTGTATTCATCAAAATATCTATGCTGTTGCACTGGTCCGGTAACTATTGAAAACCTTAACAACAATATCAATGAATCCACAGAACGTGTGAGTAGAATAATGAGAAGATTCGCTCACCACAGCATACGAAAATGTACAGGTAAAACCAGAGGCACGTAAGTACATTCAAGGTGAAAAGTAGGAAAAAATTCTAACCAACAGGTCTGATATTCACAATCGGTTACCCATAAAAATACTAGCTATGGCCAAGGTTGCTTAACTGCGTCGACAGGAAGCGAGTTAGAGATGCTAACCTAGTATTGCCGCTGTCGCTATTGGTGCTGCCAAGTAAATACAAGAATGCGAATCAGCCTAGTCATCATGAGCGTACCACGCTTCGACAATACGTGTTCTGAACTGATCGACCTACGCACTTGTATCGATATCCGCCTGTCGAATTGTGGACCGCATTTATTACATCCTTATGTATGTCTCAACTGATATACCTCGATTCATTCCAGACCGTGGAAGATTCCAGTTACTTAACACAGCGTTTGGCATTCGGAAAGATTTTTAATTCTACAAATTACCTATTTATCTATGGGAGAGAGCCTCATATGTTCTACGAAGCTTTTGGGCTTCCTTCTATCTACTATGTCATGTGAGGCTTCAGTAATTCTTGCCTACAGCACACTTGCATACAGCTCGCATTCTGACTCCACTTAAATTCAAATACTAGGAAATGCATGTGGGAGAGCAGGATTGTAGCCGACAGCAACACAACAGAAGCTCACGGAGGCAAGTGGACTCCATCATACTCATTCCGTCCCTATGTACTTCAGATTTAAGTTGTTGCAGAAGATATTTTAAATTTAATTATGTTAGTTAATTTTGTAATATAAATTATACCAAGTAAGTACTTGGTATAATTTATATTACAGACATGCTGCCACAAAACCAACTGGAATAGTGAAATTAATATGACTTTTAATAGTGTAACTTTAGCAGGGACGATATAGCTCCCTGATGATGGTCTTAGTACCGAAACATGTCGGACAGTTTTTAATGTTTTAATGTGTAAATTTTACAAATTTGTGTAAGTGCAGTGGTTGGTAAAATAATTGAGTGACTTGACAACATGCACGGTGTAACAACGAAAAAAAAAAATTAAGATAATGATCTCCCATCTAATGTTGTAAACAAGAACATACTTGCTTAACCGTCTGTATATTTTGTATACCATGATCTGTAGCTGGTGTCAGCTATACATAATTCCAGCTAACCCTCCCAACAATTCCTTTTATTCTGCTGCCTGGTAAATAACCTAGGCTCAGATTTGCAGGCGTTTTGCTGCAGAGAGATGCGAGATGCAAAATGTTCAGAGCCACTTGTGTAGATTTCTGGCTTTGTTCGATGTGAAGATTTGGCCTTGTATTCTTTCTGTTTCTATTGCTTATTGCAGACACTGACACATGTTACTCCTCTAAGAAATTATTTCCTTATAGAGGTAAACTATGCTCGTGTGAAATGAACACAGGTGACAGCCGTCTTTGTTAAAGTGCCTTGGGAGAATTGACGAAAAGTGTCTGGAACACTATAAATTTTTACGGCTCATGTTACTCCGCATGACATGCTGCAATATGTAGGTTTGCCCAGTAGAAAGACGTTGAAGTTCGCATAACATAGTATATTAGAGATACTAAAGTAACAGTTTTATACAGTGATACTACTGACTTCATCCAGTATGTCTGGGCTTTGTGGTGGACAAGGTGGCACTGGGACGGATTTTCCTCCAAGTACTTTGGTTTTACACTGTCACTCTTATTCCTCTAATGCTATGTATTTGCATATCATTCCCGACCACTAATATTACATACGTATATCAGCAACTGACGGCATGCGCTACAATTGTTATAAGTTTGGTTGCGATCGGTCAATAACAAAGGACACGTTACTTGAAGAACAAAGTACTTTCTCCACTGTATCTCGTCCTCTATTCCATGGGTCATTCTGCAACTCCATGCCTATCATTCGGTGCGCATGCTCTAGAGTTGCTGTAAGTTCGGTTGCGATCGGTCCATAAAGAAAGGCACTTTACGTGAAAAGCAAAGTACTTTCTCAACGGTATCTATTCTTCTATTCAATGGATCTTTCTGAAACTCCACACCTATAACTTACCTCACATAAGCCACAAAAGTTATAAGTTTGGTTACGATCGGTCAATAACGAAGGGCACTTTACATGAAGTAACAATCACTTTCTCCACTGTATCTCCCCTTCTATTCCGTGGATCATTCTGAAACTCCACACCTACCATTCATTGCACATGCGCTACAAATTTTTAAAGTTTGGTTATGATCGGTCAATAAAGAAGGCACTTTACTTGAAGTAACAAGTACTTTCTCAACGGTATCTCGTCTTCTGTTTCATGGATCTTTCTGAATCTCAACCTATCATTTACTGCGCATGCACAATAAATGTCGCGATCGGTCAATAACGAAGGGCACTTTACCAGAAGAACATAGTATTTTCTCCACTGTATCTCACATTCTTTTCCATGTATATTTGTGAAACTCCACGTCTATCACTCACTACGCATTCGCAAAATTTGGTATAAGTTTTGTTGTGATCGGTAAATAATGAAGGATATTTTTTTTTAAGATCAAAGTACCTTCTCCACTTATCTCGCCTTCTATTCCATGGGCCTTTCTCAAACTACATACATATCACTCATTGCGCAATGGTATAATTTTTATTGCGATCGGTCAGTAACGAAGAGCACTTTACTTGAAGAACAAAGTACTTTCTTCGCTGTACCTCGCCTTCGTTCGATGGATCTTTCTGAAACTCCACACCTGTCATTCAGTGCGCACAAGCTACAATTGGTATAAGTTTGATCGCTATCCTTTCTCTGATTCATGTGCAGAAGTGACCAGTTCTTATCCAGGAAAGTGACTTTCTCTGCTAATGCATGACGTTGATGACGGTCAAAACACAGACACTTAGCAAAGCCGGATGCTAGTAACTCCGTCCCAACCGCTTTTAGCGCCGCAGGCCGTTTCGCCATTGGTCTATTCTAACCCATGGAAGGGACACTTTGGTGCACAGTTCATTTTCAGGAGTATGCACTATCATGGATATTACTACCAGACGAAATTCCTTTTACACTTATCTCATCCGTGGTGCATACCACGTTTGTTGTGCTGGTGTTCTCTGTTTTGTGTGCGTTAGAGTGTTTAGATCGCAAAATAGAGTGACATGGTTGGAAGGCGCGAGTGTTAGGTGTAGAGTATAAGGTGTATAAATTGAAAATATTACACATGGAGACTTTATATGTTGTATAAAATAATATTAATACGTTTCCTAAGACTCAGAACTTCTGGTTTGGCAGGTGAGAGTAACGCGACGTTTCATATTGCGTTCTCAGTTGAACGGTAGGAGTATCGTAGATCCTGAATGAACGTGTAGTGTTAAGTGTATCAGTCCATAAGTCAGTCTTGTAATGAAAGTCGAATAATAATGATGCCTCTAAACATAATCTTTCCCGCTTTTGAAATTATCAGCACCATGCATCACAATAGCTAATGTAATCTTGTCCTGTTGATTAACATATAATTTCAGACCAGTGAGGTGCACGTGAATTATGTTTCGAGAAGAACAGCATTCGCGCGAAGGACTTCTTACGTCGGAAGAAGCCGATGTTGGGCCTGGAGCTACTTATCTCACATTTGTTGTTATGGAAGAGCTGTTGGATAAATTGAAACTCCTTAAATATGATGAAGAATTCATTAAAGCTCTAAAGATGAAACCATTAAATAGGTAGAGTAGTTGGAAGTCGTAATAAATGTGTATGCCCGGAAGATTATATATGGGCCCACCAGCTTTTGTTGTTAATATTGACTGATAATGCTGCACACATATACCTTGGGTTAGTTAACACCTGTGTTTAATTTTATTTACGTATACATTTTTTGTTAGCAGAGAGTAGAGTGCAGTAGGGCAGGTACCTGTGGGTTTTACCGTTTCTGATCTTTTGAGCAATCCCTGCACTTTGAATAAAGTGCAGGACCTTATTGACAAAGATGTCACAGTCATCTGTTTTTAAGATGTGATGGCCCAGATGCCTAAATTTTAATACAGTCGCAAAGAACATCTGAGGCCATTCGTGATGCCTGTTTGCATCTATCACACCTGGGACTGTGTACCAGCCCAAGTGTAAATAGATATCCTTTTAGATTTCAGTGTCCTGTTAGCAGTCCCATCATTATTCATAGCTGGTTTCTGCTCAAGTTGAGTAATTCCCAAGCTCTTGTAGCAGAGGATCTTTGAGAAAGCCTTAGCTTTCTTTTGTCCGCAAATGGACTGCCAGTACTCCTCATGTTTTCTGCTCATCCAGCCCTTGATCACTCCCCTGGCATGCTTGGCAATTATGCCAGGGCCTGTAAGTGGAAGTGAAGAGCCTTGCCTGGTTAATTGATCACTATTTCAATGTACATCAATCCCCATGTGACTTAGCACCCATACCAGGTTAATCCTGTTGTGTTTTGCTAGTATCACCAGGGTCTGATGGCATTCCAAGACTATTTTAAAATTTAAATGGAAATTGTCAAGGGCCTTAATGGCTACTTGACTGTCAGAAAAGATATAGGTGCTCCTGTAGTATTTTTCTGTATTCTTCATTACATATGCCTTAATGGCATATATTTCAGCCAGGAATACTATGGTATGGATCCTAATGCTGAATCTTTTTCATGTTAATCATCCTTTTGTGTTAAGTTTAACAGAGAGAGTAACAAAGAAGGATTTAAATACTCTCAGATCCATCTAATGTGTTGTTTAGAATTGTATTACCTGGTTATTAATACCATGCAATACAATTATACACAATACTTAAATGAGTGTTCTGTTAATGGTCTGAAGATGACCGCATTAGGTCGAGACATGTTGCCACAATAAGGTATATAATCTACATAACTTAGGTTTGTTGGTATTTAAATCCTTTTTTCACTGTACATTGTTGTGAATGGCAAGTAGATGTAGATAACACGTTACAATGTACGTTAGTTGGTGTACCAGGATCGTGATGTGCAGAGTTTAGGATCTGTATTTTTAACCTTCATGTTTAGGTAATTATACTCTGTTTTATTAATTCTTGTGCATAATTATCTGTGGAAATCACAGTATGAGTTTTTCTCATTCTTCAGACATTATTTTGCGCTCCGGACAAATCCCGGTGAGCAGTTTTACCTATTCACATCTTTGGCAGCTTGGTTAATCAGGAAGACAGGGAGACCATTGGAACAGCCACAAGAATATGATGACCCAAACTCTACAATCGCTAGTATTCTGGATTCAGTCCGACAAATGGTAAGTTTATATTGTATGTAGTAGATTCTTTCTTTGTTTTGAACATTACTTAGTTTTTGCAAGAAAGGAAATGGTTCTTAAGCACAACAGATGTTATAGACTGATATAAGAAAGTTCATAGCTTTGATTGGGGTGTGTATTGTAATTTTTTTTGGCCAATTTCTTACAGCTGTTGCAACTGAGAATATGTTTTTTATGTCTTCCATATTACAACTTTGCCCTGATTAGTGACAAATAATAGTGTGCACAATCATTACTATGATATTTTAATTCCATATTATAATTATTTCATTAGTAGAGTATTGTTTCGTAAAGTGAAAACTGTCTCAGAATATTGCTCATTCTTTTATGGTATACTTCATGTTACAACAGGGTAAATGTGACAGTTTGCTTGTATTTCATGAGGTCATGTCCTGCATTTGAAAGTACCTGTTTATGGCACTTAAAATATGTTGATGGTGCCTGTGTTTTACAGCAATGTGTTCTAGACAGTATATTAACTGAAGTGTTAAAAAGTTTCAAAATAATATTTTTAATATTGAGACTGCAGATATTAAATGTGACCTGAAACGTATTTATTACTAGCTGTCTTTTCACACATTCTAAATTCAGAAATACTAACTAAAACTATGTTACTTTTTTCAGAGAAACCAAGCTATTTTTAAATTTTTTCCAACTTTTTTTTAGTATTTCATCATTACAAATTATTGGTAATATTTTACATTCAGCATTCTCTGAAATTCTTTGCTTATGTTTACCGCTTTGACCACCACAGAAGACACTGGTATCTGTGGAGAGCATTGGTCGTGCTGCTGTAACAGTGACCATTGCTGTTTGCATAGTAGCTTGAAGGGAGTACAGCATAGCTTGTGAATGCTGCAGCACTTGTTAGCACCTGGCACAGTTCACTGTAGTGTAAAAACTGTGTGTCTCGAAACGGTGGCCTTGGACAGCTCTATCTACTTTAAACATTTTCAGTTTTATTTACTTGTTACAATTTTGCTTGCTGTATGGCCTGATTGCTTGTACTGTTGTCATTGCATTACTTCTTGTTTGTTACAGGGTATAAATGTGAATTTTCCACCAAATAAATTGAAGCAAGGTTTTGGGGAACATGCTGTCTTTGTGTTGGATCACTTGGTAGATGCTGCATTGAAGAGTACTAATTTTGCTTGGAAAAAGTAAGTTAAGAAATTTGGCTACCTATTTGAGAATCATAATAGAATTCAGTTCTGAATGAGCTTCATGCATCATGCTTGTATGGATGTACCATTTAAGGTGACCTTGTAAAATTCAGAAAGATGGGTATTACTTCAGTGTTATTTACTGGTAATTAAGTATCTGACAAGAACCAAAAGTGGCTACATTTAATATTGGCTGATAGATTTCCCCTTTCTTATTATGTTACTTGAAATTCTGATTAATGCTGTGGTCAAGCTGATGAGATGGTTTAGATAAATGTTGACTTTTAGAGTTTATTTATTCAACCCTTTCAGTTCTGAGTGTTGTTTACCATTCCGTCTGCAATGTGCTTGGTTTTTCATGCAATAATTCTTTCGACCAAGAGTTAATGAAGCTGTTCAGGAAAAGTTCAGTAATCCAAAGTAGTTGCTTATGTAGCAGAATACTGCTAGAGTATGGTGAGAACATGTGGCCAGATGTTAGGGTTTGTTAATAACGTAATGAGGGGTTAACTTGTAGACTTGAAAAACAATATAATTAATTTTATAGAGAACATCCAGTTGTGGTATGAACTTAAAAACAATCCATTACATACACATGTTAATCGTGTCTACTTACATTTGTCATTTTAATATTGTTTATATTATTTATACACAATTGGGACACAAACACTAGCCAAGACATCATCAACTTGACGATTTTGTGTAGTTTTTTGTATAAATTCTTTATTATAAAAATTTTATGAATTTAATATTGTAACAACCATTGTAAGTCATATGGGCTCCCATATAATGAACACAGTTGCGATATACATTTTACCATATTTTAGGAGTTTTTGTCATGTTGACCTGATGATGGTCTTTTTAGACTGAAAAATGTAATACCTGAATCTAAATTGGTTGTGTTTAACAGAACTATAATGGATTGTTTTTGAGATAATTAATGTTTGTCTTACTGTGGGTAGACCTGAACCATTTGTTGAGGTAGAACAAGAAGATGATGAGGTGGAGGATGAATCAGAGTTGATACTTGAAAAGGTGGAAGAGGAGATGGCAGCAGAAATCTCTGATGAAGAGGAAGAAAATCTTTTGCATATTGACGATCTGCAGAACTTACGCACTGGGAATAAGGTAATACTAGTCTGGTAGGCACAAATACTGGTTGTTATTGCAGTTTTGGAATATTACAAGAAATTCCAAATTCTGAGGGTGATTGAATTCAGGATATATGGAAAGATGTTACCTTAAGGTCTCTGAATCTATATCATTCTTTAAACCTGTACAGTAATATGAGATGTGTTATTTTGTTAAGGAAACTGCAGTAGTTATACAAATATATATTGTCAGAGAGAAATTGCTGCTAAGATATTTCTCCTTTCAGTATGAGTGTTTGCTTTTTTTTTTTTTTAACAGTATCAGGTTTTTTTATTTGCTTGCAGACTCTCTCAGATTCTCAAAAGCCTCATGACATCCTTGAGTCCACTACAAATACTGATGGATGGAAGTTAGAGCTGGAAAGAGTCTTGCCACAGCTTAAAGTTACTATCAAAACAGGTATGAAGTTATTTCCTATACAGAGCTTGTATTCTAGCCACATTTACCTTCTTTACTTATACTACATGCCCATTTTTTAAGGAATTGCTGTTCAAGAAACAATGTAATTTGTGTCATGCAAAGGGATTTACATTTTGAGCAGGAAGCCAGGTATTCTAGTGTTGATAATGGGTTGATTCTGATAGTGTTTGAGGCACATGATAACTTACATTGCATTGTCTTCTTCAGTTTGTGGTAACAGGTAAGAATTTGACTGGGTAGTCATGCCATTGTTGCCATGGCAGTCATATTTTGTAATAACAGTATACATGGAGTTTATTTTCATGTGCATTGTTTATTATGTTATGCTGTGTTGCTTATGTTTACAGATGCTCGGGATTGGCGAGCACATCTAGATCAGATGCAGAAATATCGTAGTGGAATTGATGAAGCTCTGGCCACAACCAAAGGTCAACTGGACAAACTTCATTCTGATATTTCACACATGCTTGATAAGATTGACAGCCGTGAAAAGTATTTGAATAGTCAACTGGAGCCGCTGTTAGTTCAGTACAGAGCATTACAGGTCGGCAGTGAGAGTATGGGTCAGTTTGTTGCACTTTTGATTGTACTGTTTACACTACAGGTCAGCAGTGACAGCATGGTTCAGTATGTTGCACTTAGAGGTGCACTGTTTACACTACAGTTCAGTAGTGAAAGTTGGGTTCAGTATGTTGCACTTCTGGTAGCATTACAGGTCACGGGGACAGTAGGGTTCATTGTATTTCACTCAAGGGTGCACTGTTTATACTGCAGGTCAGAAGTGACAGTAGGGTCATTGTGTTGCATTTATGAACTCACTGTTTTACATTAACTGAAGTTTGAAATTATTTTTCCCTCTGTTGTATTAAATATTTGCAATATCAAATACTATTTCTGATAAAGGCCATATTTTGTAATGTGTTTCTATTTGTGCTGTAATGGTTTTCAAGCTACTTAAACAAAAGTGGTGATTTGTACATTTCCAAACTTATATTCAGTAGTCAGGAGCTCTCTTCTTAACGTACGTGAAGGTCATTATTTTTTTTTGTAACCCCTGCAAAGCATCCTGATAGGCTCTGAGGACCCACCCACTGGGCACTAGGGGCTGTTTTTCCAACAGCAGTATTGTTAGGGTGTGAAGCTGGCCACTTACCCACCTGTTGCCAATGTTAGGAATGCATGTAGTTGTACTCCACTCCCTCATGTACTTTCATTGCATGTACAGCAAAAATGTACATAAATGTTGCTACAACTATTGCTTTATTAAAATTTAAATTTTAAATTAATTTTTTTTTTTTTTTAGACAAGAAGCTTTGCACCAGAATTGTTTTGCAGTGTGTATGTGTCCTTGTTTGCTTATGTTTTTGCAGTATTGTGGTTCTGCATTGTCATCTATGTAATGAAATTAGTGTTTACCCTGAAGACAGAGGTATAGTTGTACAATTGCAGATTCCCTTGTCTTCAGATACTGTTAAATACAATGTGACATAGTTGCCTCTCATTCTTTTGCGCAGGATGAATTTGCACGCATGAGTGAGCAGTACCGTGAAGTCAGCGGCGGTGTTACAGAAAGATCACGGAAATTGGCTCAGATTACTGAGGAGCTGGAGTCTGTGAAGCAGGAGATGGATGAAAGGGGTTCCAGCATGACTGATGGAAGTATGTCACAAAGAATTGTTGTTGTTTTTGCATTGTTATTATTATTATTATTATTATTAGTAGTAGTAGTAGTGGTAGTAGTAGTAGTGTTAATTATGTCTTTACGGGAGTGTAGCCCTGAAGTCAGTCACACGGAATATACAAGGGGAGGCCCAAAAATTCCTGAAATTGTTAAAAAAAAACTGTATTTAAAATATTTGCCCAAGTTTGAAACTTTAGTCCCCTTCAAAGTACTCCCTCTATGACTGGATGTGGTGATTTCAGCGCCACTCTCATTGCTGGAAACATTGCCTAATCTTCAATGGAAATGCCATTGAGGGCTGCTGGTGATTCTCTACAGCGTCACCAAAACGCCTCCCTTTTGGCTAAAAACAAAATGGTGGTTGTGTCCCCCCCCCCCCCAACTCATCTGACCTTGCTCCTGGCAATGTTTTTTGTTCCCAGGGATGAATCAGGATTTGAAAGGGAGTCATTTTGCTTATGTTACAGAGGTTAAACAAGAGTCGCTGGTGGCCCTTGACAGAATTTTTATTGGAAGATTTTAGACAATGTTTCCAGCAGTGGGTGCGGTGCTGGGATCATTGCATCTAGTCACAGGGGGAGTACTTTGAAGGGTACTAAAGTTTCAAGCTTGTATGATTATTTTAAATAATTTTTTTTTAATTCAGGGAACCTATGTTCCTCCTCTTATAGTGTCTAGCTGGGGTGTCCATCACGTGGCTCACCTGATGCCAGGGTGTGGTTTATCTAAGATTTTTACCAAAAACTTTCTTCCCAATTATGTAGCACACACGGACTGGTAGTCCAGTAGGGTCTGATGATTCACTGACCACCTTTGCATTAGCCCTAAAATATCCAAGTTTGAATAAGTAACAAATTACTCACCATCATGATCAGTAAACAAGATTACACATGGTGTACTCCATGGTGTGCACAGGTATTACCAAGGCATTCGTCACTTTTAGCATGTCATAATTTTTACTCTGCAAGCATTAATGTGATATGCTCATCAAACAGAATGGCCTTTCCCATACCTGTGTTTACAGAGCTCACAAATTCTAATTTTTATTGTGTGCAGATCTCTTATACCATATCAACCCAAACTGAACAATAAATGTGCGAAGTACAGGTAGAAATTCATTTATGCCCTTAAATAAAGTACTGATTTCATGGCGTCAGTTTTCACAGAACTTACATTTGGTCAAAGGCATTACATGAAAATCTCCAATACTGAATTTTACCCAAATCATTCAAGAAACACACAAAGTACAGGCATAAAATTGTTTATACATTTAAGTAAAGTGTGATTCTCGCTGAGCCAGTCAAGAAACTCATCCTTGCTCAACAACTTTTTGTAAATAATTGATGTACTGATTTTAATGGCAATCAAACAAACAGTTTAGCCACTGATACAAGGTCACAGACAGTAGGACAAATGGACATGATCTGTACATAAGGTGTTCTTTCTTTACTTTGTATGGCATGCTTACAACTCAGCATGGTACGGACACTCATGAATATGTTCAAAGATTCATGGTACGTGAAATATATACATTTTTGTCTCTCTGATGTAGCACCAGGTTGCATTCCAACAAGGTGGATAACTCAACCAGGTGGTTATTATTTGACATTTGAGTAGACAGTGAATGCTGCTAAGCATTAGTAATATGATACACTTAAATGTGCTGTCATTATTGTGACCTGAAGGACTAAGAGATAAACAAATTGAAATATGATAAGCATGTGCAAGTATCAAATTGTTGTTGTTCTTGTTGTTTTTTTCCTTTTGCTTCTTTGTTTTGTGTGTATGTGCGCCAATTAAGTCAGAACATTTATAGTAACAACAAGAAATTGCAGAACATTAGTAGTAACAACAACAACAGCAGCAACAACATCACAACAGAAATTGCAGAACTAAACAAGTACAAAGTCCTGGAGGTCGAGATCAGCAGGATATGGACAGTGAGGACAAAAATTGTGCCCATTATAATTGGAGCATTAGAAACAATTAAGAATGGGTTAGATCAGAACCTTCAAATGTTTCCAGATCAAAGGCAGCCATACAGCTACAGAAGAACACACTAAAGAGCACTGCAAATATCTTTTGTAAAGTGATAGGGTAAATTGCTTTGATCTCTTGTTGAGATCTGGACTTAAAGCAGACTGCCACGTAATAACTAATAGACAAGAATAAATTTAAAATAACAATAACAACAACAACACTGTCTCACTGAGTAGTTGAACAAGTTCAATACAGGATATGAAGAACACACAACTGAGACAAAAGTATCACACTAACTGTACATGGGCAATTTGAAGCTGCTAGATAAAACAGAGGAAAAACTCCAAAAACAGATGGAAGTAGTGAGAATCTTCAGTGATATCCATGTGGAATTTGGACTCGACAAGTGTGCAGAAACTGTACTCAAGAAAGGAAAATTTGTTCACTCACAAAATTTCTTACCTATCTTCAACTGTGTTATACAGGAGATGCAAGTATCTGGGGATTGAAGAAAGTGAATGCATACAACATCAACAAATGAAAGAAGGATTGTTGAAGGTATACACCAAGATATTAAGAAATTCAAGTTGAATGCCAGGAATAAAATTACAGCATTTTGAAGCATTGGCTGTCCCAATATTAAGATACAGTTTTAGTATTATTAATTGGAGATTAGAAGAAATAAGAAAAATTGACAGGAAAACTAGAATAGTGCTATAAATGTATAAAGTGCATCACCCGAAAGCTGATGTAGGTAGGCTATTTGTGAAAAGGAAAGAAGGAGGAAGAGGACTGTTACTGCCACATATAAAGCAGAGATAATCAGTATTGCAGAATATCTGAGCATAAAATATGCAGAAGGTCAGTTTGTAAGTATTCTTAAAAGTCACCACAGCTATCAACCAAATATGAATTCAACAATTAAAACAGCAGCAAAGGTTGCAGAAGCATGCAACCAATGAAATTAGAACAGTGATTAAAAAAAAAAGGAGGGATTCAAGACCAAAAGCAAGATTAGGAGAGTCCTTAAAGAAAAAATGGGAAAACAAAGTAATGCATGGGCAGTATGTTAGAAGTATGGATAGACAGCCTATAAGCACACAAGACACCTTCTTCCTATGGCTGAAGCAGGGAGTTCTGAAAGGAGATACTGAAAGTGAAATAATAGCAGCACAAGATCAGGCATTACAAACCAGATATCATGCAACAAATGTATTACAAACAGAAACATACAGCAAATTTGATGAGACAACTGACAACATTTTATCAGCATGCTCAGTGTTGGCAAAACATACCAGCAACACTTTGACATATGCAAGGAAACAGGGATACAGTTAGACATAGAACACTGGTATGACCATGTGCCAAAAGTAGTCACAAGTCATGAAGGTAAGTTAACCGCATTATGATATCAACAAGTGCAAACTAACAGAACCATTCCTAACAATAAACTGGAAGTCATAATCTGTGATAATGAAAAAGGAACATGCATGTTAATAGATGTTTCAATTTCCAGAGACAGGAACGTGATTAAGAATGATGATGAAAAAAAGCCTTACAATTGAAATTCAGTGCGTGTGGAATGTAAAAGCAAAAGTAATACCACAGAGGTATCTGGAACCATTTCAAAATCTTTCAGTCACTACTGTAGCAACATAATGGGAAAGCACAAAATCAAGGAACTATAAATGTCAGCCATATTAGACACCACCCACATACTTTGGAAAGTGCTAACATAAAAGTACAAAAACTTATTTAACCTGTAATATAACATTACATGTAGCACAAATTGTAAATACCCTGCATGAAGGTGATAACATAATAATAATAATAATATCATCATCATCTTGAATATGGTTTATATTTTTCAGTTTCAAAGTAGTACCTCTTCTGATTGACAGGTCTTGTGATTCGTTTGTCAGTCTAGGCAAGGGCTGTTAGATAATTCCTTTACCTTTATTGCCAGAGAATGCAAGTGTTGAAGTTGTAACCCTTTCCATGTTTCTAATGATATTCTTCAGTCATAAATGTCAGGTATTCGTGCTCTGTAATGTCAATAAAAATAAATTATTCTGTTATTTCTTGACACTCCTAGTTAAGATTTCATGCTTTCCACTGTTCATTAATCTATTTTATAAATTAGTCTTTGCACATGATGACTTAAAGGAACTGTTTCATCCACATTCATATCCAGCCTTTTTATTGGTGAATGAATGCAGCAGGAATCACAGTATTAAAATTAATTTGACTTGTATTTCGTCAGTATGAGGTGAAGAAGTGTCATTCAGACAAGAAAATATGTGTTTTTCAGCAATAAGTGAACAGCAGATCTAGTGAAATATTCAGAATTGCAAAGAACATTTGTAAAATTTGAAAATATTTGGGCTGCAGTTTGTTTTTGTTACAAGTCTATACATTGTTTTTCTTGGTATTTATTGCAGCTCCGCTTGTTAATATAAAAAAGGCAATATCACAAATCAAGAGTGAGATTACTGGAATGGATGTTAGGCTGGGAGTATTGGAACACAGTTTGCTGCAGGCTCGCCTGCGAGACAAGAATCTGCTGCTGCAGGATATGAATTCTGCAGCTAATGTTTTAGTATGATGACTTGAAAACCCACATATGCTTCAAGAAAGAATTTCTCTTTAGTCACATGTGCACAGAATTGCACTTTGGGTAAATAGTTCATTTTGAATGTTGCTACCTAGGAATAACATTCTGTATATCTTGGTATATTAGGTCCAGTTCTTATGCTTGAAGAGGACCCAGCCAATGACTTTGTGTCTCAAACACTGGTGCATTCTATACATGGTGAAATAGTGATGAAAATGGCTTAAGTGTTGGAATGTTCATTAATAAATATTTATAAGAAATGAATAAATACAGAAATACATTGTGTTATTATTAATAATAACAATACATTTTTTTTGGTGAGTACAAAAATTAGCTGTTCCCAGTGGACACTCAGTCTAATGCGTGGGTATGAAGCCCCTCATTTGCTTGGAATTCAGGTTCGAATCCTGCCACGGGGCATAGATGTGAGAGTTGTGCATTGTCAGATAAGAGGTCTCTGCAAGGGGCTGCACACTTGTCTGAAGGAGTCTTAAGGAGCATGGTGTATATAAGCACCTCAACGATGAGGAGGCCTTGGCACATTAGGACCATCGAGCTATGAAAAACAAAGTATGAAATTGAAAACAGGGTACATTAAGAAAAATGTTTTAATTTTTTCTGCCTAAGTTGTAATGCATCTCATGCACTTGGAAATATGGTACATTGTTTCAGTACTTTTGTTGGAAGTAACTTGAAGGCTGACATTTAGCTTCTGAATATGCATTCAGCATGTTCATTGATTTGTTCTGTTCTCAATTTACTTGCATTTCGCCTGCAATAACATACCGTGTGTTTGCCATAGTGATATTACATGTATCAAGTATCAAAAGTTGATCCCTTTTTCTCATAAGACATAGGCCAGTTGTAAGTCAAAGTGATGTAGACTTTTCAGACATTCAGTGGGTATTTATTTACTAATGGTGGTGTAACCTTGCCAGTGTGTCATGGATACTTGCCATGTTTTGCATTTTTAAATGCTGTGTGAGGAAAATGGTCAGTTTTCGTGGAGTCCAAGTCAGAGAGAGAGATTCACTTCAAGCAAAATTCATTAACTTTTAAGGTGCAAATGTTGCTGATGAGCCGGCTAAGATGAAGTAAAATTTTAATAGTTGTAGTTGTCATCAGAGACTGTCTTAAGTTTATTGTCATTCAGCACGTGACACTGAGTAGGCTGTTAGATAGGCATCATATTTTGGAAGTTACTGCTGCCTACCTTTTTATGGTAAAAGTAAGGCTACCCTGAATATCGAGCAGCAGGTACCTCTGTACCATGCTACATAGCTATGCAGCTAAGAACATGTGATCGTAATATTTATCACAAAATCTCCAGTCTCAAAAATAACCGGTGTGTTTCGGAAGGCATAGCACATGCATATTCATTGTGTGTATGTTATAATGTCATCCCTTATGTAAACCACACTGTATGACAACCAGGAATAGAAGTGTAAACAGATCAGAGATGCATTAAAGTGTAATTTCTGCCACAGTGTAAGAGACATGCACCAAATTTTGAGCCTTGAATGAAGGATTCTGTGTAAATGAGAAGCCATTCATCCAAAGAGTGGTCTGTATAGCCTTTTATTTTATGTGTTCCTTTGATTTACCTGCAATAACAGACACAATGGATGATAGGTACACAGTTTATTGAGAAGTGTATGTGTAAAGCTACTGACTTGGTGTAACTGTTGCCACATGAGGGGGATATCTAGCATTTTGTGAGGATGAGGGTGGGTAAATAAGTGACTAGTCAAGTTATTCATTGGTAAGGTAGGAACATGATATAGTTTTCTTGATTTCATACTTTCGCCGTGTTCTGAATGCTGTATGCTTTCTTCTGGGTAAGTCCTCGGCATCTGAATTTTATATGCTGACGTTTCGGAACACTGTTTGTTCCATTTTCATAGGCAGGTAGGTATGAAGTATGACTGGATTTGAGAAAAGTTGGAGTATTTATACAGGAAAAGGTTTGGCTCAAAAATAGCCTGAGCCAATTGGAAGGAGGGTAACAGGCTAGGGGCGGTTTCTGTACTCTGAACCGCCCCTAACCTGTCACCCTCCTTCCTGCTGGCTCAGGCTATTTTAGAGCCAAACCTTTCCCTGTATTAAATACTCCAACTTTTCTCAAATCCAGTCATACTTCATACCTACCTGCCTATGAAGATGGAACAGAGTGTTCCAAAACGTCTGCATATAAAATTCAGACTTCGGGGATTTACCCAGAAGAAAGCATACAACATGATATTGTTTGTGAAACATTTTTCTGTTCATGGAAGTTGAGTTGTGTTGTTTGTTATTTGTAATATAGGTAAGAAATTTGTTTTGTACTGATAGTAAAGTTCCCAGTAACCATGGCAGATCTTCCTGTGATCTGTTTCTTGCTTTTCTGTCACACGTTCAACCAAGACTACCCTCAGATTCACAGGAAAGCAGCACTTGCAGATATTAAGTATATGCTTTATTTTATTAAGACATTTATAAAATGTAGTGTGTTCTGTCAAATATTGTGCCTTTAGAGCTGTGAAGTTACAGTAACTTGAAAATGAGATGGTAAAACTGTACTAGAGCTGATCAGATTATGGTCATTGTGTGTTACAACATATATTTTAAGTGTGTTATACTGTACTCTGTTTATCAGCAGTCATGTACTTTTTTGCACATTCAATAAAATTTTTTTGGTAGTCTTTGTCTCTTACTCTTGACAGTTCTGACCTTTACACATAAAAAAACTGGCTTCTGAAGTATAAAAGGTGTACAGTTGCAAAAATGGAAGTTGTGATGTCTTTATGGAAAAAGAGGTGGCAATACTCGTGTTTAGACATACTAAATGGGTAAAGGTGGTATGTTCTGTACCAGAATTTTTCAGCACTCTTGTTTGTTTGCAATATTTTACATCATTGAATTTCAAGTCATGTATGATTATTTAGTGGTAATGAAGTACAGTAACATTTTGACAAATGTGTTTTTGCCTGGCATAGTTTTGACTCTGATTGAAAATGTATGGGGAAAAAAAAAATTTGCTGAATGCTGGAAAGTTTAAGTGCACGCAGATAAACGTTGGTGGTTCCTCACTCAAATGCTCCTGAAGCTGGTTGCATCAGCTACGCTGGCACTGTGTAAATTTTTAATGTCCAGAAATGCATGTATTTTTTTTATTAAGTGTCTGCAGCCATGTAGCCCTATTTTACCCATCAGAAATCTGCGCAGTGTAGTTTTTGCTGACACCCTCTGCTCACTCATCCTAACCGTGTGCTGGACAAGTGATCACTTTATTAATACTCGAGGAATTGATACTGCTTGTTGATGGATTGAGTGCCAATAAATACTCAGTTACACAGATGTTTATTGGTGGGGGATGTTATTTTCAAACCAGGAATATCAGACTTGCAGAAAAACTGTTATAACTGATATTGCTTATTGATTCCATTTGCAGAATATTCTGTTCAATTCCTGTAACACTTATGTAGAGTGATTAGCACAAAAACTTGCTCATCTGAAATCCACTGAATATGGAGGTTATGTTTCATTGTCACTCTCATATCACTGATAACAAGTACTGGTCTCATAGCATGAATGCTTACAAGAATGCTAAAACCCACACGACTTTATCATATCAGTAGCATTCCAAAATGAAGTTTTATTATTAATACCTGCATGATAATTGAGTCCTTCAAAGTTCTCCCTAAACTCCTACATTCCACAGACGCACAACAAATCTTTTATTTTAATACGTTCCATACTCCGTGCATTAATATGTAAAATGTGTATAATGAACCGACAAAATGCACTTAATTCTACTGCTGTATTGTGATATTTTCACGTACATGTTTCGGCCAGTAGTCCGGCCTTCTGTAGGGTGACATTTCTGTTTCAGTTTTAACTTGTGACATATACAATCTGTATATTATTTTATTTTATATCATTTTATATTACCATCCTACAGAAAATCCTAACCAATAACACTGGACAACAAATTTTTACTGACTTATGCTTCTGAGGTAATAGTAGCCATTTCTTATTAATTTCGAGGTGCTGAGCACGAATATAACAATGAAAACTCAAAATTGGCTACGGTTTCTAAGAAATCCACAAAAGTTTATTGTATATTTAATAAATATGTACATCAGACATGTAACGATAAAAGTCTGATTCTACTTGCAACTTTGCTTTGCCTGTCGCTTGTGCAGCTGCTGAGGAGCATTTCTGACGAGCGTCCAACAGTAGTCAGCCAACATGGAAGTGGACCACTTTCCCTGATATCGTTTCTCCATCGTTGCAATTTCCTGATGAAAAGTTCACCGTGCTCATCACTAAACATGCCGCAGTTGTCGGGGAAGAAATCCAAGTGGGAATGAAGCATGTGTATCTTTAAGGACATGTTGCAACCAAGTTTGTGATAAAATGACAACATGTACTCGATCAATTCCTTGTAGTTTTCTGCCCAGATATTCCCGAGGAAGTTAGTTGACACCAGACGAAACGTGTCCCACTCTTTTTTCTCGTCACCCTGAAGAAGGTTGTTGAACATGTCGTTTCTGAAGAGCTTGCGTATCTGAGGACCCACAAAAACTCCCTCTTTAATTTTCGCTTCGCTGGGTCGAGGGAATTTTTCAGCCAGATACTTGAACGCCTTTCGAGTCCGGCCCATGGCTTTTACGAAGTTTTTCATCAGACTGAGTGTGATGTGTAGGGGCGGTAGCAGGATTGTGTGCCATTCTGCCAGTGCTGGGTGTTGCACATTCTTCTCTCCGACCTTCAGAGATTTCCTCTGAGTCCAGTCTGTCTTCAGGAAATGAAAAGTCTTTCCTCGGCTGTCCCATTCACATAAAAAAAAAACAGTAATACTTCGTACATCCCAGTTGGAGACCCATCAAGAGAGACACTACCTTCAGGTCACCACAAATATGCCAGCCATACTTGCTGTATTCAAGCTTATTCAGCAGATTCTTTAGGTTTTCGTAGGTTTCTTTCATGTGGACAGCGTGTCCGCCTGGAAAGGATGGGTTTTGGTTTCCATTATGCAGTAACACCGCCTTCAGTCTCAGTTTCGAAGAGTCTATAAATAGTCACCATTCTTGCGGGTCATGTTTGATTTCGAGGGCGTTCATCAGGCCATCTACATCGTAGCAGAACACAAGGTCATTTTCCTTTCTGAAGATGACGACTGCGAAACGAAGAAATTCGGACATTTTCCTCGAGAAGATTCCATTGTTTAAGTCTTGACCCCGGTAACTCTGTTTTGCTCTTGGACAGCACCAGATCGCGAACAAGATTGTGCAATTCGTCCAGTGTGAGAATGTGTGGTTGTGGCGCAGAAGACCTACCGTGGGAGACGTGTGGTTCAGTAGACGCCGGAGGCTCAGGAGAACCCGAGATCGACTCGCCTTCGTCCTCGTCGTCTGAATCGATGGTAAATTCTTTCGGAGATTCGGGAACGGAAATTCCTTCGCCGTGCGGAACTGGACGAAGAACAGATGGTATATTCGGATAAACTATTGTCCACTTCTTTTTCTTCGTGATGTCTCCAGAAACAGGTGACGCCATGCAGAAGTAGCAGTCAGTTGCGTGATTACTTGGCTCCCACCAAGCCATAGGAACAGCAAACGGCATCGCATGTCTTTTGCCATTCAGCCACTGCGAAAGATTTGTTGCACATTTACGGCAGCATATGTACGGTGCCCAGGATTTGTCTTAGTCGCCGATCTTGCATCCGAAATACAAATTATACGCCTCTCTCACTATGCCTTGCAAACAACACTTCACCGCAAATGTAACAAACGCAGTTACGAGGCATCACTAATGCTGGATTAACACTGCTGGGATCTCTTTGCAGTATTACGCAGGAGTAACCGGGTGTGGTGTGCATGATGGGCTGATGCAATATGACGCAATATTTTGAAATCTTTCAACGTTATTCATTTTTAGTAGATATATTTACTTAACGCAAACTTCATTACGGACACAAGCGACAGGTAAAGCGAAGTCGCAAGTAGAAACAGACTTTTATCGTTACATGTCTGATGTACATATTTCTTAAATATATAATAAACTTTTGCGGATTTCTTAGAAACCGTAGCCTATTTTGAGTGTTCATTGTCATATTCGTGCACAGCGCCTCGAAATTAATAAGATATAGCTACTATTACCTCAGAAGCATAACATCAGTAATATTTTGTTGTCCAGTGTAATCATACGAATTTCAATACTGTGAATTAGTTTGACACATCTGATCACACGGTATTCTTGTAACAGAAATATCACCCTGAAGATAGTCGGATTCCTGGCCGAAACATGTAGTTGAATATTTCACAATAAAAAATATATCAGTGGAATTAAGTGCATTTTGTTGGTTCATGATACACATATCCTTTATGGTTTAAAAAGCATTTACGAAAGTCCATCAATGTACATATGACAATGAAGTACTCGAGTTACATTATGGTTTTTAACATCTTTTACATAAACAGGAACACAAAAAGAATAAAACCACAAATGGAATATTAGATTGCCCATATTTCAGTTTCTACATAAAATATATGACTTATACAAATTCCAAATATATGTGCATTTTATTTTAAGTGTTCATTTCATGTATTTAATGCCTGATGATGGTCAGTACTGACCGAAACATGTAGCAGGTGTTGATGAGACTAATAAAATTTGTTGTGGTCGATGGTATATGTTTATAAGTTTTTAATATTTTTACATTTCGTGTTCTGTTATATAAATTAGCAGCTACCCCTCTTCTTAGGGCCCGGTAGCTCAGTCGGTATAGCGGCTGACTACGGGCTGGACGGTCCGGGATCGAACCCCGGTGGTGACAAGACTTCCGCCCGTCCAGACCGGCCCTGGGGCCCGCCCAGCTTCCTGTAAAATGGGTACCGGGTATTTCCCAGGGGTAAAGTGCGGCCGGGACGTGCTGCTGACCACTCACCCCCTCTAGTGCCGCGGTCATGGAAGAGTAGAGCTATACCTCTACCCAACCTCTGGGCCACACCGGGCCTGTAACGGGATCACTTTACCTTTACCCCTCGTCTTAACTCCTCTAAAGACAAATGCTTTTCTTAATATTGCTACAGCAACAAGAAAATGATTTCTTTGCGTCATAAATAAATTCTTCACAAAAAAAATCCAAAACACTCACAAATGTCACAGGTTTAGTGCCCCTTTCGGAATTCGAATCCTGGACCATCCGGCCCGCAGCCTAGTAAATGCGCCATCTTGGTACTACCTTATTAAATAAACTGTAAAAGAAATATAAACCTACCCTTGTGGGGCCAATAGAAATTAGTTTCGGTGAGTAGATGTACCAGACTAGGTTAGATTATTTTCATGTTTTACCAGCTGTTGGAAGCACAGGCTACGTCTGAAACGCCCTTTTCTTCAACAGAGGTTAGAGTCCGGACGCAATATTGTAATGGCTTATTAAGTCATCTTGATCTTTGATCGTAGACTCATCTGTTGTGGGTAAAGGGCGTTACTATGTGTCAGCTCTGGTACAGAAGTTGTTTTCAGGCTGCTGCTGATTCATTTGCACTCACGTTGCACATGAATGGCTCCAAAAACATGCGTCATACTACAAACAAACCAGAAATTGCTGTCTGTGTGTTATTATGTGTCTGAAACATCAGTATTTTTAGAATGGACAGAATTAACAATTTAACACGTGAAATTTGAATTTATTAATTTGTTAGGGTTATTATTACTATTATTATTTATGGGCTGGACCATTCGAGGTTCGAATACCTGCAGGGGCAAGGGACTTTTCTCCACAGTGTTCTGAAGGCTCTGGATTTAACCCAGGCTCCTATGCAATGGGTACGGGGGGGGGGGTAAAGTGGCCGGAGCGTGACGCTGATTACTCGCCTCCATCTAGTACCGAGGTTAATAATGAGTGGAACTATACGTCTGCTCCACCTTTATGCCTACATGGCGTGGGCAGAGAAAACTTTATTATTATTATTATTACTGACAATCACACTTCTCAGCATCTATGTGCTGGGAAACCTTCACCTGTTCCAGATTGTTAGTGGGATTGGGTTCAGTCATAGGAAAGAAATTCATCCTATTATTATTATTATTATTATTATTGCTATTATTATATTGTCTCTTGTCACAAGCCTTTCCTCCCTGTCACTGCTCCTCTCGAACCAACGGCGATCCGCACCTCCCAGGCTTCATGTTCCAGACTGCAGCACTTTCCGTATTATGTGTTATGTTTCAAGTATAGTGGTCTTTTGTAGTTAATGAAATGAGTGTTTTACTGGTATGGCTTCCAAATTTTTCTTTAAACTTTTGCTGCTATTCCGATGGCCCCAGTAATTTAAATCAGTCCCATTACAGGCCGGAGGTGCCCAGATGGTTCTAGGAAGTTAATGATTATCGATATAAACATACATTTTATGTTCCACATTCGTTGTATCTCTGTACATAAAATCTCGTATTTTAGATTCTTTTCCGCTTCTTTTTGGGTGACATTTCTGTCCACTAGTATTGCCACATTATTATTATTATTATTATTGAGGTTCTTACAGTGGTGAATATGAAGAATACCAGACTACTCGGCGTCACATCCAAAAGACAGCGGTTCTCAACAGTTTAAAACGCCCAACCTTAAGGTCAATATAATCTAATCTTGAAAAACCTATTTGCGATATGTTCATGTTGCGGTCGAATTTACTATGATTAAAAGAAAAGTTATCTTTAAATGTCAGAAGAAAATACATGAAGAGGATCTTCATGATTTTTACCTCCAAATATTGTGGTGATCGGATGATTAAAGGCGCCACGACTTGTACCTGCGTCACGCATATGAAAGGTTAGAAATTCATACAAAATTTTGGTCAGTAAACCTGAAGGAACAACTCCAATTAATATAATAACCGTAAGTAATGGGATAATATTAGACATGATCCTAAAGAAATAAGATGTGACGGTATGCACAGAATTCACCTGACTCAGTATTCGGACCATTGGCGGCCTTTGTGATTTCCGATAATGAAATTGTGCTCAATAAAAGGCGAGGCATTTCTTGACCACGTTGGATATTATTAGATTCTGAGGGTTTGTGTTGCGTGGTGCTCGATGTTACAAATTTCACATGCAACTTTATTTGGAACGGAGTTTGATAACCGGTTTTATTATGTTTGCCGTCTGGTTTGCGCTTCGTACTGTAAGAACATGGACCTCGTTTATGTCGTTCCTGGCTCCTGATTATCAGTTTTTTTAAGTTTTATGTCACAACATGAAGACTGATAATAGATTATTCGAAATGGTGGAAGATCTCAAGTATTTGGGAACAACCCCAAGAAATCAAAATTCTGTTCAGGAAGAAATTAAGAGCAGATTTAAGTCAGGAAATGCTTGCTATCATTCAGTGCAGAATCTTTTGTCTTACAGTTCAGTAACCAAAAATTTGAAGATTAACATATAGAGAACTATAATTTTTCCTGTTGGTTTGTATGGATGTGAAACTTGGTCCCTCACATTGAAGGAGGAACGTAGGCTAAGAGTGTTTGAGAATAGGGTGCTGAGGTGAATATTTGGGCCTAAGAAGAACGAGGTAACAGGAGAGTGGAGAAAACTGCGTAATGAGGAGCTCAATGATCTGTACTCCTCACCCAATTTTTTCGGGTGATAATATCGAGAAGAGTGAGATGGGAGAACATGTAGTTTGTATGGGTGGGAGGAGAGGCTTATACAGGGTTTTGGTGGGGAAACCTGAAAGAAAGAGACCACTTGGGATACCTAGGCGTAGGTGGGAGGATAATAGTGAGATGGGTCTTCAGGAAGTAAGATGTGGGGATAAGGACTGGATCTAGATGGTTCAGGATAGGAAGAGGTGGCGGGCACTTGTAATTGCAGTAATGAACCTTTGGGGTCCATAAAATGCGGGGAATGTCTTGACTAGCTGAGAACCGGTTGGCTTCTCAAGAAGGACTGTGCTCCATGGAGTAAGTAAGTAAGTAAGTAATTAAGTAAGTAAGGTAAGTAAGTAAATAATTAAGTAAGTAAGTAAGGTAGGTTTTGTCATTCATCTAAAGGTTTTTTTCCCCCCAAATACGTGTGTTAGTGAATGGAGAAATTTTTATCTCTCTCATAGATCGTGATGTGTACTGTACTTTCTAAGGCAGCCTTTTTAATTTCTTGCAGTGGATGTCCCCTTGGCTCCAGAGTGAACATTAACGCACCGCCTTTACATGACAGCTGTCAACAAATGGCCTAGATCTTTGCATCGTGTGGAATAGTGACAATGTTACGGCGCTACTAAGAAACGTCGCAACAAACACATTGTGCTGCATTGTGGACAAACTCTGAAGGCCATCGCGCGAAAAAAGGCAACCCACGCATATCTTTAACATTTTCTGTCTGTTATCTCAAAGTACTTGTTAGTGGACATCATACCAGTTACAAAGATAAGGAGGTTTTGTTGAGTAGCTCATTTTTCTTATCTTCGGCACTAGAGAAAGGTGAGTGATAAATTTTACGCCCGGTCGCTTTACCCGCTGGAAAGAGCGCCGGGCTCCATTGAACAGGAGTCGGGATCGACTTCAGAGCTTTTCTGCACGACTTTGGAGAAAAAAAAAATCTCTTGCCCCTACCGGGATTCGAACTCCAGACCATCCAGCCTGCAGTCTAGTCACTGTACCGGTACGCCATGCTGGCTCTTAATTATTATACTAGGTGTGCGTGATAAAGTGCCAAGATTTCCCCTCTCCCCTTAGCGCAAGATAAATCTATTTCATTAACGACAAGAAAGGTATCAATATCTTGTCAGGTACTTTGGGTCTATGTTTGGCGTTGGACGAAGTATATCTCATGCATCCCTTTACGAAGCATGCCCCCCGCCCACCCGCCCGCGCGCTTGCAACCGCTGATATGGAGTACAAAATCATTGCAGTTAATTTTAAGATACGATGTGTGGGAAGTCAGAAGAACCATCCTACTGTAATTCAGCTGAAGATGGCGACAGCAGGTTCTTGCAAAAGTAAGTACCTGCGTGCCAGGCTACAAGGCGTCACATCCCGATGATCTCCGAGGTAACTGCCGGGAGAATGTCGTATCTCACATAATCGCTGTTTATTCTATGAATAATACAAGATCCATTAATACCCTCTGTGGAAAGAATACACTGTTTGTATTAAAGGAGGTTTTACGTGTGACTAATACCATCACAACAATGTAAGAAGCCAGATTTTTTTCAGGCTCCGAATCTGGCCGCAGAATTGTAGTTTACACGCCCCTGACCTACATGACACAATTTCAACATAAGCAAAGGGCAAGCAGTAACGACTTTGTAACATTTCCTGCTTACACTCGTTTCGAACCAGAAACTCTCTCCCCGTCAACAACCTAACCAATAGAAAGTATTGCCACCAAGTCCAGTAGGTATATTACGCTGGTGAGAAATCTTTTGAGTCCTTTCACCTGTTGAAACCACATGTGTTGGCCACTACTCTGTCATCTCCACAGGAAACCCATATATCAGCTTTGTCCTTAAGAGTCCTATAGCCCTCAGCAATTCGAGTTCCACGCACTGCATTTCCATGCTCACTGGCCTCAGCCACCTGTCCATATATTTAAACAAATAAATCTGGTCCACATCTCCTACACCATATATATTTAAGAACCATTTAATATTATCCTCTCATTTACGTCTTCCAACAGATCTTTTTTATTCATATTTACGTCTAAGAATTCTGTAACCATTTCTGATATTTCCCATACCTCCCATTTGACTCTATTTAATTTGTCTTCTGTATTAGTTCAGTGCAACAGAATCTGGTGAACAGCGCCAAGCAGAAAGCTCTTCGTCCTGCAGTTTTTTCCATCTTCCCGTCACGTCCAGGTCCAAAGATTCTCCTGCGCCACTTCTTTCCAGTTTTACCACTTTACAGAGGGTTAATGAACAGGTAAATTTTATTTACTCAGATGCAATGCCCACAGTAATTTGCTTTTAGGTGTGTTTAATGGTCTGTATTTCTTTCACTTCAGATATAAATATAATTCAAGACAGAAAATATTTTTAGGTATTTTAACATTTCTCATTCAGTGCATTTTAACTGAACTGCTTAATTATAAAACCAACAAATGCACATCCAACATACGTAACACAGAATAAACAAAGAACTTTATTTTTATGTACAATGGATGTGCGTATGTTGATCTGTAAATACATGTAAAGTTTACACTAGAACAGGCCATGCAGGCTCGGAGGGGAAGTACAGATATAGCTCTATTCTTTCTTTAACCTCGGTGCTAGATGACGGTGGTCAAACGCCACCCCCCGGCCGTTTTCCGCCGGAAGTCTGGTGCCCAGTATGAAATTTGAAAATATGTCCGTCTTGTTTGCATTATGTCCTCTGTGGTAACAATTATCTGCACCCTTAAAATGAAAGGAACAAAAAATATAAAATTAATGGGCATATGGACAGGTATTTCGGGTTTCACAAGGGGGGGGGGGGCTCATATCTTGACCAATTTAAGAGCTATTGACTTTTCAAGGGCTTTCCTGAATAAACTTGTGTCGAAGGTGAAGCATTCCGTGTAGGGTGATACATCGTTTGCAAGGCCTAGAAGCCTCCATGTGGGTTTCGAACTAAGGACGTCAGCACTTAATCCTTCAGGGGATGTTATTTAGACCTTTAGTTACACACAATCGGGGACCGCGGTGGCACAGTGGTTAAGGTGCTGTGCTACAAATCGGAAGGTCGCTGGTTCGATCCGAGTTCGAATCAAGTCTGCCTTGAGCAGTGCGACAGAGCGGGGGTGTGTGCTCCGCAGCTGTATACCGTACGAATCAATAGCAGGTGTTGTGAAGTGTGTTGTGATAGTTTAGTTGTCTGAGTCTGAGACGCAAAGGAAGAGCGACAAAACACAATTGTTTGTGAATTCGACCCTTCTAGTCTGCGCATTACGGCACATCACATCCACGACTGGATTTACGAGAGTCTACGGCTACCGGAATCGGACATCAGAATGATACAATTTGACTGGCCCCGACGCCGTGTTTACTTCATATTTCACTCCAGTGACCGGCCATATTCTGTGCTTCAGGCAACCGAAGGATGTGTGGAATTCCGCCACGACAATGGTGAGTTGTCTTTGGTAAATATAAACTTAGATGGCATGGAAATACGGCGCATTAGACTGGCTGGCTTGGCCCCTGAGGTAAAAGAGAAAACAATACGTGAGGCACTGTCACCTTAAGGAGATGGGAGAGACGTGTACGAAGAAACATGATCCAAGGGTTACCGATATCAAGTCTATAATGAAGTACGCATTGCTATGACAAATCATAAAAAGCAACTTCCATTGCTAGCTCGGGAGCTCTGATATCGTACGAAGGCCAACCGCCCACGTGCTATGGTTGTAATGAACAAGGTCACATAAACCAAGACTGCCCTCGTCATAGACAAATCGAAACAAAACGAGACGAAATACACAAACCGACCTTGGCTAATATTGTAAATCAACGGCCGATGCGTCAACAAATGGAAACAATGCGTGAAACAGTTCCGTCTCAACAGAATCACCACGAGGTAGACATGACAGACGTACTGAATGTAATACAATCCAGGCAATTGGATCCTCCCACGTCGGTGAATACTGCCGATGAGGAAAAAAAAATGGACACACAAACAATGGACAGGGACATACCCCAACCACAACAGGGCATCGGACAAGTGTCCGAATAAGAGGAAATGAACGACCCACCCCTTGACATTGAGAGATCGAAGAACCATAACACAACGACATGTGTGGACATACCCGCACGAGACATACACAATGAGGACACGGGACAATGAGGAGACGGGGAGTAAGATAATCCCACAGGAAAGAATGCACTTAAAAGCAAACCCCAGTGATGGGGAACACAAAAGAGGAAGTACGTACGACACCATCACAGACGAATACCATACGAACGAAAAAGCTCAAGACTGAACGAGACGACCCCGCCGCTAGGGAAAGGAAAAGCAGCAAAACGAGGCTCAAAACTACACATAAATAACAAGTCACATAGCATTTGCCGCTCTTCTTATTATATGGGCTATACATACCGAGTAATGACATTAAATATTAATGGGATCGCGTCATCTACCAGACTTCAGATGCTTGGGGAATTTCTGAATAGACACGATGTGAACTTCGCCTTTTACAAGAAGTAACAAATGTAAACATCATCAATATCCGGGGCTACCAAATTTTTTAAAATATTGGCACCTCAGGAAGAGGGACTACGATACTTTCTAAAGTGGACTTGCAACTACATAGAATCAACCGACTACCAACGGGACGTGTAATAGCTGTATATTACAACAACACATGCATAATAAACTTATATGCACCATCAGGCACTGCGAACCGTGCGGAGAGGGAGGCTTTCTTCAATACGGAAATAATAGAGCTGATATCGCACACCCCGACTAACCTGATAATGGCCGGTGACTTTAACTATGTATTATCAAACATTGTATTGGCCATCGTAACAGTAGTAGAACATTGGAAAGGCTCATCCAGGGTCTCGGTTTGGTCGATGTCTGGGAAGCATCAGTAAAGAGACAGACATATACTCTTTACACACCTACTGGTGCGGCCTGGCTGGATAGAATATATGTTACAGAAGACCTACGACGACAAAAGCAAGGAGTGGAGACAATAGCAGCTGATCATTTAGCGGTGCTGTTGAGAGTGGATATGACAACCCTGTTTATACATACAGGAAGAGTAATATGGCGTATGAACACATCAAACTTGAATGATCTGCCTTTTCAAGACAAGATAAAAGAGGCATGGACAGAATGGAAAACACGCGTGTCACGATATAGTTCATTGGTGGGTACCGATATGTGAAACACGTGATAAAACATCTCTTTACACGTGAAGGCACGGTGAGAAAGAACGACCGGATCAAGATGGAGAATTTCTACTATACAGCCATCTATGACGTGCTTCAGGAACCGGATCAGCATAGGTCAAAAACGCTTGCAATGAGGAGACTTAAAGCGAAAATCACACGTCTAAACAGTATTCACCATCAGAGGCTACTGGTGGACACAGGAGAACAGGATAGAATAATGGGTGAAGAACCTTCCCTCCATCATCTCCTCAAAACACGTAAGCGTCAAGCCAGTCGCCTGATAAAGCAGATATACGAAGATACCAGTACTTTACAGACTTCTTCAACGTCAATTATGAAGGTCTTCTCGACAAGTTTTCATGCAAAATTCCAACCCATACAGATAGATGAGAGGAGTGTAAGTCAACTTGCGGATTGCGGAATACAAACCGTCACGTCTGAAATGAACGCAGCTTTGAAAGAACCCATATTTCTGGAGGAGCTGCAGCATGATATAATACAAAGGAAAGCTTAGAAGGCCCCAGGCCGTGATGGAATTTGCCTTGAGTTCTTCAGGACAGCCTGGGATGTGTTAAAGTTCGATTTACTACAGATAATGAATCACATGTACATAGAAGGCAGAACAACGTCTAGGCAACTGCAGGGACTCATTGTCTGTTTGCCGAAGAATGCACACCCCAAGAACGTTGACGAATATAGACCATTGACGTTGCTAAACACCGACTATAAAATCTTGGGCACGGATAATAGAGAACAGATTAAGACCATGTTTAGCAGCAATACTTCATCCGAACCAACACTGCGGCATACAAGGAAACTCCGCGTTTGAAGCGATGGCCACGGTAAGAGAGGCTGTCGCTCATGCCGAAGTAACGAAGACTCCATTATGCATTGTGTCCATTGACTTCAGTGCAGCATTTGACAACATTTCGCATTCATACCTGTTGGCTCTGTTACACGCCCACGGTTTTACTGACTGGTTCCTGCAACACACAATGAGACTGTAAACAGAGCGGCGTCCGAAGTGCAGCTAAACGGATTTAGATCCAACCTGATCCCGATACATAGTTCCATCAGACAGGGATGTCCACTAAGCATGCAGTTATTTGCACTGTGCCTAAACCCGTTAATCCAGACATTGGAAAGATAACTCAAGGGCAATCAGATCGCACGGGGACATGCAAAAACGACGGTAATCGCATACGCCGATGATGTCACCATATTCTTGACCTCACCGGCGGATGTCCGAAAGCTGCAAGAAACCCTACTCATCTATGAGGGTGAAACCGGCGCGAAAGTCAATATGCGGAAATCCCGAGCATTGACGCTCGGTGCATGGGACACGACAACACAGATAATGGACATTCCATATCATACTGATGTTAAAATCTTGGAATTCCACTTTACAAACAAAGTGAACACATCTGCCAATAGGACCTGGCCTACGGTCACTACACGAGTGCGCGCCCTTGCTCAAGAATCATATTACACAGACCTGAGCCTAGACAGAAGGAAACACTTCGTACATGATTATCTGTTGACCAAAATATGGTATGCAGCTCAGATATACCCCCCACCGGCCGAATGCATACGGCAGCACAACAACACGATACCATGTTTCATCTGGAGTGGAGAAATTTTCAGGGTTCCCCTATCCACCCTCCAGCGTGGGAAGATGGGCGGGGGGGGGGGACATCGTGAATGTGTGGGCGAAGAGTAGAGCACTATTTATATATCGAATACAAGCACAGAGTCAGCGAAATGAGTCACTCACTGCTGGATGGCTGAAGAAATGGAACCTTCACTCCCGGACCGAAAACCCCCCATTTCCAGACAGAATACCAGCGTCACTGGAATACTTACGTAGCTACATCGTAGACGTGGCATACATACCACGTCAAGGAGGATCGGAGTCGGCAAAGGCTTATAAGAAAAGCCTCTATACAACGCTACAAATGATACACAACGCGTCCTTCACCCCACAGGAAATGCGAATCGCGAGGATGCGGCCGCAATCAGACTGGCAGAAAATATGGAAGAACTTAACAACAGCTCCGATGTCAGAAGCAGACAAAGCTGTGTGGAACAGGATTATACACAACATCCTCCCGACGAATGAGAGACTGCACTGGATCAAAATGTCTCTACAGACATCTATAAGGAATGTGACATCAAAGATACTCTCATGCACCGAGTAACTGAGTGTGGAGAAGGTCAATCAATGTGGGGATGGACAAAGAAGGTTATAGAAAGGATGGTGCGCACGACCCCGGCGAAAATCTCCAACGAATGGCTGTTGCGCCCTCAGTTCTACCTCTGGCCCCCGCAACGTCAACGTGCGGTACTATGGGTGTTATAACGATTTGTAACATTCCGAATAAACTATCAACGAGGCCTGAAGCTACGCGACCTAGTGGACTTCCTGAGACGTTCTAAATGGAAAATGTACCAATCGCCAAGCAGGAATAGGAGAGTTGCAAACTTCCTCACAGTACTAGACACCACATAACAGTTGTGAATACAGTAGCGGAAGGTTTAGATACACAGAACAGCAGACTAATGCAGCAGTGTCAAAGCCCAGGGAGTGAACCGAGTAGTGAACTTACTTAGGACTTCCACTCCGAGTGATCACCCCATGTCTACTCGCTTCAGTTTCCAAGTACCCATACAGTCTTGCATCTTTTCATGTTCACGATCATGAGTTAACCCAATAGGAGGGCAACGTGCTTCATATATGTAAAAACTTAAAAATGTCAACCGGGATGTTACACCGTGCAGAATGGTGAATACTTATCGATGTTTCAATGGAGCATAGTGTCATCATCTTCAGGAACATGAAGGCCAAAGAAATCCGCTATGACTGATTGACGCTGCGGATGAAAGTGCAATTTTTTTTAGAAACATGTTAACTATTTGCCACTCGAAACTGCGCACTTTTCCACAAGGCGTGAGAGTTTGTTTCTAAAACAGCGTAACGAGGAAATTCGTAAACTGTACTCCACGCCTATAAAGGAATGCGACGGAGGTGGAACATTTAGCGCATGTGGCAGAAAGTAAATACAGTCCCTGTTCAAAACCTGAATGTAAAAAGTCTCATGCATAACCTAGGCGACGATGTGATAATAATAATTTTAACATGGATCGAAAGGAAACATAATGGGAGGATATGAACTGGGTTGGATCAGAACAGAGACCAGTGGGTAGCTACTATAACCAGGATGTTAAATACTGGATTTCGATCAAACATGGGAATTTATTTATTATCTAACCTACTATCAATTTCCCAAGATGGACCCTGCTCCTTGGATTTAGTTGTGTTTGTGTTATTGGGATCTGAGTCTTTATATCGAACAGATATCGAGGAAGATAACGTTGTCTCTGACTTTAAGGTCTGGCATTTTACAGTGAAGGACCCTGACAAGTTCTGGAGAAAGGACAAAGGGCGGATCGGGCGACCGAGCGCTGTTCTGCCATATCCCTCCCCTAAAAAAAGATTTTTTTGTGTAACAGATATGAAATCCCGATGAGATTAATTTTATTTCACCGCGCCTCGAGAATCAAATCTCCTTGTCTCTTATTTCAGTCCGGATCGCTCAATTAAAAGGGATGCATAAAGAAATCAAAGTCGGTGTAGTGATTAGACTGCTGGCTGAACGATCCGGAGTTCCAATCCCGGCAGAGGCAAGAAATTTTTTTCTTCTTCGAAACCATCCACACCGGGTGTAGGGCCCATTAAAAGCGTGCCGGTTTCCTCTCCCGGGGTAAACTGGTCGGGGTGTGTAGTTGACGCGTCAACTGCATCTAATTCTGTGATTAAGATTAATTAAGTCATGGCGCAGTTGGTTGAAGCACTGCGCTACAAGATGGAAGGTCGCGGGTTCGATTCCCTATCGGGTCATTGGAATTTTTCATTGACTTAATCCTTCCGACCGCACTATGGTCCTGAGGTCGACTCAGCCTCTAACAGAAGTGAGCACCTGGCAGTAAGGCGACAGATGCCTACGGATGACAACTTTACCACCTGGGAGCCTCAAATCCAGGCCTGTAAATTTCTTCAAATCTGCCAATGCCTTTATGGCGTGACACGGACAGATTCGCCTTTTTTATATTCATCCTTTTTAGGCGCGTTCCCAAATTTGCGAAAAGCGAATATTAGCTTCGTTATGTACGTCTGTCCGCCTGTCGCCAGTCTGTCCATTCGCATGGAACAACTCGCCTGCCACTGGACGGATTTTCTTGAAATTTGATGTTTGAGTATTTTTCTAAAATCTTCCGAGATAATTCAGGTTTCATTAAAATCTGACAAGAATAATTGGAACTTTACAAGAAGATAAATAAACTTTCTTGATCATATCGCGCTCATTTCTTCTAAGAACGAGAAATGTTTCAGACAAAAGTCTTATAGAAAATCAAAACACATATTTTCTTAATATTATTTTTTTCGAAAATTGTGCAGTTTATGAGATAATGTGGAAAAATATTGTGCATCCGGGCAGGCCAGAGATGACAATATGGCGCATGCACATTGCATGCTGGGTACTCAAAGTATATAATTCGTTTTGCTTTTCCACTGCAGAAATGGTTGCATGAAAGAACCTAAATATTGTCTTACGTACATTAACTGTCCTATCTCTCATTGCACGCGGCTGAATTTTCTAGTGTCATTCCTCAACTCATTGACATTTCTGCTTCGCTGATTCTCGATTACCGCCACCACATTTTTTATAAATGAAGGTTGCTACGGTCTGGCGCCTAAATCCCTCATCATATTCGCGACACCAGATTTAAAAAAAAATGCTGTTTCAGTACTCCTATTTAACCATTCGGTCAATATGGCAGTTCCAGTTAACCGAATCCTAATCGCTCTATTTCTTTAAATCCGCGCGCGCCGATAATCCTTTCAACTTAGTACACGAGTCTCACCATTTCCCCTCCATCCCCTCTAGCACGGAACTTTTCTCCTACATACGAACTTGTACTGTGGCTTAGTAATCGGTAACTCAGACGGACTTCGCTGGCGTCTGATCTCCCAGCAGTCGTTCTGCAGGCGGAATTCATATTATTCTGATATTTTGTTGCGTGTGCCTTGTATCTGAAACAGTAATATCGGTGGCGCTGTGCGGCTGTTGTGTCTTCACTTACTGTGGTGTCATAAAGAAGGAAAGATTTAGAATCTACGCTTTTGGCACAGAAGAAAACTTTGGAAGGTAAATGCAATATGTTATGTACCTAGGTAATAAGAACAAGAATTAATAAGACATGCAATGTACGCGTAATGTAACAATGAGTCGCGTTCGTGTCAACATTGTTGCGGTGGAAAAGCAATCAGTATAGAATATTCTGAGTCTGTGTCTGTAGATTTAGGTATCCAACATGAAATGCGTATGCGCCATATTGTAATTTATGCCTTACCCAGCTCTACAATATTTTTCCACATTACCTCATAAACGGCACGATTTGCGAAAAAAGAAAGTTATTGATATAAGGTGTGTGCTTTTATTTTCTCTACAGCGTTTGTCGGAAACATTTCTCGTTCTAAGAAGAAATGAATGAGATATAATGAAACGTATGTATAGGTCTTCACGAAAAGTACTCATTATTCTTGTTAGATGTTAAAGACGCTTGAATTTTTTCGACAGGTTATCTAAAAATGCTGCAATACCAAATTTCATGAAAATCCGTCCAATGGAAACCGAGTTGTTCCATGTGGACGGACAGACGGACAGACAGACATGGCGAAGCTAATAGTCACTTTTCGCAATTTTACGAACGTGCCTAAAAAAAAGCGGTAACAGGAAATTGGAATAAGAACACGTGAGTTTCAGGACAGCTGAAGAAGAGTGTGCGCTGATTTTGATTACGTTATGTAGATTTAGGCATTACATACGTTTGAATCCTGAAATGCACATAAATAATACTTAAAAATTCTGTTGTTGAGTTGCAGTAAACACTTCCTCCTTTTACAAAGAAAAATGGATTATTGTTGTATATTTTAATACAAGCTATCAGTGTAACAACCTCACTTAAAATCAAATTTAGTACACCATTCTTGCCAGAAGCATGCGATTAACTGAAGAGAGAATATGTAGAGTGTTGAGGGCTGCAGCTCGGATGGGAGAAGGGGGAAATGCAGAGTTTTGTTCTGGGGCCGTATTGACTGTTTGATTCCTGTTTTATTTGACGACGGGTTTGAACTATTTAGTAAGTCACCTATGTAGCGTTGAGCTAGACAGTTTTGAAAGAGACTGCTTCAAATACGGAGACGAGAGTATCGTATTTAAAAGGACGCTTACAGTACAGTTTGTTAAGTTATATACTTTCTATTGTAGGAATGGGTTAAATACGTGTATTGTATTCTTATATAAGCAGTCCCGTTACAGGCCTGGAGTGGCCCAATGGGTTCCAGGAATTTAAGGTTTCCAGATTTCACGACAACGGCACAGGATGTTGGTAAGGTTGTCAGCCTTACGCACCGGCTGCTTTTACCCCTACGAAATGCTCCTGGTACTCATTTCTGTTAAAGGCCGAGTCAACCCCAGGGTCATAGTGAAGCCGGAAGGATTGTGTCAATGAAAAATTCCAGTGACACCAGCTGGTATCGAAACAGTGACCATAAGATTTGTAGCACAGCATCTTAACCACTGTGTTACTGCGGTCCCCGTTATATTCTTATACAGGGTGTCCCAGGAGGAATGTGCCAGACTTCGGGAGGATGTTCCTTATGTTAAAGTACACCGATATAACCCAAAACACCTATATCCAAAGTTGAACGGTTACGGAGATAATGGCCAGAGAAAAGTGGGGCTTCTTGCGGTTCCAAATACTGCAACCTGCACAGCTGATACGTCACGTGACAATGCTAGCG
>Ga0123354_10000554_pt1 | contig 38376 bp, 27 predicted proteins | sample TergutLab28metaG_2_FD_97872 | JGI IMG/M metagenome (GOLD analysis project Ga0123354, IMG submission 97872) | Labiotermes labralis P4 segment gut microbial communities from Petit-Saut dam, French Guiana - Lab288 P4 | ecosystem: Host-associated > Arthropoda: Insects > Digestive system > Gut ... | reverse complement strand
GTATTCCCCTCCCCTTTTTTTTACCCCCGCCGCCTTTACCCCGAGAGAGGCCCCAACCCCAATTGTTTGGGGGGGGGGGTGGCCCGCGGGGCCGGCCTGGATGGGGGCGAAAATCCCCCCCCCCCCCCCTCCAGGATTCGATCACCGAACCATCCAGCCTGTAGTGAGTAGTAACACTTGCCACTAGTGTCTCTTAACTCAGCTACAGAAAGTGGACGATCATATTTCTGCAGCCCTGAGATGTGACCACGTACTGTGGGAACTGTTTATAGTGTGGTTATAGGAAAGTTCATACCTGATACTACTGGGTATCCCAGATTATCAGACAGTACGTAATTTTTTGTTACTGTTCCTATACTTGAGCTGCATAAGTAATCAGGGAATTACAGTAGGGTCTCGTTTTAGGATGGGGTTACGTTCTCAAATGTTTGGTTGTAAATCAAATCATCGTAAAACGAGTACTATTTAAATGGTTTAAATTTGGATAGGTTCATGGGCCAAACAAATTAGTCAAAAAATGTTATAATTTACAACATTATGACCTTCAATTTTAATTTAATGAATTAGGTATGTAGAAAATTACACAGATAATTGAAAAAAAATATCAATCAAATAACTTTTTATTTTGTTGAAGAAGGCACAGGCCATGGTTCAGAAGACATCAAGAAAGAATGTGATGTCAACTGTTTTGATGGACATCATGGGTGGAAAAAATCATAATGAACTTAATAGAACTGCACTAAAACAGAATAAGATGAAGCACATGCGCACCAGAAAAGAGCTACAAGCACACTAATTAGAGAAAGGATCCTTGAGTGGGGACAGTGATGTGCACCACAAGTTGGGAGTGCTCGGTCTGACTCGACAAGGGTCATAAAAGTGAATCGTCGTAAAACGAGACCCTACTGTATTCCATTTGGATACCTCCTTCATCTGCTGGTTCAGGGTCATCATAGTCCTCTTCTGTGTTTTACAGGGCCTTCATAGCTGATGATGTTGATGGAGTAGGAGACTAGGGGTCGGGAAATACCAAAATGGTTGACATACAGGCATTCTTGCAGTCCTTTTTTGAACATGTCCCCAATATCTGCCTGTTTCATTTTTGAAGCTATTTTCTGGTAAAAAGCAAACTTTCCAGACTTGGGACTATGCTCATCACGCTTTGGATTATCATAAGATGGATTAAGGGGTTCTGCTGTACACATAATTTCGTATTATTAGCTGCATTTACGTAGAGACTCACCTTTTGATTTCGGTATATGAAATCAACATACGCATCTTCTGTGGGCAGAAGCATGACTAGTGCTGATCCCTGATTGCCAATTCTTGCTGTACGACCACATCGATGAACAAATGATGCTGCTGAGCTTGGTGGATCATACTGTATTACCCAGTGAACTTCAGGAATATCTACACCTCTGGCCATTACATCCGTACAAATTAACACACCTGCCAAGACACCATATCCCACTTTAACTGTGCATTATTGCATCCAGATTTCTTCTTTCAATTAAATTATCCTCCTAAGAATTCAAAATCGTGGGTTACTTTACTTACTGTGAAATGCTGCTATAGACCTCACAAGGTTGGGCATAATACAATACTGCCACAAGTTTTTGAAAACTATTTTCAATGTAAACTCCAGAACTTAGGTAGAATTAAACTATACCCTTCTATGTTTCCTGTTTAACAGTGGTGTAACTAGGCTTTTTTATGCCTGGGGAAATTATCACACCTGCAACTAACAGATATTATGAACTTAAAGAACAAACATTTACTTTATCTCCTTTCATTTGACTCAGGAATTTTAAATCTGTTAAGTGAAGAAAATCAATGTTTCTTTTTTATTAGAAGTGCTCATTTTTCCACCTCTTAGACTCTGCATCCCAGGGTGGGCTGAAAGAAAATATTGTCTGAGAGCTGTAATCTGAAACCAGAAGGCTAGCATGTATGAATGTTAGACATGCACATATTATGACACATAACTGCTTCAATTAACATCTACTTGAGGACGGTAAAGCATATTTGCGTAAATCCTATTCATATAGGCCTTCTTTTAATTTAAAGCCTGTGCAGCAATATGCTCAATTATATAAAATGTGTAATGACATCATCATGATAACAGCAATATGACATACTATTTGACAGTTCACTGGAAAAAAGTTCTTCATTTCAGCTTATAAAATGTGTATTTACACAAGCTTTCAACAGGCCAGCAGGACTATTGAAAGATTGTGTTTGCTCATTCAGTCTACATCATTACTTCTTGGGCATAAAGTGATGTATAAAATTAAAGTCATGTGTAAAATAAACTACACACGTACTCTGCCAAGATATTTGCCTCAATAAGGCATCACTTTTATGTTCTTGCACAATAGCAACAATTTTATTACTTCAATACTATAACTAAACCACTGATTATTACAACAATCCTCTACACTTTCATCTCAATTATCTCATTCCCATTTGTAATCAAATTTTTGAGGAAGGGCAGGCTTTGTCTGGAGTTATATATAAAAAATATGAGTCTTGTATTAGCACATTCAATTTTCTGTTGTCTTGTCAATGGGCTGTCCTATAATATACTTAAAATAATTATACATCACTCACCTGACGTGGCCTCTCGAAAAGAATCAAACACTTTGTAGCGTGCACTTTTCATCTTTCCATGAATAGCAAACACTTGGGATTCAGAAAATAATCTGGGAGGGGAAAAAAAAAGAATTACTGCATAATGGTATCTTACAAACAAACAGTCTGAAAAACAGAATTACTGCATGAAGGTAACTTACAAATGAACAAGCTGAAAAAAAAACTGTGAAACAGTATCTTAAAAATCAACACTCTGAAAAAAGGAATTGCTATATAAAGAGATCTTAAAAATGTACAATCTGAAAAAGAATTATGTATAAAGGTACCTTAAAAATAATAAGCCTGAAAAACAGGATTACTTTGTAGAGGCAACTTACAACCAACAATTTGGCTAATCTTTCTGTTACACGGATGTGACCTAAAATACAACCTATGTCAGTAAAAAACAAGATGGTGCTGGCATATTCCTCTGGTTCAGTGAAATAACATATTATTAAATTCCTCTCTAAAGAAGAAGTAACATGGTATGAAATTCATTGTGGCTTCAAGAGCAATATTTGAAATCTTGGCATTCTGCCTTAACAGCATGTATCTGTAGTTTTGCAATTCTAATATAATAGTTAGCAGAAAAACTTCAATGTTGATTATAACAGACATCAAAAGTTCACTGAAGTTACATAATGTTTTAGAACAGCTCATATCATGTGCAGCTTAATTCATAAAATGTAATCGTCATATAAATTTAAAATACAGGCAAGATATTTTTAAGCATTCAATTGACACTACACTTACATTTTCAGCACAGTTGCAAAATACTCAACACATGCACATGTTGCAAAGAACAGCATGAATTTCTGATGGCTTCCTTGTGATTTCAAGAAACCCACCAATGTTGCTAACTTTTCTTCAGGCTTACATACTGTGTAGTAATTGGCCAAAGTTGACGGTGTTGAAACATCAGCTTCACTAAGTCTTGTACTGTCCGACCTACAAACATAATGCATCCTTCCTTACCATCCATAATGGTGCCATCCATACATCTTATGAGAGATCCATATATGTAAATCATATCAGCCAAGCCTCAGGTCTCTAATGGTCTTGTAGCAATAATGGTAGATGTTTGTACAAAGGCACTGAGCAAACCTTGCAGCTTTGAGTTAAAGTAAATTCTCCATTTCGACATACAGTACTTGTGATAAGTACATTACTCATTCTCTCGACCAATGCCCTGTCAGTTAAGGCAGGCTGTGACTAAAGGAGACATATCTTACAAAATTAGAACAGAATACCAGGGCAGGACCAGAAAAGGAACTTTTTCCTCTTCTGGTGTTTTCCCAACATTCTCCTGGAACATGGAGGCAATACCAAGGGTTCTCATACTTTTTCGCTGGTGTAACACTACATAAAATTTAACAATTTCGGTGTACCACCAGATTTTTTGTATTTAAATAAAAAAGGTGAAATTGGAAAGACTGACTGACAGCAGGGATCAGTTATATAATGTTGCCAGCAATGCTACATGTTATCCAATATATGTGGCTTATGTTTTATTTATCTTTTAACATTTTAATCCTTTTTTATGTTTCAGTTTTTCATTAAGGCTGCACATCAGCATCAATAGTGGTATGCATACTACAGTTTGAGAAACCATATTCTATACCCTTGCAGATGAAGGTGCTATGTTCTTTCAAAATGTCAGGAACTGATTACCTGCTGATGTGGCACAAAAACATGTTACTGCAAAACATGTTTTGCAGTAACAATACAATTCAGCCACAGGAAAGAAGAAAAGATGCCGTAGATGATGTATGATGTGTACAAAACATGGGAAGAAAAACACCTGCAATATCTGTGATAACTGTACTCAGCCTCAACAATTGTTTTAAGTTGTACTGTACCTACCAAATTAAGTTTTAACATAAGATGCAATGAATAATTTGATTTTCCATGGTTTAATGAATGTAATAAAAAATCTTGAAAAAAGGAAGAAGATCTTAATTATCTTAAGAATTAGGGCCACTTTTTTAATAGCTCTGTTCTGAACATTTACTATTTAAATGACCTCCACCACTGCAGTAGACATTTAAACATCCTCCATTCCCAAATGTTTAATCAATCTGTATAACAAAGAAATATAAGATCCTTACTGCCTCAGCTGTTGTGTTTTATAAACTCATGCATAAATTATAATTTAAGTATTTTTAATAATACACCACTCTTTACGAGGAGGGTTTGAGAAACTTGATCACTATGTGACATTTATGCTATGTAATAGCGTAAAAAAGAAAAACAACTTACTTTAGGAATTTTTCATGAACAGAAACTAAGACCGGATTTCTTAAGCCAGCACGCACTAAATTTTCAACATCTTTTGTCTGTGTGGCAGAGAATAATCCTGTCCTACGTTGACGGGGCAAGTACTGGAGAATAGTTGTCAAAGTTTTTTCAAATCCAAGATCCAAGAGACGATCTGCTTCATCAAGCACCAGTAATTCCTGCAATACACATTCCAAATGCTATGTCCAGTAAAGATTAGTCCAAATTAAATCACACTGCAAAAAATGTTGGTTTTAACATTTAATTATTTATTCATTTTTGTGAAGTTTGAGCACGTAACTGGCCACATATCTGCCATGTGGTATACAGAACTTACAACAACTGTAATATCTTCTGAACTAATCGATCTAAAGGGCTCAAACCTCATGACTGTAGTTTCACTAGATGCCCAATTCATACACAAAATAATAAAAAAAGGTCAATTCTCTTTTCTGGGGGGTAGGGGGTGGGGAGCATGAGATCCCCCAGATATTGCTCACACCTTGCATAAAAATTAGCAAATTATTTCTAATTAACTGCCACTGATTTGTCAATAAATCCCAGTCACATACACTACACTTACTGACATGCATTGAGATACAATTCTCCAACACTAAAACCCATTACACTTCCCACAGTAAAAGGAATATAATCACCCTCTAAAAATTTATAGTTTTTTTTCTGTAGCGCAACAGCTCAAATCAGGTGTAGGACACCTAAATATTGGGGTTTCTAGGTCACACAAAATTAGACACACACCCAAGAGGACTCCCTTGAATCAGTGATCAGCTTGTTGCAGAGGCGGTACCTACACAAACACAACCGACAAACATCCATGCCTTCAGTGAGATTAAAACCTGAAATCCCAGCAACTGAGTGGTCGCAGACCAATACCTTAGACCGCATGGCCATGGGGATTGGCCTCAAAATTTATTGTTAACCCAATACATTTTCAATCTGACATCCATTTCAGCAAATACAGGATGAAATACCTTACTAAACGTGTGTATTATGCTTCCTTCCAGCAAGGATGGGAGGATGCATCTTCTCCAAATAACAGAAACTGGAATTGTGCAAAATAGGGACATTTGTAACTTAATAAAGTATATACAACTTCTACATTTCCAGTTTCCTACGACACATCTAACACAGAATATCCAAAGACATTACAAAATTTACACCATACTCTGGTCAGTATGTTGATGGCCAAGACTGTCAAAGTAATGTATTAGTACTGCAGTACATTTTGTGGGTGTGATTAGAATCCTCAATTCTTTTTTTCACTTTCATGAATTTACTTTTAATAAAACGTCGTTCCCTCTTATTACATTGTTAAGTACTGTACTCTCTCATACTGATAAAGAAAGCAACCACATCTTTAGCACAGAACACACACACCTTTACAGTCTTTGCTAACAATTATAAAGTTAAGTTCATTTGGGGGCAGGGAATTGCATACTACATTCCTAAATGTATCCTTCAATGAGGAAAGGCATTCAAAGGTTTTTTATGGATTACTGACTGTATTCAGTCAGTTCCTAGGCCACGAAAATTGGTGTTATTATGAACAAATGTAAAGTATACACAGTAACATCTTAAACCAAAAGAACTGATACAATACATGTAGTAAAACACGAACTCACACATACCAATGACTTGACGGCAGCTGGTAAATTAATGTCACACTTCCTTGTCAGTAAGTCTTCTAGTCTTCCTGGTGTGGCAATAATAATGTTAGCTCCTTTGGCCCTGAAACGTTCAACATCAGCAGCCACACTATTTCCACCTACAAGAAGCATCTGGGTAATATGATCAACGTGATGGAAAAAGTGAGCCAACACTTGACTTGTCTGCGTCGCAAGTTCACGAGTTGGTGATATTATAATGCCACCAACCTCATGACGTTTCAATCTTACACTGCGATTCTGGTAAAAAAATAACAGTATTATAAGTTTAAATGTCAAAGCTTTAATTATTAATCAAAATATCTTGTGACCTTTGGTTTCCGATTACTGATACACAACACTTCTGACTAATAACAACTGTTTTAAAGTATTTTTCATATCTGTATCAGATACTTGGATAACAGTGGAACATCCAACAACAATGTCAATGACAATAGGACAGAATGTTAATCCTTAGTTTATAACATAAGGGTAAAATACCACACAGGTATTTTTGGGAGTTTAATGTTAATATGAATGTTTCAGTAATGTGTGCATAAATTTTACACATATTTAGAACACAACGAACACACAGCAACTAAATAAAAATCCCTTTCATAACTCTTCCACGTTCCTACAGTATCACCGTCGCTAGGAAAGTTCCACTCACATATGAACTACTACAATTCCCACTCAAAATTCCATGGAAGGTCCATTCATTTGGTAATGTTTACACACTACATGCAGTAACTTATAACATTACAAGACAACAAAATGACGGGACTGCTGCAACACGCACTTGTTAAGAACCCCAGGATATCCCTTCATCTGGCCATGACATTTCCATGCATTCGTGGGTTCTGTCATTCCAGATAAACTCATATCTTTGGTACCTTTGGTCCTTCTTTTTGTATTTGTATCACCTTTCCTCCTTTTATAGTTCTTTCCCATCCCTTTTATTCGTCCATCCTACTCTCATTCCTTTCCACTTTCTTCCTCCTCCTTCTTCTTCTTCTTCTTCTTCAGACAGTTTAAATAGCTTCATGATAAATTCTATCTAGCACATACTAAAAGTAACCACATCCTCTGTGAGTGCATACATATGATACAGCATAAAAGTGCATAGTTAATGGTGTACAAACCTCCCACCCCCTCCATCCAAACACACACACACAGGCATCACACATTCACCTCTTACTGCTCATTGCAAATTAGGAAATTCCCGTATGTTCTTGGACACTGTCTAGACAAAAGAAGATGTGAGAGTAATCCTGTCTTAATGTAGAAAGAAACTGTTTCATGCAGGAAGCATCCCTTTGTAGTACCTAGCCAGTGTACAAAAATATACACCTGCTTTCATTTTAACAATGGATATACTCCCATGACATATCTGTGACACACACACTTCAATATCAGGTAAACAATAAGAAAATGGGGGGGGGGGGGGGGGTGGGGGAGAAAAATATATTTTCCAGAAAAAAAAAGAAGGGGGGGGGGGGGGGGAGTGGAGAGTAAAAGTCATTTTCCAGGAAAATACAGAAACAATTCTTATACAACGTTTTAAGTTGTCACAGCAGTGCTGAAAACAGCCAAGTCTTCTGGGATACAATACCATGAAGTCCAGCTGGAATGCACAAATCTTTAAGATATAGGCAGCAAGCTCCTCCAAAATATCAGTAACTGCTTACCAACCCACATGTTGTCAAGTCCCAGAGGGCCTAAATCTTAAAGATTCATAGTGTTAGAAAGGACACACAAGGCAGTCACCAACACAATAACAGCACGCACAAATGCAAACCTTGCAGTACTAGTCTGATAATTTCTGCTGTGCTTTCTCAAACATATGAGGCGTGTTCAAAAAGAGACCGAACTTTTTAAACAGCGTGCCAACCAGCACAGAGAGCGCGCTGCGGCTACTGAGCGCACCTAGCGTCAGGTTTTGACAACAAAGTGCCATTTGTCTCATTTCGCTTTGAGCATTAGTCATCGAGCTACATCCGCTGAACTTAGCACGTGCACAAGCTGTTCGTCGGATTAGTCAGAAAGTGATGCGTGTGTGTGTGTGTGTGTGTGTGTGTGAAATTTTGCTGCAAACTTGGTAAAAACTTTAAAGAGACATTTCAATTGCTTAACCAAGCATATGGGGAGGACAGTATGAGCTGAACACAGTGCTATGAGTGGTTTAAGTGTTTTAAAGAGGGCAGAATGTTGGTCGGTCAAGATCCCAGGTGTGGACTACATTCCTTATCAACAAACAACGACCATGTCGAGAGATTTCGTGCTGTGATTCGTGGAAATCGTCCTTTAACTGTCCGAGAAATTGCTGACGAAGTGGGCATCACCATAGGCTCTTGCCACCAAATTTTTACTGAAAAACTTCAGATGTGTCGCGTCAGTGCAAAATTGGTGCTGCGTTTGTTGACTAACGATCTGAAAGAGAATTGTATTGAAATCAGTCAGGAACTGCTTGCCAATACAAATGGTAATGAAAACTTTCTTAAGAACATCATACAAGAAGATGATACGTGGGTTTATGGGTATGATGTTGAAACCGAGATGCAATCGTCGCAGTGGATGGGGAAAAGGTCTCCTTGACCAAAAGCACGGACGAGTTGGTCAAAGATCAAGGTGATGTTGGTTGTGTTTTTTGATTGGAAAGGCAATGTCCATCATGAATTTGTACCATGTGGTCAGATGGTAAACAGTGTGCGCAGGAAGAGTCCTGAATTGTGGGAAAACCAGACTTGGATGTTGCACCACGACAATGTGCTGGCTCATGCGTTACTTCTCATCCGCAGTTATCTGGCAAAACATCAGACATCCACTGTGCCCCATCCACCCTATTCTCCAGACTTAGCCATAGCAGACTTTCACCTGTTTCCCAAACTTAAAACCACATTGAAATGACGTTATTTCCAAACCGCAGAGGAGATCCAGGAAAATGCGATAAGAGAACTGCGCGCCATCACAGAAAGCGCGTGACAGGAAGCATTCCAACAATGGAAGAAATGTTGGGAACAGTGTATCGCCAGTAGAGGGGACTACTTTGAAGGGAACAATGCTTAAAATTCTGTAAAATGAGCAGTAAAGTCTTTATAGCAAACGTTCGGTCATTTTTGAACACGTCTTGTATTTTTATCACCATGTAAAGTATGTGCTGCTGAAGCCTTATTTCTCCATTCATGCTTTATATCAGAATTAACAACAGACAAATACCTGCAGCAATTCCAGCATTGGAATAACAAATGCCAAAGTTTTGCCACTTCCTGTCACTGCTTCAGCTGCAACATCCTTACTCTTCAGCAGTAATGGAATACAGGCAGCCTGAACAAAGATGAAATATCTTATCACTTAACAAATAATGACATGTCTTTCTCACAGTCAAGATTGTTCACCTTCTGGATAAAATGCACCCATGATCTGAATCCAAAGCAAGGATGGTCACCATACAGCCAAACCTACTGGGGTGGCACATAAACATTTTATCAAGTGGCATTTCAAAATAACAAAACAGGAACATTTTTCAGCATTTCACTGGTCTCATGACAAAAGTTGTTCCAGTTCAAAACAGCATTGTATAAAATCATGAAGTAAAAATTATAAAGATAGTACTTAATGATTCTAAACATGGCTGTTATATAAATACCCTTCATAGAAAGTAAGTATATGAATTCAAACTAAGTGTGTATTTTATATATATATATTATCCCATCATTCCACCACAGAACATAGGGCTTCCACAAGAATCCTCCATCTCTCTCTATTCTTCGCATCCATTTAGATTTCCATCCAGGTCTTCTTAACTCTTTTGGCCTCTTCGAGCACCGTTCTTCACCATGTATTCCTCCGTCTCCCCCTGCCCCGTTTACCTTAGGGGTTCCACTCTAGGGCTTGTCTGGCTTTGTCGTCGGAAGGTTTTTGCCATGTATGGCCCAGCCATCCCCACTTGCATTTCCTGATCTGCATATATATTCTAGGTTGCTTCATATGCTTCCACAGCTCTTCATTTGTTATCTGGTCTGGCCAGAAAATTCTCAATATTTTCCTGAGGCATTTATTAATAAAGAGTTGCAGCTAGGCTGTTATACATTTTGAATTTTTCCAGGTCTCACAGCCATGTGTATTATATACACAAATGTAATAGGAAGGACCGTTTCAATCTCATACCACCTTTGATGTATTTACCTATTGATTTTGCATGAAGAAGGTCTAAAGCTCAAACCAGTTGCAGTTACGTAAATCAACAACCAATTTATAAAAAAACAGCAGTTGTGTTGACAATACTATGTCCTCTTTGTATTACAGTTTACAACAAAACAGGATGTCCTCCTTAAAAAAAATTCCATTTGTTCGTTGGGACAATTCTTTTAAACGTTCTTGCATTTATTTAGTGTAAACCAATAGCAAAACTTATTTGCTGCACGAATAAAAACATATTGGAACATTTGACTCCATCATACATTAATTGTACTTATGAGTATGTTTTGTTTTATAAGACTAATAGCACATCATATTCATTCTGACTTGCCACTGTCATTTCCATTTCAATTCACGTATTTTTCATTTATCCATTTACAGTTTCAAGCTAAGGATGTGGAAAGAGTCAAAATGTGATGACACAATGTATCTGTTAAATTACAACTGTCAAGTGACAGAATAAAATTACAATACAATGATTACATAATAAAACATAAATTGTAACATTAAAACATAACAATCTGGAATATATATTATTTATTAGAATTAAAATATTCCTCAATAGAATAAAATATGTTAGAAAAAAGAAACCTCTTTAATGCCGATTTAAAAAACTGTATTTCATTCACTACAAACTTGATGTGAGTATGAAGATGATTAAAGATTTTAATTCCTGCACAATGAGCTCCTTTTTTGGTATTTGGTTAAATTAGTAATGGGTGGATGAAAATTATTAGCAGGTCTAGTGTCATGGTTATAGAATTGTCATTTCTTTGTAAATAAATGTTTGTTGTTCACCACATACAATAAAACAGAAAATATATGCTGAGAATAGGAAAGTAAAACTTCCATTGTTTTAAACAGTTCTCTCTTCGAATTAGTCATAATTATTTTTTTTTTATTCTGAATATTTTAATACTCTTAGGGGTGTTACTCCAAAAGTTATGCCATAGGATATGACAGAATGTACGTAAGAAAAATATAGCATTCGTCAAGCTTTCATTGACAACACTGCGTCTACAGCTCTTACTGCATAACATGCAGAGTTAAATGTGGAAATTAATTGGTCAATATGATTATCCCAAGTTAGAGTGTCATCAACCACTAAACCCAGAAACTCCATATATGGAACATTAGCAATAGTTTATTAAAATAGTTAATACCTAAAGTAGTATCAATGCAATTATTAATTCTAAATTGTAAATAATATGTTTTATTAAAGTTAAATTATATGAAATCAGCTTTAAACCATGAGATTATATCAGAGAGTGTTTCATTTAATGCTGTTTGAAGTCCCATTTGATGAGAGTTAGGTACCATATAGTATCATCTGCGAACAAAACAACTTACGCATCATTATCTGTTATTTTGGGTAAATCATTAATATAAATACGAAAAATTAATGGACCCAAGATCACACCCTGAGGAACTCCATTTGTAACTTTATTCCAACCAGAAGAAACACTATCATATGCATTAATTTTATCAATGAGTACTTTTTGGTATCTTCCTCTGAGATAAGACTGTATCAAAGCCAGAAATTACCCACTAATTCCATAAAACTTTATCTACTAGAATTCCATGGTTAAAACAATCAAAGGTCTTCCTGAGGTCATAGATTATTTCTCCTACTGAAAGTCTATTATTCACAGCTTTTAATATTTCATTAATTACATTATAAGATGCAGCCTCAATGGAATTATTAATTCTAAATCCATACTGTTCCTTGACTAGTATGTTATTAGAGCATATATGTTGATATAATCTTGACTATATTAGTGTTTCAAATATTTTAGAAAAGGATGTTAAAAGAGAGACTGTCCCATAATTTGTGATGAGAAGGTTGTCTCCTTTCTTATAGACAGGCTTGATTATAGCATATTTTGGTCTTTCGGGCTATACACCAGAGGAAGGGGATTTGTTACAAATAGGTTTAGGGGGAAATGATAAGAATGGCATTCAATTTTAGAATTGTTATGGGGATTTCATCATACCAATATGTCACTGTGACTAAATTTTGGATCCAATGAATGAATAAATGAATGATTGAATGATGATAATGATGATGAGGAGAAGGTAAAGAAACAGAAGGAGAAGAAGAAGAACAGAAAGAAAAAGAAGAAAAAGGAGGATGAGAATGAGGAGGAGAAGAAGAAGGAGGATGAAGAGAAGTGGGAGGAGAAGGTGGAGGGGAGGATGAGAAGGAGAAGAATGAGAAGAGGGAGGAGGAGAAAGAGGAGGAGAAGGAGAAGAGGGAGAAGAAAGAGGAGAAGGAGAAGGAGAAGAAGAACAAGAACAAGAAGAAGAAAGGTGTAAAATTAGACAATGAACACTGGTATGACCATTTACCAAAATTAGTCAAAATGAGTCGTGAAGGTACAGTAACCGTATTATGGATTCAACAAGTGCAAACCCGCAGAGCCATTCCTAACAATAAAACGCATATCATAAAGTGTGATAATGAAAAATAACATGTATGTTAATAGATGCTGTAACTTCAGGAGACATAAATGTGATTAAGAGAGAAGCTGAGAAGATTCTAAAATATAAAGACATTATAATAGAAACCAGTGCATGTGGCATGTGAAAGCAAACATGATACCAGAGATGACAGGGGCAAATGGAACCATCTCAGAATCATTCAGACAAAACCTGAGCAACATACTGGGAAAGCACAAAATAAAGGAACTACAAAAAACAGCCATATTGGACATTACACACATAATTTGGAAAGTACTAATGTAAGTGTACAAAACAAATTTCACATGCAAAATAACATTACATATAGCACAATTTATAAATACAGAACAGCTCCAAAACTATACACCCTAGAAACATGGTTTGTTTTAGGTATATAATTGTAAACCCCCTGCATACACGTGATAAATACTATAATAATAATAATAATGTTAATAGATGTTTCAATTTCTGAAAACAGAAATGTGACCAAGAAGGAAGCTGAAAAGATTTTGAAATATAAAGACCTAATAACAGAAATTCAGCACATGTGGAACAAAAAAGCAGAAGTATTACCAGTAGCAAAAGGAGCACCTGGACCCATTTCAAAATCACTAAGACAATACCTGAACAACATACCAGGAAAGCGTGAAATTAAAGGACTACAAAAAACAGCCATATTGGGCATTGCACATGCACTACAGGAAGTGTTAATGGAAAAGTACAAAACATATTTCAGGGGCGAAATAACATTACATGTAGTACAAATTGTAAAGACAGAACAGCTGCAACACTATACACCCTAAAAACATGTTTTGTTTCAAGTATATAATTGTATATACCCTGCATTAAGATGATAAAAAGGATGATAATGATGATGATGATGATAATAATAATATGTATGTATGAACTTACAATGCTTTCATACCTGGCCAGTACTACTGTGTGTGTGGGTGTGTGCACATTAAGTATTATGTTTCCAAAAGTTATGTCATTTTTATTGCTTCAGTAGACTCCAGAATGTTCCACAGAGAATAGTGATAGTATGAACGTTAGAGTATCTTAGAACTGTTGATGTTCTGCTGAATAACTGCCAATATTAGTCAACCAAATGACATCAAAGAATCAATTTTGGTTACAGATGACAGAAAATGTTTATATAAATATGTAATAAACATTGCAGTGACACGTGTTTTGCCCCAGTCAAACAAATCATGCAAGTTACAGAAATTTTCTGCACTTTTTCAAGGCTTTTACTGTACAAATCATGTAATCTCGCTTGGTAAGTTGCACATTTATGGAGTTCAAGGAACAGACATAAATGGGTTCAGATCCTACCTGACAGACAGAAAACAAATGGTTAAAATGAAATCATCTAATAAAAAACAAAAAGAAGAATAAAACATGCCAGTCTCCAATACGTACAGACCGCCCCTCATTTCTGGGTTCGCAATGTGACGTTACAATGACAGTTATGAGCTTAAGTAGTTATGAGCTTCTTGTAGTTTTTGAGCAATCACATACAAAGAAGCAGTAAATATATAACTTTATTCCACTCTCACACAATCAGAACCTTCGACTAAATCACGTGGACAAATCCTAATATAACCTCACCTGTACAGGTGTCATCGTCTTAAAACCCATCTCCTCCACACATTTCTTCGTTGTGACACTGAGTGCGACATCTAGTTTACTCCACTTCAAATCCATAACCATAAACTGAAACAAATAAAACGCCAAATATATTTCACTATAGTAAACCAACCCGTGTCATAGATGCAACACGAAACGACCATCTTTGCTTTCACTGAGTATGAATAAATGTCACAGATTATCTATCTGTCAATCCAGCATTGCAGCTCGCGTATTTCTTCTTGCCTTACCTAACGCCACGGATTAGAGTCCTGTATCCACACGCTATATCGAACTCAACAAGGTACCATGTGGATCGATCACTTAATATGCGCTGGCTGAAATTCAAATAAGATTAAACGCATATAACACAAACAGATTTTTTTCGTCGTTGATATAATTACAACTGATCCTGTGTCCACGGTTTGCTAAATAAATCACACCCCCTCCGCACCCCACCCCCTTTCCGACAGAGCCAAAACCCTTCAGTGACCAGTAAGGTCGGTATATTACACAACACCTACGAATTGTTGTCTTCACCAAAAGAAGACATCGGGCCTGGTGCACAGACATAATCGAAGTGAACCCAGTCCAGGACGTGGGGGGGAAGCGGGTGGCATGAGCTACAGATATATTGCCGTTCATAAAAACAGAGGTTACTTCAGGAGCGTCCAGCGTCACTACTTGGTGGCAAGTAACAGACATGATAATTAATCCTTCAACATACTCCCATTCCGTGCGCACCGGGGTCCCTTTGCCTGGGTACAAAGAAGCTAGGGAATTCTACAGTCTACTCAGTCCCATTCTGTGCATGATCTCAGGACCTGCATATGAACATTTTACACATGTTATTTTAGTTATTGCCATTACATACTCGTGTACTGCATTATAATTGCCAGGTATGCCAGATTTCTTACAACTTTCTCCTATACATGTTCTCTACACCAACTAATTTGATAATCGGGTCTAATGAAGTGGTTCGACTTCTGCCGAAAACAGCTCATGCACCTTCGCCCGTTCTCCGCCTGAACGTGTTGGATTTCGCACCTATATTGTTTTACGCAATGATTACACAAACCGATCTAACCCCAAAGCCGAACGGAAACCAAAAAGATCCTCCAGCAAAAATTCCGTCTAGGTGGAGTATCTGGTCATCATGGCACAACATGAAAGTTTTGTCCTCTTGAGAATTGTCTTCCCCCGTCCCCCTTCAAGATGTCTAGCCAATGTTGCTCATAAATTTGCGAGGTAGCAACTGTTTCTTGTGCTGCTGATTTTAAAGTCTAGAAATATTAATGGCGTGTTACTGCTTTTACCTTCTTCATCCTCATTTCTTTCAACAAAATCTTGTTCCTCATTGCTGTCCTTGAGTGGTGTCTAGTTTGAGCAGGTTGCGCAATCTTCTATTGTTGGCGGGATAAAAAGGAAATTGATCACAATTTGCGCATTTTGTAAAATAAACGTAGTGCCTTTAACGTAATATATTTGTTCTACTTAATGCGCGTATTAGTTGAGCCATTGTGCTTGAATAACTTTTGAAGCGGAACGAGAGGTATATTAGAAGTGTTGCCATGAATATGCAGCCAAAAATTCCATTTTTACTGCACAGCTACACATGTCGCTGTTAACATTGTAAGTATTAAGTATTGCCGTGGAAACGAAACAATGATTCTCGTCTGTTGTCGAGAAACATTTGGCACTATCAACAATACACAAGGTAGATTTTATACGTATAACGTAACATTGTGGCGCGTTCGGTTAATGTTCATACCTCCTCGGCTATCTTAAAAGCCTGAAGCTGTATCACTCTTATCGATTTTATAGTGATTTATATCGCCAGAAGCAATAAAACGTGCCCGATACTTTTTCTGTATTTTGACCAAATTAGTTTTTCTCGAAAGATTTCCATAAAAGTCCCCAGTATCAAGTTTCACGGAAGTCCGTCCAGTGGAAGCCGCTCTGATACGTGCGGTTGGACATGACGAAGGTCATAGGCACTCTTCGCGACCTTGCGAACGCGCCTAAATGCCTGATATTTTTGTATGATTTTACCGAGTCTTGAACTGTATCGACAAATTTCCCCATACAAAATTTCATTAAAAAATCATCCAGTGAGAGATGAGTTGATACATGCGGGCAGACAGACGGGCATGGAAGATCTATTAGGCAATTTTCGCGACGTTGCAAACGCGCCTATTAACTGCAACTGTAGGGGTGCAGAACCCGCGCAGGTCATGTAATTTTGAAACAGACTCGCGCCAGCTGCCTTTCAACAGTCAGTGCAACTTAACTTGCCAGAATGGGTTAAAGAGAAATCTTCCGATTTCCATTTTTTTTTTAATGAAAAATTGTTTCACGTTAGTGGACGCATTAACAGACAAACAGGGTATGGAGCGCTGAAAATCCCCACACTTTCCATGGAACACCGTTAAACTCTTTAGAAGTCGGAAAATGGTTTGGGGTTTAAGGAAAATAATCGGTTCTGTTTCTTTCAGTTAAACGGTAACAGCAGAACGTTAAGAATTAATTATGCCTCTCACATCCTTATTGGAAGATGAAGAACATGACTGCTGCTTTCAACGTGGTGGCATCGGTGCATACAGCCAGGGCCGGACCAAACGGGCAGCTGCCGGGGGCGCTATGACGTCATATCGGAAATACGGTGCCAGTAAACTCAGATTTCCACACGTGACAGAATTTCTCCGAAAATTATCCGCAATTTGGACACACGCCTTCAAAAATGTTCGCCAACCCTGTCTTAGGCCGAAGAAGTTTAAAGAATTAGTTTGAAAGGGTTCAAAATTATTAGTCTAGTCTGCCAGCTCCGCTCACATGTTTTACGCCAGCCCTGCATACAGCACACTGAACATTGTTCATGATGCGCGGATTCTGTAGCAGTCGCGTTACTTCCCCGAGACTTGTGGCCCTCTGGATCTCCAGATTATACGCCGTCGGACTTGTCTTTGGGAGTTTTGGAAAGGGAACCAACATGCACACATTAAGGGAACTGAAAACCCATATTCACCTGTGCAGCTAAAGAATCACTGAAGAAAAATATTCACCGAGATACTTCAAATACGTATGGGGGTAGTGAACTCATTCCTGAGCGTGCTGGGTACTGCTAACATGTAAGTGTTCTTTACGAGTTTTATGTAATTTTCTTTCCACAAGTAGAACATATTTAGGAAATTGTTTCCGTACCTTTTCGTTCACTGTGTATACATGTACGTACGACATAACATCGAGGCCCATTCGGATTTTTGTATCTTGCACTCTTCTCAAATGATCAACCATTTTATCCACCGGTGTCACAATTGCGTTTATGTTATCATCGAGGCGTGACATCAAAACACCGAGATTAGGTCACACGCCAATCTAGCGTAAGTGGCGCCAAATTATTACGTGTTTATAAATAAGTCTAAAGCAATGATTATCATCAGCCTGTGTACTTTTGCCTCAATTATCCGTCATACAAAATGCACCTCTCCTCAAACTTTCACAGTCGAAAACATTGTCTGATACCTGCTTTCACCTTCATTACCAGGCATGCAAATCATGTATTTTTTTTGCTCCACACTATGTTACATCTACTTTGGGCTATCCGACTCTGCTGAACTCTTCGTACTTAATCTTGTGAAATGCGCGCTGTTTGAAGAAAATGCATTTCCCGTTAATCTTGATTTTCTCTACCTTTGTTTGAAACTTGTCATGAACGAGCATGCAGAGACATATCACACATGTACCCTGGCCTTCACGTACAGTGCATATTTTGTCCTTTTTTTTTTAAACTAAAATCTTCGCGCCAAATTTTAATAAAAACCCCCCAATACAACATTTGGATAAAATCCAACCATTACGAGCCGCGTTGTTCCATGCGGACAGACGGACATACATTACGAGTGCCATAACCTCTTTTCACGGCCTGCAGATGCTTCTAAAACTGCAGAAAAAACATGGCAGGGCTGGGGCAGTTAATTATCTCAACAATACAGGAAACGTTATGTAACTTTTCATAGTGATTATCAGACAACCTGTAGATCATTTTGAACCCGAGGTACGTATTTAACCCTTTACCTGCTAATGTGGAGAATATGGTGATCTCCGAATAATGCTAGCAGATGGGATTTAACTCGGCGTTTAAAGGATTAAGTATTGTGTTTTCAAGTCTGAGACTGGAATGTCTTATAAAGGACCTTAACCCAAATTTCATAAACGACTGCTCTAACTAATCAGTGTTCCGATTATTGCAACTTGGTGCACCAAATTCTGAATTTCATAATTTGTCTACCTGTAGTGTGCCTAATACAATTTGTTTACCTTACAAAATTTCCAAGGGACACAAGACACTCAGAAGATAATGTTTAGATCCTACTCACTCTTAATGTGATACACAGCCTACAGACTGCAGAAGGTGCTAAAACATCATTTTCAAGCCATTTCACAGACCTTTAAATTCAATGTAAGCAATACAACTTGAGCAGATCTACACTATGCCCTCCTGTTGCCCCGCGTAACATTTTCCCTCCAATTACACAATTCCTGACCCCCCCAAAAAAATCATAATCTTAAACCGAAAGGGATAAAATTTAACACTAGATATGAACATTCACATCTCCATAACATTTGTAAGGTAAGGTGAAATCAAACACGACACAATAACCAATACAAAAGAGGGAATACTGAAGGAAGACTAATGATGGGTCATATCATTTATTGTATTTACTTTCACTTCAATATAAAATTTACTCTAACTGTGCCTTGATCAACCATCTTGTGGCAGACCCATGGTCACAATCCAAATTGATTGTTTTGAAGGGTGGTATAGCACTATATCAGTGATCAGCTAATCACTGTTCTATGCTGATTTCATGAAACAGGCTTGCCAATGGTGTGCAAGTTACCAGAACCACCTATTTGTGGGAAGGCAGTAAGTTGTCAAATGTAAGTCCAATAAGAAACTGACGTCTTCACTAGCATCAATGTCCAACATGACACCAAACTTCAAACTTGACAATAAATACACTCCAAACTTACACAGCCAAATTGCATTCATATGCTCCTCAGTTTACTAGTGCAGACTGCCCCCTGCTAGGTGTGACATTCACATCACTTTACAAAGTCAATGCAACCAGCACAACAGTCTATGTGTTTCTAGAAACTGTGTCCTATTTGCACAATATTAACTCTTTTATTTCCAACTCCACATACCTTCAAAAATTAAGTTACAATAACGACAAAACCTCCTGGTAGCACACGTAACAATTTACACGCACCACATATTGCGAGATTAATTTTTCAAGTTTCACTAATGACTTGCATTTTTGAGTTCTGTGACTGCCTTTCCTCATGACAGCAAAATATGTTCTCCCACATCACCACCTGCATCATCACCAAAACAGAACATTTATCGATAACTATAAACTGTTCTGCAACGAATGCTGTAAACATACTTAAAGACACATACAATCAACACAACCAAATATGTTTTTAAATATGTATTGTTGTAGCACACATTTGAATGTGACAACAAAAAATTCGGTACAATGCTGATGTGAGTTGTATTTATACACTGTACACTGTAATTTAAAAACAAAAGCCCAAGTACTATCATAACTGATATTCATTCTACTGCACCAACAACACCTCCATGGTCTTGCCCGATTCTTATAATGGCACATTATACTCAGCTAAAGACTCTGTAATTGTTAGCAACACAATAAATAAAATCATAAATATGATCCTATTAATTTAAAATAACAATGCCTACATGTTCAATGATTATGTTCGCAGATTTTCATGTTTAATTCCAACTTTTTTGGTACGGCTGTGACATATATTTTAGTTGTTCCAGTGTTTTGGTATACCCTGTAGTCCCCTTCTTCAGGGTAAACAAAAGGAAACAGTAGTATAAGGGCAACTGGTTTTAGTCTCATTTTTCACTGGTTCAATTCAAGAGCTATGACCTCTTACATCTCCATACTTCTCATTTGTTACAATCCATACAACCTTCCTATATAACACATTTTCCTCCTCTTCACTTGAGCATCCACCTGAAACCTATTAATTCAGTCACCCTGAAGAAGCAGGCATTGCATTCCTCAGAACATACTACATGACATAATCAGTTTTGACAAGGCAGGGGGGGAAGAAGGTACAAATTACTAGGGCCCAATGGTCCAGGAAGAGCGTCAGGGACAGAAATATGTTGCTTACGTTTTTGTACTTCTCAGTAGTATCATTATCTGATTGTACAAATTAACCCTTTCAGACCCAGCCAAGGTCACACTGCAACTCAGATTCAGTCTCTCCGATTTAGTATAAATATTTTTATCCGGTCTGCCCTTGCTAGGGGGGCCCGAAAAACTTTTTTCACCCAGGTCCCGACCCGCTCTCGGCAGCCCTGGGTACAATAACCCAGAACACAATTATATGGATAAGTCTAATGTATACTGGAATCACTGAAACAACTAAGTTGTAGTTATGCAAATTCATTGTTCATGAATTCACCGACTTCAAAACATTGGTAACGGTTTACTGATCAACGTGGAATAACATTCCAAGACCCGATCATATGTATGCGTATCACACGATAAAAATGGTAGCCACCGCAGTCATAGCAGCCAGCACAAACAATGTTGTGATAATGACCATAACTTTTTCTTAAGTGCATTTAATTTAAATCTGTAGCTAAATAAAGCTGTACTACCTCGCAGAATAAGGCAATTGCAATGTTCGAAGTATATGCCACATAAATAGCTTATAAAATATTTAACATAGGTATATACAATAGGAACAGGAGTGAGTGCTTGGCTCAGCATCTCAGAAAGAGATGCTGTCACATTCATGTGTGTTTATTTTAATATCTTATCTTCCAACCAGAAGTGTTGGTGTCATATAGTTTGCTCACGATTCCCAATGATGAATAATAAACATCTCTGGATAGTTTGCCATCACTGTAAGGGTGGTGCAGAAGACTAGTCAAATGGATATCACGTTTCACCTATGCATACCTGAACACACATTCACGTAAAACTTTCAATATCACAACTTAACACGCACGACACAAAATGGAATGACATTTGGCTATGAAAGTTTCTAGAAAGGGAAAGGCCCAACAGCCCAGTGATGCAGTGCCACATCCCAGGACAGTATCCTCAACCACACTGCTACGAAAACCTCAGAATTTACAATGCTAAATACTTTTCTTTCCCGGACTTTTTTCTCTAAGAAAGCATTACAATTAATGGGAACACTGCCTGATGCTGCCAACAACAGACCAACGCTTCACATGTGCCATTCTTTTTGCATCAGTTGTACATAACATAAAGCCATGCAAGTAATATAATGTTCTTTCTGGATTATGATGACAGAAGATAAAAAACCCTCCAGCAAAAGTAACTGATAGTGGTTTGAAGCAGCCAAGAAAGGCAGGAGAAAATAATAAAATGTTACTGCCACTGCTTACAATATAAACCATTTGCTATTTAGCATCTTATGACAGAATGTACTATATATATATACAAATATTTGTGTTTGTGTGTATGTATGTGTATATATATATACACACACACATGTGTGTGTGTGTGTGTATATATTTATTTATTCTTATAATAAAACCAACTAGATGCACTAATTTCTCCAATTTATTTTTGGAATAAAACTGTACAAGTTTTGGACAGTTCCTCTGTCCATTGTCAGGAGTTTTTCACTGTACACACAGCAATGGTATATGTTGTACAGGTTTGCTGACAGCTTGTGAGCAAGGTCAGGACGGAACTGGTTCTGTCCTGATCCTGCTTGCAAGCTGTCAGCAAACCTGTACAACATATACCATTGCTGGGTGTACAGTGAAAAACTCCTGATGATGGACAGAGGAACTGTCCAAAACATGTAGTTTTATTCCAAAAATAAATTTGAGAAATTAGTGCATCTAGTTGGTTTTATTATAAGACTTTATTGTGACGCACGGTCACCTGAACGTCAAATATATATATATATGGCAAGAGACTGACATAGGAATTTCATATATTAAAAATGTCTTCCCCGTAATTACCGCTTTGTATAGTATTACCATTACTGTTCTGCTTATTAAAATACGCCACATAATTTTGTTGACTATTTTACACAACCAGGCACTCGTAAGTGTGCATGTACAAATACACTCTGAAAACAAAACTGGAGAAGCTTAATTCAAAATTTTCCCAACTGTTAGGTACAAAACTTAATTTCACAGTGTCTGATAGAGATATACCGAATCTCTGCCACTTAACTGTTTGCTAGTACACAGGATATTCCACGTCTTGATTGAGTGTTTCAATACTCACATTTTTAAGAAGTTGGGAAATGTCAGAAGCAACACTTCTGGCACATTCCCAGGAAAACCATCAGATTATATATTATTTCCTGAAAGCATATTCAAAATCCACAAAAGCTTGATCAATCTAAACAGTTTCACTGCAGCCCCACAGGCCTTCATCTAGGAAGTTATGTGTTTGCCCTTCTCAGCACCGTTAAATCACCTTCAAAATTTCACACAACTCAAATTTCTCCTAATCCCAGTCAGATTTACAATTGATCAAACATAATATATTGAAACACTGACGCCATTAATACAGATATTTAATGCTGTATTGGACTGTCATGTTTAGACCATGAACTGTTCTTTGACCTCATCACATAACACACACACACACATGGTCTGTTTCAGTTATAAAGTCCAATACAGGATGTAAGTAGAGCTGCATGTAAAGGGACTAATTTTCATCCAATTTTAACCAAAATCACAATGTACCAACAAATTTTATAAAAAAAATCCCAAATGTGAAATTTTACAAAAATCTCATCATTGGGAGTCACACTGTTCCATGTGGATGGATGGACAGAGAAGACAAACTACAGTCACTTTACAGTTTGCTTTGCAAATGTGCCTAAAACCCAACAGTTTCACTGTTCACATATTACCCTCTTTATCTACAAGTGAACACTACTTTCAAAATCGAAAGGCTTCTTCTGCAGGGATTTTAAAGGAAATCCAGGTACGGTGCAGGTGTTCTAAGCCACACGTTTAATAATACACTGAAATCTGTCTATAACGGAATCGCAAGGGACCAAAATTATTTTTCTTTGCAGACAGTTTACTTTTAATACTGTTACTTGACGTATGGATCATCAAGATTCCAGATTCTCAGAATTATAAAATTTCTCTGTTGAAGACAGATTTCTGTTATGTCCAGGTTCTGTTTAAGGCAGGTTTGATTTTAACAAAAAAAAAAACTGCCAATATCCCAGTGTCACAGTAACTGCATACTATTACAACTGATAACCAACAAGATGCAACTATTTTGATTTATTTACTTTAATTGGCTCTACATGTTTCAGGCGATGTTTTCACCCATAGTCAGGAGCATATTACTGTAACTACAGATTCTGGTAATGTCCACCGATGGTGCTGCTGGCAGCAACATCAGTGGACATTACCAGAAGCTGTATGCTCCTGATGATGGGGGAAAACATCGCCCGAAACATGCAGAGCTGATTAAAGTAAATAAATCAAAATAGCTGCATCTTGTTGGTTATCAATTGTAATTGTACTAGTCATGCACGGAAACTCAAACTTTCAAATAATTGCGTACTGTCTGTAATGAGGGTAATTACAAAATATGTCAGATCTGAGGTTCTCACAGCAGTGTTGACAAAGGCTGAAGTCATCTGTGATATTACACTGTGCACACTTGTATACAAATTATACCAATCTACGTAGTATAATACCCCAGAAGGGTGCAATATTCTTCAGTAATTACCACTCACATACCAAAGGTCAGCCAGTGGGATAAATCACACTGCAACCTGTTATACCATGGTCTTGTTGAAATGTTCAAGAGACGAGAGGCAAATGCGCACTAGTTAAGAATGACACATATACCACACAGACTGGAATCTCCAAAAATGCTGGAAATAAAAACTCCAGTGGATTTCAGCTGCCTCAGTTTGCAAGGTTCGCACATAGAGCAGAACACCTCAGGTTGTTCAATTGAAAGCACAAGAATACATTTCATCGAACAATACTGATTCCCATTAAACCAGTCCTATCACCATAAAATCTTACAGATGTTTACTGCATACAACATGGGATCCCCCAGATGGGAAGGACTGAACTGTTTACACAGTCACTTTAAAACAAAGACTTAATGAATAAGAGATGGGAAGAATAAATCAGGTGAAACCACAAGACAGCCAAAAGGAAAACTGACGTTATGCTTCCTTCTAACTAAAGGGGCATCTCTGTTGATTTTCACTGATAAATGCAACACATTTACAGATTAGGAAATGCAATAAGGGTACAGAAATGACATGAATAGGAGAGATACTGGTAATGCTTTTCTAACTAAACCACAAATTTAATTAATTAATATAAGAATGTTTCAATCAATACTAAAATTTTGCTGCCAAATTTATCAGAAATATAATTTACCTTATATGTATGACAATGATCACTGATAATAAATAAGACTAAGCCAAGAACTTGAGGGTTTTCATAACTGAACCATGTTATGATATCCAGCTAACATAATCTATATAACAGGCCAACTTACATGCTGTTTGTCAATTACACATGATCATGTGTGGAAATATATTCCCCTCAAAACACCACTAAAAACAGACTCCCCACTTCTGAGAATAAAAAGGAGACACTACTACACTTACCATATGACAGAAAAAATATGCAACATTCAATTCATTTTTAATATTTTTCTCATTTGTGGCATGAATTATACGTATTCCTCAAAAGTCATTACATTCTGTCAATGTTGCAGTGCAGAAAATGGGACTCATGTTGAGTTATAACTACACACTCCAGTGCACAGTAAGACATGTACATAATAACTCTGTCATTCCCTCAGAATCAGAACAATGCAGCAAAATTAATCAAGGTATACAGACAGTTGCAATGACCAGGTAGCGAGAAGTGGCTTCGGCGGGCTAAATGTCGACTCATCCCTCGAATATCCTCAGTCAGAATACAGAGTGATATATAAGAAAGACACATTATATACTTTGGAAAAACTTGTATAAAAATGAGGGGGAAAAAATGCTGGCACATTCTATTGCACTACTATAACTTCGTCTTTGACGGATATATTTTTATGTGTATCCTCCTCTGTTTCATTCATGAGGAACAGGTAATATCTCAAACGACAGTCATAGCCTTTCATTGGTCCAACTTCATGAAGTGAGACCAATGAAAGTAACACATGGTTTTTTATGGTTCTCCCAACACATCGAATACAAAAATAAAGAAAACATTTCCTCACTCCAAGATTAACAAACAACTGTTTCTTAATCTTATTTCTTTCAGTATTCTGAAATCCAGAACACCACATAAAGCCATATACCATGAAATACATGGTAAAAGCAGTGTCATGAACACAAGTGTACTCTGTTGTTTGTAGAACTCCATTATGCGTAGTATAAAGGTACAGGACTGCCTGATGGAATGTGGGATGAAAAATGCTACACCTCACCACATTTCTAGCATTAGCCATCTACAGTCAAATATCAAGAACTGGTGTCCATTGTCTGTCACCCTGTGAGTGAAAGCCTCAGCACACCCAGCTTACAAAAGAGTTCTAGGAACCACAGATGACCTGAACATTTCCACAACCTATCACATATTTTAGTACTAAGAACACTATGCAGTCACAACATTCTTTCTGTTTTGTTTTAGTGAGGCAGGTACAGGGAAAACTACTAACAATGCTGGTAAGTGATAAAAGGCCGTCCATACAAGACTTGAACCAGAAGTAGATGGGAGTTGAAATGATCAATTTGTAATTTGAACAGGTCAAGTTTCTCCATGGCAATGCTGATGTCAACATCCTCCTGCTAAAAAACTTATACTTCATCTCTCCTTATACCAACTGGTATGATCTCATTCCATCACACAACTCTCCCACATAAAGTCCCAACTAATGGGCCAACATTCACAACAATAACAATCCCATCTTTATTATATCAGTAGCTAATAATCTCTGACCATCTGCCTTCCCAGCAAAATGGTTATTCCTTTACTGCCATGTGCACTGTCTGGGGGTATGCTTTTAACTTGTTTTACTGCTTTAATGTACGTGGTTTATAATTATTAATTATTATTTAGCTGTTTTCTTGCTAATTATAGTTGCTCTCTCATCACTGGTTGTGAGGCAGAATCATTGGAATATGTGGCTGGGTGCTGCCCACTGAAACAAAAAAATTACATCAATCATGCCAATACATGCATACTACTCAGCACACATTACACTCTTATGGTCAAAACTCCTGTCTTGAAACACTAAATTAAAACTATATAAAACCCTAAATTGGCCCACACTGACTTATTGTTCTGAAGCCTGGGCAACAACCACAAACGCAACAAATGTGCTCAGAATATTTAAACAGAAGACTGTAAGGAAAGTATATGGACTTGAAAAAGAAGAATAATGTTGAATAAGAACAAACATGGAGACCAAGGACATATTACAAGTGGCAGCTATTGTTAAAAATTATAAAATCCCTCCATGTAAATGGTATGGTAAATCAACATATCAACCAACAAATGTGCTTAAAATGCAACTCCTACAAATTTGGCATTGGGGTGCCATTCTCAGGGAGACATCTAGCACAAGGGAATAAAAGCGACAGTGATCACACAGTTTTAATATCACAACATTGTAATTTTATGCTTGTCAGCTTTAAATATTTTACAATTTTAATATTCTAATCATTCCAGTGATGGTGATGCAATACCTAGATTAGGATGTTTGACTTGTATTCCATTGTTTTAGAGGACTCCTTGAGGATGGCACCCCAACGCTGAAACATGTAGGAGTTGGATTCTTGCCATGAAATTGCATTTTATTAAGTGAACTTGTTGGTTGATATATTGATTGTAATAATACGCAGCATGGTATGAGTCACATAAAACTTGTATGGTCAAGCTGAAAGAATGCAAAACCAATGAATGACAAGACACATGGTAACAGCTACAATGGAAGGAACAAGGAAAAGAATAAGGCTATGTAAAGAGAGAGAGGGATGAGGTCAAAGAGAATTTAGATATAATGTGAGTAAAAAGTTGGCTGTCAATGGTCAGGGATTGTCCGAAACAGAGGAATACTGTAATGGAAGCCAAGGTCCACAAAGGACTGTAGTGCTTGAGAAGAAGAATGTCAATACAACCAACCCATAAACACAGAATGTGGAAATCACATTCATCTGCAAGTTTGGAGGTTTCTGCAACAGTGTACCTGAGGAATCTGTTGTTTTGGGACATGATGCTACATCAAAGGGTAATTGGATCCAAATGTTATGAGGAGACATCAGGATCCAATCACCCATTGACAAGCCTCACTTACCAGAAAAGAATTCTCGCCTCACTTACCAGAAAAGAATTCTCATCATGTTTCTCTTTCATCCCCAGAACATTCAATGGATTTCTATAAACTTTTGTATTGATGGTATACATTAACACTGATAAATTTCATTTTGATATGCATAAGTTCAAGAATCCCCACCTCTACATGATGCTCAAATGTATGTTATCATACTAATAAAAAAGTGGTTCACCAAAACTAGTATAGGAATCTCTCACTTTGTGGACTTTGTGCACTGTGTTGTGTTAAAAGTAACATATTTTCAGGACCGGATTTGTCCCAGTTTTCAGGCTAAAAATAAGGCCAACACCAACTTGGTTAGAACACAGACACAAAACCCTGGTTCCAGGCCTCACACTGGTCATATTTACAGAAATTAAGTTAGAATCCTCCCACCATAGGAAACAAATGAGAATAGGTTTCTGATATATGACCCTTTCTCAAAACACTGATCCTTCCCTTCATAGGCAAACTACTTGACTTGATATGGTTAGTAAATGGCCAGAAGGACTAGGCGATCTAGAATACGCCATCAGGTTTGTCTCGTGGTATGAACCTCATGCCTTCAGCTGTAGCCACATATCGGGCACACCACTGCCATACAGAAGGGTTGAACTGTGTCGCTCTGAAAGTGGTACAAGCCATCTTCTTATTTGGATATATACTGACTTTTGCATTGCAGTATACTCAGAAATAGAGGTATGTTATACGACAATGATTTTTAATTCTCGTCACCTTAAGCGCACATATTTTTTCATTTACTTAATGTTATGTAATGTTAATAACACTATGTTTTTTCCACATGTAAGGTGCTTTAGGCCACTTTAAAATTTAACAAACCGTTAAAAACAGTCATAATTATTTTGTTGTGTTTTTACTGGACTTCTCACAAGTCTCATTGACCACACTCATACTGTGGTTGTGACTGAAACACATTACTCAATTTGTGATGTATTAAGGTTTTATAACACAGGTTCACATTTTACTAGCTACATATCAATTTTTAAAATTCAAACATTAATTTTCATCATCATTATCATCATCATCATCCATGAGCATTTTAAGTTTTCTGACATCCATATTGTTGTGGTGAGGATTCTGAAACTGAACATGATGAACTGGCAGTATCTATGGTAACAAATCCATCATACATCTGGCTGTGAGTCTTACCTTCAGGGGAGGTCCAGGTGTATTTATGAATGTTCTGGTGAGGGAACATCGTGGCCACACCAACTAAATAATATATTTATATTTTTTTGTGTATGAACTTACTGGAACCCATTACGAAGTTCACAGTTTTCCCCACAGATGGTGTTAGGAATTTTAAATTCATGTTTGTGTCTGTGGTCTGATCAATAGGGGTTCATGGTTCTTTTTACGGTTCTTAATTTTTGGATTGGTCCAGGTTTATTTTTGAGACTTGTAGTAAGTTTTTAATTTTCCAATAGCCATTTTCCTATTACTACCCTTGGACTAGATCTGTTCTCAGATGCGTATCTTAACAAGTTAACTGTTTCTATGGTGATCTGTGACTGAAAACTGCTCATCCACCAGGTTAGGTGCCTCTTCGCCTAAAGAGAGAAACACAGCCTGCTTCCCAAACACTGATTTTTTTTTAATTAAACATTACTGTTGCTGTCTTCCCTTTTTTGTTGACACATGACAATTTGGTGATGCAGGCTGTGGTTTGGCTCTGCATGGTCTGGTTCAGAGCAATCCCATTTGGCGCAGTCCGATTCAGTGCTTCATATGCCAATTTAAGATGACCTCGCATACTTAAGCACCAAATTTATGGAAAAAACCTGCATACAATTAAGTATGTATACAGAAACCATTATTACTGATCTGCAAGTCAACATGGTTGAAGATATTCATTTTTTCTATGGAGGACTCTTGTAAAAAAATTCTTAAAGCAAATTTTTTAAGTTCATTACTTTGTTAAATTCGCGTATGTCCTTCAGTAAGGTTTACTCATTTTTGGTTTATTACTATGGTTCAGATTATATAGCACTGAAATTATGATGACTGAGGAAGAATGAAAAGATACGATGAAGGAATGAGTCCCAGTCTAAATTGGAGGTACTATTGCAGCATCTGACTGAAGGAACAGAGAAAACCAAAAAATCCTACTGGTATATTCAGCCTCTGGGCCAAGACTCAAACCTGGGCTCTCCTAACTACAAGGAGTTCTACAAACCTGACTACAACATGAAGTCCTTCAGTGAGGTGTGAACAATGTCTTAGATGTTATGGCAGAAATCTACACAGAAAAGTGTTTCACCTGGTTAAGGTCCTAACATTACCTTGGTGCTGGTGATGAATATACTGCACCGCAGCTTGCTGCATGCTGGCTGGCTGCATCAGTGGATGGTGTGGTGTATGTGCACCTGGTGGCAGCACTGGGCACATTATAGAGTATGTATGGGGTCCACTAGGAGGATGCCCTTGTGGTGGACCTGGAGGAGGTTGTTGGTATGTAGCTGGTGGTGCCCCAGCTGGGGACTGTGGATGGTGATGGTAGGCCCCTCCGCCCGCTGCAGGCGCATTATTAGGTGCACCTACAGGAGTGTGTGGAGGGCCTGGTGGATTGGGGGTGGCCCCTTGTGCCGGTGATGGACCACCAGGTGGAGGTGGACCCTGCTGAGATGGAGGAGGGGGGTGTCCATGGTGGTGCGGATGAGGATGATGTGGGTGGGCATGATGTGGTGGCCCCATTGCCGCTGGTGGGGCAGGGGATATGTACTGAAGTTGATGAGGACCTGGTGGAGGCTGTGGTCCGGGTGATTCATGGTGATAACTCATTGATGTTGGTACAGCACCTATAGGAACCATACCTGCTCCCTGCTGTACCATACGAACCACCTACATGGTAAAACAGAAGTTACAGTATGTTCCCAGCATAATATGCAATAACATAACCTTACACTTTGACTAACTAGAGAACATACACGTAAAGGTTCAATTAATTAATACTGACCACAAAAACATTATTTCCTTATAAATGTAGTAACATGATACCAACTTAAGAATACACATTTCTATTTGTCACAAGTGGATGTAATCAATGCAGATGTAGCTTTTATGTATACATATAACAGGTACTCCTGAAAGTAATGAAAGAAGTAACCAAATCTGGGGACCAAACACACTAACTCCTGTGCAACAAAGGGATGCCAATATACAGGAATCCCCATATCATGAACCACTAGGGAATGGACTTTTTTACACTAAAATGAGGTTTCATTAAATGGGAATTACGCACAATTGCATCAGGGCACCATTCATTTTCTTATAAGACTTACTTATTTACAATTAATGTAAAACATGTAGTTAAGAGAACATGTTTCTACAGAAATAATTACAACTACATAATCATTAATACTGAACTAACTTCTAAACCAATGAAACATGAAATAAACAATGAAAGAAAGAAACCCTCCCTTCAGTTACATAACTGATAATTAATGACAAATGAAACACTGACAGAATTTTTGTCAAAAATTAAAGCATCTTTGTGGCCACACAAAGCACAGTTCTGATGTACTTTCTGTATTTGTAGTTACTGGCCAAAATTTATAGTAAAATTATAGTACATTACAAATTATATTATAAAGGTTACAGTTTTTCAGTAATAATTTCTAGCACTAAGAAAACATCAGTAACAATTACTGCTTCAACCATTAGTCCACTAAGGTGAGGTACAAACTCTGCAATGTCCAAAACATCTTACATCAAAGGCAGATTTATTTACTAAATACACGTTCACTACATACGGGAAAATAATACCCTGCTTACAAGAGGCCTCATATGGGAGGATAGTATACGTTCACTAAATATGGGATTTCATTAAATGCAGGGCAACTAAACAGGGACTCATTGCATATACTATACTGACTTTTAACTCCTTGGCACCTAACATCAGGGTGCCAGAGGGTTACAGAACAAATCTCTGATACTGCTCATGCTGCAAGCTGCTTATGGATAAAACTCACATGTTGATATTGTGTCTGATGTGGCAGGTGACCTTGATGTGCATATGGCAGTGCAAACTGGGCAGGTATAGGGGCAGGGGCCAACAATGGCTGACCTGTAGCTGCTGCCACCTGCATTTGGGATGCAATGTCTGGACGATGAGGCATGGGCATTTGCACTGCAACAAATTTGCTTCTCAAATCTTTGCCATTAACTCCCATACCAATTCTTCCGAAGTGACAAATTTCATCAGGGAATGTGAACAGCTGTAACTTACCTTTACGGAATCGGTTGTTTTGATTTTGTGGAGTAAATGCAGTAGGTTGATTAGTTGCCGCAACAACGTAAGTTGGCATAACCATTGCTGTAGCAGGCATGACAGCTGCAGCTCCCGGTGGTGCAGCACAGTACTGTGGTGTCTGTGGAGTGTGTGGACGTGACGGAGTGGGAGTACTTGGGGAGCGCTACAAGAGTTAGAGACGACAAAATAACGGAATATAAAAATAAAATTGACAAAACCGAAATGAGAAATATTTTTCGCATTCATCAGCAATGCTCATATTGCCACGTCTGGTGCTCTACACCATCTGCACTGAATGCCACAAAAATAAACAATGAAATTACTCTTCTTTACCTGAGGCGAGCCGACTTAGAAAGACACAGATTACAATCAACTGACATGGAATCTATCCATTAATATAACAGCCCCAGATCCATTAACATAATAGAACACAACACATTTAGCCTCTTGATTAAGAGTGTGTTAAAACTGCACTACCTAAGTGTAATGCACATTTTAACAGAAAACCTGATATGCCTGCACTACTACTGTGAACCAGCAGATTAAGTGCTCAAAAAATACCTCAACTGCAAGCCAGAACATATGGCACAAAAGACTTGTCTAGAATGAAGTACTTGCTTAATTCTGCAAATACAAGAGCTGGACGTGATGTCAAAACAAGAGTCTGTATTGACAAAATTTTGAAAAGAACACAGCTTTCTTGAAACACATACAGCCCCTCCTACACATGGGACACACACTGCACATGGCTATTTTAAATTCCCCATATCTGGCATCACTTTTATGAACACATGGGGCAAATGTTTAAACCTCTTAGTTCAAGATTGTATGAGCAGGTTATGGTAAAACTCAAGAACCTTTCAAAACAGAGAAACAATGAGACACATAGTCACTAAAAAGAGTCACGCTATTCAGTGATGTGATTGCTGCTCAAATCTTGTAGACAGCTAAGCTTAATGCACTTAAATGGTGGCTGACAGATCACCTGATGGCACAATGTGTAGAAGTATTGGCAGCTGAAGGATCTGCCACTGGCAGTGAGAGGGTTAAGCAACATCCAGACTTGACAGGAAAATGTACATGTTTATGTACAATCAGCAAAACTGAAGAAAGATGAGTTGCAATGTGCCGCAAAGGTACTGTTGTGCTCATTGTAAGATAAACAGGATGTGTCATGTTATATGCAGCTTCTGGGACATGGAACTTTGTTTCACAAAAGACAAGGAGGGTGGATATCATGAAACCCAAGTGTTTATGTGATTATAATGTAACAAAGGGTTAAAACAACTTTGTGGACCAAAAACTGAAGTTGTATTATTGAAAAGGGAGATATGAAGTGGAACCTGATATTTTTTATCACATTAATTCATGACATCTACAGAATCCAAAATCACAGTCATCATAGCCTATAAAAGTGATCGGACAGAAGCCTTCAACCCGGCACAAACCATAAGTACCACGACCGCATGGCAAACCTTCAATCAATTTTCCACCTTTCCTAAAGAAAATTTCTCTGCAGCAGTCACACTCACTGACAAGAGAGTGAGGTCCATGGGAACATGCATTATTTGTACAAAATGTAATGTCAGAATCGAGACCGTCTAGGTGTCCAGCCTGTAATCACTGTGTGTTGGCATGTTCAATCTTGCTTCCAAACTATTCCATGTCAAACCCAAGGTCACATACAGTATATACAGTTCAAATTAACATAACACAACACTATCAATGTCCTGCTGTTCACTCAACATTTCATAGCAATCAGGCAAGTAACTCACAAATTGGTCAATTTCTGGGAGTGCACAACAAATTCTAACATTTATCTATTGTTCTAATTCCTGCATCTCTGATACACACACAAACCACCTGTATTACTTCTATCAAGAGCCAGTCAGTCTATTTATACATGTAGTCAAAGTGGTGTATTTTTCCTTTGCTGTGCGATGCTTTGCAAAGACAGCACTTAATGTGAACAACTACCAGGGCAGCATGAACATATGTTCCATTTCAAACTCTGTCCATTTAATGATAAACGTGCAGTTCACCTTCATTGATAAAATCAGTTGGCAACACACCACAAAACAAATTTATCTTTCAGAACACACACTCAGCAAACAGTTGTTTGCACTGGTGCTATTTTCACCCTACCATACTTCACCTAAACTAGACAGTAACGTGACATGACAAGGCTATATACTTCTCTTTCAAAACGTACTCTGAGTACATAGGTGTTTGTATTGCTGCTAGGTGAGGCAAAAAACTAAATTTTGTAATTCTTTGGACACAGATATATAATTTGCTATTAATTCCTTTACCATGACACACTTCAAACGCCTAGTGTGCTCTTAAAAAAGGCATGGGTAGGTGGAATGACAATAGCACAACTGCGGGGAGTGAGAGTTAAAAAGATTTAACCCTTTAGCAGAGGAATTAAATGCCTGGTGGGGGCTGCAGAACACCAGAATTTCAGTGAGATCTGAAGAGGTTAAGGCCACTAAATTTTGTCATCTTACCTTGATGCTAGGCATTCTGAGCCTCTCATGGCATGATGGATATACTTAACATTAGGTGCTATAGAGTTAATCTGTTCTGTATAAGAATCCTCTAAATATACTGAAAAGAATCACGTTGAAATTATGTGATTGTGGCCAGATAACATGTACTTCCAATTACTTTAAATCTTTCATACATCTGTGTGTTGTTGCAAAAATTCAGTCAGATTTAATTCTGAATATAACTCAAGCCTACCACTGTACAAACTAGACTAAACATAACAGCAGAACAAATGTAATTCTTACCGGAGTAAACGGTTTGGCATTTGGATTGTACACAAATTCCTTAGCATTAGGATTGAGAGTTGATTTTTTGAGTGCAGATGCCATCTTATCAACTGGGCTACCACCAGGTTCACCACCCTGCTGGTCCTTATTCGTTGCACCGTCTTCAGGAGACTGCACTTGTCCCTGCTTCTTGCAATCATTAGCACCTACATCACCAGTCTCTACAGTGCTTAATTTGAAGTCCTGCCCAAATTTTTTCAGCTCAGCCTGTTGTTCATCACGCCCTAAACACAAAAATATCGAGAAAATGGACTTGTAAACATAACACAAAAAAACCAATTTGTATTTACCCAGTGCCTCAAAGGTTAGACCTAATGTACTTTTGGCTGTAAGATTTGAATGTAATGTTACTTTAATTATGGTAAAATTCTTTCTAGACCAGTGGCAAAAAATTCTGTTATATACATTGTAATCTTCATACAGCACACTCCTACAGAAGATGAGCACTGCATATTCATACAGTCTGAAGATTCCAGTCTTCTAGGATATGATGCTGTCCAGCCTGGAATGTGGGTACATGTATAACAGTCTACACACTTCTTTTTCTTCTTCTTCATAATCAGATGCTACATCTTCACTGTTTGAAAGTGTCAGCCTTTTCCAATACTTAACTGATCCTGGATGCATTTTGTCCAATTTTTTTACTTCCATAATTCTTAAATCTTTCATATCACCTCCCCATCTAATTTTTGTTCCTCCTGCCAATCTCTCAGATATCAATTTCCACTTACACAATTTCTCACCATCACTTCATTTGTCATTCGGTATACGTGGCCAAACCAGCTCAATCTTTGTGCCTTAATGTAGTCAATTAGATTATTTCCAATAATGTTATTTAATTGATCAATTGTTTTAATTCTCCATGTATCATCTATGTTCTTTGTAGGCACAAATATTCTTCTTAATATCTTTCTTGCAGTTATTAATAATTTTCATTTCATAGATTATTTTAGTACCCATGTTTCGCTGGCATAGGTTATGACTGCTCATATTATAAAATATATAATATATGTGGAAAAATAGTTCCAAAACGCGATAATTTGCTCTGCTGTCAAAAATCCAACTCTAACAATACCACCTGAAGTCAGATCCAAACAAAAGATTATTTTAGTGATCAGATGAAATGTTAATAGCACACGTGTGACATCAAGATGAACCATAGCAATGTAAGAAATACAGTCTAAAACACACTAGGATTGTTTCTAATCCTAATAAAATACCAAGAGCAATAAGCAAACATTAAAACTATGCTACACAAGATACAACAAATACACAAAAAACCATGAGACATCATGCAAATTCAAAGAAGCAGATATGATTTAAAAATATAATAAACACTGTAAAATTATCATGTACTCTCAATTATCTGAGGTAATGTTGGGAAGAGGGGTGCACAATTAATTAATATCACAGATAATCCAAAGCATACATTTCAAACCATGAACAACAATTATAACTGTAATTTATTATATACATAAGACGACATAGCTTACACTTACTGTATACATAAACAGTCAGTGATTTTTGTTTGTAATGACGATTCTGTTCGAGCACACAGCACTGATCATGTTATATCCCACCTATGTCATTATTTCTCGGCAACTTACAACTGTGCACAGATAATCTGCAAACTTGGTAGGCCACACAATGACTCGAACACAGCAAGACTACAGAAAATCTAATAAACTTCAATAATTTCATAGACTTCTTAGTGTCTAATTACACATCTTTTTAGAAATTAGCGTCCTTAACCTTCAGCCAATATTACTCCATACATACCACTTCCTTTTGTAATTACAGATTTCTAAACACCTAAAAACTGAAAATTTAAAATGTGTCTTCATGTCTGAACCAACAAAACAAAAAGATCTGAACTTTTGTTCAGAATCTCTATGTGCAATATTTAGAAATTCTGCTTAACTCACAAATTCACATCACCTCACCACTTACTCCTGTCTGCACTAAGGCTAGCAAACTTACCCTTTGATGTCTGTTGCAGCTTTCTGCTTACAGGAGCACTGTTGGTGCTTACACTGGGTACCTGCTGCACCACTGGGGGTTGTTCTGCAAGAGGGGCCACTTTCATGGCAGCTACGCTGTCAACTGCAGATGGTGGCTGTTGCACTGGAACAACTGCCGGTGTGGCTACTAGTGTAGGAGCTACTGAAGGAGCACCAGCCACCACTGGAGCTGGAGAAGGAAGCACCTGAGCTGGTGTACTACTAGGAGCAGCACCACCACTGTTAGGGAATGGGGCAGGTGGATGACCTCCAGTAGCATGATGACTCAATTTAGGATCAACTCTTGGAGGAAGGGGACCCTGCTGAGTCTGGTCAAGTGCATACCGAGGAGGTTCCGACATGGAAAATGCACCACGTGGACCTTCGAAGACAGAAAAAACATGGGGAACTAATTTACAATACAACAAGTATCAGAAAAACAGACAACATATCAGAAAACAGACTACAGGGAGGGTAATATTAAACAGGACCTTAAAAATAGGATGAGAGGGTGCAAACTGGATTCATCTCACTCAGGATTCATGTCAGCACTTGTGAACATTGTAATGAGCCTCGGGGATCCATAAAACAGAGGTACATGCTTGAGTAATTGAGAAAATACCATATTCTCATGTTGTACTTGCCCCATGGCATTGGGCAAACATGGAATAGAACAATGTACCTCACACAATACTATGGCATTTGTGCTAGTATGTTAAAAATTATCTGCAGCAGAAAATTTTGCTCAGTGTAGTTTCAAGAGTCACAACATATTTAAATTTTATGTGGGGCAGCAATTCCCAAATTTAAAGGCTGTGTCCACCTATATACATTCACCCCATCAGTCTCCTGCCACCCCCCCCCCCCCCCCAACAAAAAAAAAAAAAATCAACATTTCTTTTATAAATAAAATAATAAAATAATACAAAATATTGTTATTATTTTTTTTGTGAATTATTAGCCATGCGACCTTCTTCAGCTATTACCATTCTACTTCTC
>Ga0123354_10000552_pt1 | contig 38453 bp, 35 predicted proteins | sample TergutLab28metaG_2_FD_97872 | JGI IMG/M metagenome (GOLD analysis project Ga0123354, IMG submission 97872) | Labiotermes labralis P4 segment gut microbial communities from Petit-Saut dam, French Guiana - Lab288 P4 | ecosystem: Host-associated > Arthropoda: Insects > Digestive system > Gut ... | reverse complement strand
CTGCGTGAAAAAGTTTGACGGAAATGACCCAAACTTTTGCCAACAACTCACGGATCTTGCATCACAACAATGCACCTGCTCACACGGCACTGTCTGTGAGGGAGTTTTTAACTACTAAACAAATAACTGTGTTGGAACACCCTGCCTATTCACCGGATCTAGCCCCCAGTGACTTTTTTCTGTACCCAAAGATAAAGGGAATATTGAAAGGAAGGAATTTTGATGACACTGATGGCATCAGGAGTAATACAATGGCAGCTCTGAAGGCCATTCCACAAAACCAGTTCCAAAATTTTTTCGAAGGGTGGTCTAGGCGCTGGCATAGGTGCATGGCTTCCCAAGGGGAGTACTTTGAAGGCAAACATGGTGGTATTCAGCAATGGGGTATGTAGCACTTTTACCGTTATGAGTTCGTGAACTTTATTGTCCAACCACGTATTGTAATACTTACCACTGTGTTACAATTTCCTACAGTATTCAGTACAGTAACATGCTGTACAGGTTAGTAGCCTAGGAGCAATAGGTTATACCACACAGCCTAGATGTGTACTAGGCTACACTGTCTACATTTGTGTAAGTACACTCTGTTTGCACAATGAAGAAATCACCTAACAACGCATTTCTCAGAACGTATCCCTGTTGTGACACATATCTATATTCAGTTACTTCAGCATAAAGTTTACAGAAAAAGACAAAATGTACAACTGCTTCATGGAGGACAATACAATGAGCCACACACCAATGTCTTAGCTAGTACACTGGACAGGATACTTGCAGAAAGGCATATAACTTTCAGACTTGAACTGGGGCAATTATTATTTATAGGGGAATAATAACAGTGCTGTTATGCTCAAAGGCATGATAAAAAAAAGTATTCCCTTCATAAAACAGTGGTGGAACTTATAAAAGTTAAAAACTCAAAAGTTCACCATGGAACAGACCATGAAGGCCTAGAGGGAGAGTGGTCAATGATCCCCAGGGAAAGAGACCCCATACCCACTGTACAGGAGGCAGGGTGGGCTTCAGGGCCAGTCTGGAGAGGTGTAAAAAATCTTGCCCCCATCAGGACTTAACCCCCGTATGTCCTGCCCATAGCGAGTCACTATACTACACTAATCCAGCCCATGGCATAACTTATATGCTATAGTGGAACATTTAACTTCAAAAGTCATTCTGAATTACTTCTGGATCTTTAGACTAAATGTATGTATATATGTAAGTAATGTATGCAAGGTTAAGATGTCACAATGATAGAGGGAGGCATACAACTCTGGGACCAGGCTGCCCAGGCAACTAGGTTTTGTACCGTGGGCATCAAATACTTGATGGTCTTCAGTACGGCACCTGCTTCACCTCTGGCGCCTAAAATTTTCAGTCGGCTTGAAAATTTTTTGAAAATTTGTGTACACTTGCAGCGGTAGTTATCATGAAAACTGTCAGACTTGTAACGCCGTTGGTTTGGTTGATTTGTCTCAACATTTCTGCGGTATGTTCTGGCCCCAACAGGACAGACAAGCGAGTGGATAGTGGTCGCGGCAGGTTCCTCTGAAGCCTGCCTTCGTATCCACCAGCCACACCGTATCCATTTCCGAGTAACGGCAATCTTCAGCTAAAGTTACAGTTTTATACATTGTAATTTTTACCTTTTTCGATAAGTGGGAAGGCAGGATTCTGCACAACGTAAGTGCCACACCAGTGCTCACACTTCATCACCCCTTTAAATGTGGTCGAATGAAACGGGTGGTGTTTATAATTTTTCTATTTGAACGCGTCAAAAATAACTTTCACTTAAGTTAAATAAAATGTGATGAAAGACCTAAGCAGTAACTACTACTGAACTACAAAAACAAACCACAAATTACCACTAGTTATACTGTACACTCTATTAAAAATAATTTACCCTTGGTTTCTCACCTTGCTTTTCACCTCCACCGTAGCGCTGTCAATTTTAAGTTGACTTTTAGAGCTCTTCGACATAGCGAAAACATCTAAAACTTCACCCCCCACTTACACGGACCGTCAATAACATAATAACTGAATAAAAGACACACACAAACACACTCGCATAAGTGCAATTATTCAAATTAAGACTTCATCTTCCACCCACCAACACCAGCCATGACACCAGTCATATGACGTCATACACACCTGCTCCGCGCTGTAATCTCGACACCAAACTGGGCATATATACTTATTATTGTTATTTTACCTATATAACCTCAATTTAAAACCCCAGTGATGGTTCAATACCATTAACAATTACTAACTGGTCTTTCATTACCATAAATTGTATTACACGTTCTTCAACAACAGAGACTGAACACTACACCTGCGTTTCAAACACGTGCGACTCGTCATTGATCATGACTAACACACAGGTTGTAGCGTGCATTGTGCAGTCATTATCACAGATCAGGACACTACCATGGATGAGGTGTCACCATTGACAACACTGTCGCCGTCTAAGGTAAAATATGCCAATTACAAACTGTCAAGAGAGGTTGTTACAAGCCAATCAGTTTCCCCCATTCCGCCGCCTTTCAGTGGGTACTGGAGCGCGTAAAATGAATCACGAAATGCATAATACACTTAAGTCTCTAAATATATTAACCACGCTTAAAGTGCCCAAATTGGAATGGCAGAGAGGTGCCAATACGCCTTCGGGGTACCACGGGGCAAGAGTTTCGCCCTAAATGTTGGTAACTACCAAACAGCTTGGCATGACACCCCAAGAGCATAATTTTCTGATAGTAGTAAGTTACCGAGATAATAAATACGCAAAATGACTAAGCATGCCACAAATGTAACTTCATATATCCACCACATTATGTACTCTATCTACCAGATCACATGGTAACCCCAAAGGCACCAACAAGGTTATGACACTGCAGCATATACCACCACATTCAAACAAGCCTGCAGCATTAATGTCTTGCGCATGACATAAAGCACAGGTGCCAAATTTGCCATGACATGATGATGCAATCCACAGGTATAAGAACACAACTACTTTCAAAAGCATCACATTACTGGTTTAAATGGTACAAACAACTCATTTCCACAACTGACAGGAACTTCTTGCACACAGACCTACCTTTCATTTATTGGTCCAATTAGACAGGCAGTCTTAAATAGCCTGTAATGGGTAAGCAGTTCTGTGTCAACTGCAAACTGTAATAACATTTATCAACATTATAATTAGTTTCACACTCCCATCAGTTATACACCAGCTTGTAATGCACTAGGCAGATCTTACTACTGTTGTATGATATAATGACCATGGTAAAAGGCTACTACTGGTATTGAAGGCTTTTACTATAACTAAAGAACCATACAGAACAGCTTTTGTACACCCTTGTACTGGAGGACAGATACAAAATCATTTGAATGAGACAATGGATGCAGTTCAACAATAAGACCACAGTAATTACGAATATATAATCACACATTACATTTAGAACACACTCGGCAATAATAAATGCACGAAAATTGTTCTCCGCAATATGAGGAATTCATGTCAGTATTTTGGTGTTCATAGTACAGCCATTGCCAAAATCCAGCTGATGTACTGAACTCTCCTGATGAGTAACTGAGCTGTTATCAGTATCACTCTGTCCCCGATTTTCTGCATTTTAAATTATAGTGCTGGAGGCGGGAAAACAGTCAGTATAATTCCATTTCGAGCAAAATATTTATCTTTCTTACAAACGGTATTACTGCTGCAGCTCCAGAGTTTTGCTGGGCTACTGCAAAATTAGTTTCAGAGATTATTTTGCCCAAATGATATACCACATGCCTGAAAAAGTACAAACACCCCTTTTCTGATAAAGAGATACTATTAATGTCTTGCTGCCTGATCCACTGATAAAATTATGGACAAAAAGTGTTGTGCACCACCCGATACTTCAAACCTTCATCAAATAGTTCCTGTCAGTACTTCTTACTGACATTACATATCTCACCTGTATGCCTCTCAACAAACTTCCCAACACAAAGCCAAAGCCGCCTGGCCATCTATAATTTCAACGTAATTCTCAAATTGGATGTTAGAATTATGCAACCTGCCTTCCAGTCAAACATAAACTATGTAACACCATTACACTTGCTGAAACATGCAGAAAAATGTATCATCAATAATTAACAACATCTGAGAAACACGACAAAATATATAACAATGCTTTTCCATACCGGTGTTACAATGCAAGGAAAAGTATATTCAACACTGACAAACAGTCTAGGATGACTGCTAAACATATTTGTTTCCAATTTTTTAAATCTCCTCCAGAAACACCGTTGCATATGTTGCCTAATTTTTCCATCTCTTAACATTTCCCTCTTGATATTACACTGCAGTGCTGTGTTACCTAAATATTAGAATTGGATCCATCACATGACATGGCCAACATAAGTTTCACATGTCAATCACCCCATCGCCTATCAGTCACTTCTCAACTCATGAAGTGTTGTGATTAGGAGTAGGAGAATAACATGCTGCCTGCGATCTGTGCACCTGTGTGCACAGTAAAGATGCTGCTTCTGGTGTTTCATGTGCCCACTCAGATTGGCGCCATTGTCTCACCTTTTCAGCATGCTGTGCACGTTGTAAAGCTGCCTCTTGAGATGTTCCATTCACTGGCCATGCGTGACACCACTGCCTCACTTCCTCAGCATCTGCACACCTCATGAAGCTGAGGCATTTCATCTGCTTGCCATATCTTTATGCCAGCATATCTTTCATTCAGCATTTCAGATATGCCCAACTGAATCTTGATTTTCTGATTCATTAAGCTGAACAAGTCATGCACCATCAATTACCAGCTGATGCTGATGCTGGGGATTAAGCTAACTTACTGGGTGAGCCTCTCTTTATCATTACCAAAATTCATTATTAGCACCTTCAACAGATTTTTATAAAATTATAAAGCAAACAGTCTTAAGGAATGATAAACTTACACACAGTAGGAACTTCAAAACTGAATCAACAACACCAACAGCAATCCAATTACACAGAATAAAAGGATACTCCACTGTGTTTTGCTAATGCACAACAATTTATACAAGACCTGGAACCCCCTTAATAATTAAAAAAATTCTATCATATACTGAGGGGAATTAAAATGTTGCAAGATCTGAGATTCTCACAGCAGTGCTGCTGAAGGTTCTTCTAGGATGTGACGCTGTGCCATTGGACAAATGGCTCCCAACACTGTGAAGGATCACACTGTCCTCATCTTTGGCACCTCAGACTTCTTGCCCTTTGAAGACGAAGGCACCACGATTCTTCGCCACATCAGGAACCACTCACAGACAGAGACAACACCATATCCCACATCCAACAAAACTTAAAATCCTGAACTTAAAATGTTACCTAAAGTTTATTTCAAACATTTCAACTGTAATTTCTTTTCCAAAAGAATTACAACTTATTATCACCACTGGTTTGTTTGAACAAAAATGCATTACGCAAACAACACTGTGATGTAAACTTACAAAACACTTCAGTGAAATGTTATGTTATGTTCAACAGCAATCTGTGGAATACAGTGATGACTTAAGCTCATTTTCAGATTAAATTAGGGATGGGAAATATATACTGATACAAATAACCCAGGTGTGACTTCACTCACAAACCAAGGATTTATATATTGTGATATGATATACAATGTCCTTATAAAGCAAGCACACGCCATATACCAATTTGCCTACCTAGGTTTGAAATATGGTGTTAAGTTCTTTACCATGCATACACTCAAGACATTGAAGATTAAATCTGCATATACACATAGCTCCATTTTCTATAATCAATGTTACCAGTGACTTGCCACTATTTGTTCACATGCAGGCTGTAATTATGAAGAACTAATGTCTCTGAAATTCATCTCCCTAACTAAATTTTACATATGTATGTAGACTAAATGTTTTTGCCTCCAATGTACATTTAACAAAATAAGAACCAGTATTTCCATAATATGCTTAAATTTAACAAATATTTATGACATTTTAATGACACAATGCACACAGACTGTTAGTGCATGTCTCAATTATGCACAATGTCTGCCTGAGGTGAATCACATACACTTACATTATTGACAATCAAAGGTGCCCACATGCCATGGCATAAAGGGACATGATCAGCAATGTAAACCCTCACACAGGACCCACATGGAAGTCAGTAATCAGCTTCACATTTACTCTACCCCTGAAAAAGAGTTCCCAGTTACCAACAACTTGAAATCTGGTTGGATTATTCAAAATAAGGTGGTATGTAAAGTTGGCCCTGTACACACACTCAAGACATACAAGGGAAAGAGAGGTCAGATTTCACTTGCTCATGTTGGCATTAGATGAAGATGGTCACCTTCATATCCCAGCCACTTTCCACCCAATGAAATCATCCCCCAGTATCCACTGAATAGGATGCTGGTTCTACCCCAGAGCCCAACTGGACCTTCTGGAGAAGCGAAACATCTTTTATCCCTTCCAGGAAGTGAACCATGGATTGTCCAGCTAGTCACTATGCCAGTTATGACACCCTGCTTCTGTTACAGATACAGAAGGAAGGAGAAATACCAATGCTGCTACCAACAGTCAGTCCAGTTACCCTGTAATTGAGACCAAAGAAGGGTAGCCCATACCTGTTGTAGAGTATGTTAAGTCTGAGGAAACCAACAAACAATAAAATTGTGACAAATTATGTATCAAAGGTAACATATGTGCAGGACCTCCATGTGTGGGTACCCACTATCTTGCTGGGCTTATTATTGTGTACCTGCAACTGATGCAGGGACTTCACTTACAGGTTGCCTGTCATGAATGTATACCCACTTCTACAGACTTGTAACCAAAATACCTATGCCCAAGTTGGCCATGACACAAAGATCAGAATGCATTCATGTAATCTGTCAGTATGCAGTCAAGTTTGAATGAAACTATGCCATGATATAAATCATACGTAATATCTTGAGCACCTGCCTAGGAGACACCTTACTGAATGTTACATTTTTTTATGGTAAGTCATTTCAGATACCCTGACCTACTATCTTACTTCATTCATCACAAATTTCCACTTACAATCAAATACTGATGTTCTGTGAGTATGACAAAACATTTGTATCAAATTATTCAAATGTTCAAGGCCTGTACAACCTGTACAGGAATATCCCTCTACAGATTATAGTCTTTTGGAATGTAATGTCAGACAGGTACAGCACAGTCTCAAAGTATGTGAACCTCAAAGTTTGACCTTTCTTTAGCCACCCATTTTAACACCACTGTTTTGACATTTTGTAACTGGTAACAACAAATCAGGACGAGACAATGTGGTTGGCGATTTGGTTTCTCCAGCTCTCCTATGATTGTGCAGACCACAATCAGATCAGACAAGATATTTCATTATGCCAACTTGGCTGCTTTCATGCTTTATGGAATGAGACTCTATCTTAGCAACATCATGTATTTTATGCTTCCAAAAAGTGTGCGCATTTTATTACAAATCAACTTTCATGCTATTTAAGGCAATTTGATATTTATGGTATTGCTACCTCACATGTTGTTGGAAGAAAACAGGCATTTTATATTGCAAATGGTTTTGGACATTCATGACAGTTTTATCAGTGCCAATGAATCATGAACATTGAGACTATACTGTACCAACAGTTTGGAGAAATCCACTGCTTCCATTTTCACTGTACAATATCACAATTTTAATTTTTACCACAGTGAGAACCCAAAGTTTAGTATCTCACACGTGACAGGACAAGAAGAAAAGTTTACATAACACAATACAAGTAAAACGTAAACGTGGAACAGACAATAAACTGAAAATCCAATTCACACACTTGCAAAAAAAATCCTTCCATAACACGGTCAGATCTCAGCAACACAATTCACCTTTAACTTACTGTGCTATGGTACGGCTGTAATTCGGTGATAAATGTTATGTGTAGTTCAAACAAAACACTTCACTTCACAATCACCCCATCCTCAACGCACACTTTGTTTCTAGACAGTGTTCCAGTCCCTCAGAATTTCATTCCTTTTTAAACTTCTCTGACTGATTGGGCTGCACTTACCCTGATCCACAAGCTCATCACTGTTCATCTGACTACTATTTTTATTTGTCCGACGTCTCTGATAAGATGACCGCTTATTTTTTAAACGTTGTGCCCGCTCCTCTGGAGTTTCATGTTTCACTCGCTGAGCTTGATACAATCGCTGTTTCTCCAAACGTACTGCTCGTTTTTCAGCAGATTCACTTCCTAATCGTTGTGTTTCATACGTTCGTTTTTCTTTCAAACGAACTGCTCGCTCTTCTTCAGTTTCCTTAAGTCTTCGTTTTTTTGCATTCTCCCTTATTTTTTTTAAACGTTCCTCTCGTTCAGCTGCAGTTTCATTTACCCTCCGCTTGAAATAGTATGACCTTTGTTTTGCTAACCTTAGTTCTCGTTCCTCTTCAGTCTCTTTCTTGTGATAAATCTGTCACGGAATTAACAGTAATTGGTGGATTATATCTAACACAAAACAAGTGGTAAAAATTAAAACATAAATATACAGGGACTGAATGGAAAAACATGTATGAGGGGGTGCTGATAAGTCCTTAGCCCGACCAGGAAGGAAACAAGCTACAGTGACCAAACTTGGGATTTATTCAACATACTCTCCACGAAGCTCAATACACTTCTTAGCTTGTTGCTCTAACTTTTGCAAGCCACTCAAAAAACATTCAGAATGTTGTCCGCCCAACCATGTCTCCGCGGCAGCAATGACCCCCATATTGGATGCAAAATGGCGACCTGTCAATTGTTTTTTTAGTCCAGGGAAAAGGTGGTAGTCTGACATGGTCAGATCCAGAGAATAGGTTGGGTGATCAAGACACTGGAAGCCTAGGTAGACCAGTTTCTTCTGGGTTGCATGTGCCCGGTGAGCTGGGGCATTGTCATGCAATCTCCAGGGTGGTCACTGTTTTGGGTCGTCCAGGACGAGGCGCATCACAGGTGGAAAGATCACCACGTTTAAACTGGGCCACCCAGTTTTTGATGGTAGCATACGATGGTGCATGTTCCCCTAATGTATCTGTCAGAATGGCGTGAATTTCCTTCAGCGCCTTGCCTTGCAGGAAAAAAAACTTGATGACAGCTTGTGTCTCCATGTTGTTGAATTCATGCGCGTTGCCTGATATGCTTCCTTTCAGCCTCTGTAACAAGAACGGACTTGCAACGACACTATCGATTCCGTCCTACGACATTGGGAAGTAGGTCAGGCTAAGGACTTATCAGCACCCCCCCCCGTATGTATGTGTGTGTGTGTGTAAAAAACACAGCAATATAGCATACTATAAAGGTAGTGACCAACTACTGTATTACTTAGTACTTTGTGTTTGTTTGTTGTTGTTGTTGTGTGTGTGTGTGTGTGTGTGTGTGCATGCATGCATACGCTTGCATGTATAAATGAGGTATGGCTATCAAATAAGGAGACTAGTTTGAAAAAATACTTTATTAATGAAATTGGCATAGTTACACATTATCTTCTTCATAGCAATTTCCACTGGATGCCATACACTATGTCTCCCCTGAAGTCATTCTGTGAGACTGCTTTACACAAATCTGCCATACATCTCATGTAACAAATTAGAGGTTTGGTAGCAGTCCCCTTCAATTTTACCATTTTTTCCATACAGCATTACGGCAGCACACAAAAGAAACTGTTTATAAAAAAACTTAATCACTTGACACAATGTGAAAATGTGAATGTAACAAGATGACTTCACAGGTGACTGCAGGAAAGTTCAGTGGAAACTAGTAGCTATATATTTACTGTGGCGGGCAGTGGTCTGGAGACACACATACAGTCTTGTTCAATAGCCACACCTCAAAAAAATCATGAAACATGATGGAAGACCATTAACAGTGATTAGGTAAGAGTTCAGAAACAGGCAATTTGGTCCACCTGAAAAAACTGGAAAAACATGAAAAATCTTTTTGTATATGTATATATATTCTAGTAATATTACCATCTCACAGGAGTTTCTATTCATAAGCACCTTCACATGGCTCACACACTGTAACATATCTCCAGCAACACTGATAGAACCTCTAGCAGCAAACATTAAGAACTCAAATCCAAAAGACCACCTTACAGTGTTGCATATCACCGTGTATTTTATAGTAAAAGCTTTTCAACTAAATCAACATGTACATATGATTGGGAAACAACCCCAACAATCTACAAAATACATCCTACATGTTTCGGCCCCTCATGGGCCATTATCAAGGCGTATCAATTACAAGAAGTTAACAAAGATACACTGTCACATATCAAAAAACCAATTATGGTTTAATAAATATAAAATATAATTGGGGAGGCCATGACCCGAATACAGGCTGAAGCGCCATAGGAAAGAGGCAGAGAGAGATAAAATACTGCTGTAAAATTGTAGAGATAAGGATCATGGAGGTAATATGTAATATGACTTTTCATGTCTGTAGTTTTCAGAATTACATTACTCAGTTAGCAGTTTCTGACTTTGTAATTATCAAGTTTCACAATTAAAATATACATGTGGTCTTCAGATACAACTTGTGTCTGAACATCTATCAGTAAAAACATTTTTAAAAATAAATGTATATACATACATATATATATATATATATATATATATGTGTGTGTGTGTGTGTGTGTGTACATATGCATTACTACAAGTAATTCAGACATCATGAGACATGCAAACACACATGTTATTGGTCAGTTTAGCTTTAGAAGTTTGAATTTAGTTTTTGGGAGCTTTTAAGATTATGTTGCGGTCATTAGGGTGAATTTACAGTTAAGCGGAGGAAGATGGTTTTTGTGTGAAGAGGCAAGGTATTTACCAGAACAAGCAGAAAATGCATTTTGCTGTCTAATGGTATCTCTCTTGTTTCCACGTTGGGGAATTTAGTTAGTTATTTTCCACGAGACAGTACAGCTCGGAACAGAGGAAACTGGTTAAGGTGCTGTGCTCAGAAAGAGTGTTTACAGAATTAATAGCAACAAAACTTGATGAAACTTAGTGTGTGTCTTATTTGTACAACTTGAGTGGAACAACTCATAACGGCACGGACCAGTTAAGTGGCCAACCCATGAATATTCCCAGGTAACCCGTGGGACTATTCATGGGTTGGCCACTTAACTGGTACGTTGCGTTATGAGTTGTTCCACTCAAGTTGTATAAATAAGGATGTCAGAGGCACTGAAATGAGTTAGTATGCAGAGCCCAAGAAACGAACAATGAACAGGCACAATATTTTAAAATATTTTTACCATGAGAATCAGTGGTGGCTTCTAAAAGCTTCTGACTAGTTCTGGCATTTTTAAATATCCAAGTGATATTCTGCTTCAGTGATTTCACCTCACCAGTGTCAATATGACACGACCTGCTTCTTTGGTAAGGTTAGTGTTCTTGTCTACACAGACAGCTACCCTGAAGATAGGGGCAGCAGGTCTTTCTGCACAGTTCATGCCAAAATTACATGAAGTCACATCTCAAAATAACATAACCTTCATTTTCAAAACTATGAAAAACTTGAATCTCAAATAAAATATATTCCAGATTAAATTAGAAAAATAAATTCTGAAAATGCTCACATTATTCAGTTCCTGTCTACTTCACAAATTGCTGAGTGAAGATCACGATATACAAAACAATAACTGTTCCAGATGCTCTGAAGCAGTGTAACATATGGTCACTTACAGTGAGGGGAAAACATACATTACAAGTAAAGTGTCTGAAGAATGAACTGTGTGTGCTTTAAGATCCAATGAGAAAGACAGAATGCATGTTGAGTTTGTTGAGATGTCATGAAGCATGAGAAGGAGATGTGATGATACTGTTACAATGCACTCAGGGAAGTAGACTGTGAGGATGGAATGTGGAAACAGGTGGCTCAGGACTGTGTCTATTAGCAGGCTTTACTATCAGCACTGTCAAGCCTTCAAGGCCTGATATCACAATACTAGTTCACACATAACAACATTATGTGTACAGAATTCACACACAGCTACTTTTGAATGTGAAAGTATTTCCCTTATTGGAATGTGAATACCAGAAGTCAATGGAAGACATAGAACAATGCCCACGATCACACAACAGAATATGATGACAACTTGAGTTAACGCCTTTTGTACCTACAGCACACTTTCTGGTGAATAATACTTTGCTCAATGAATCAGTGGATACAGCTAACTGAACCAGTTTAACAGCTGACCAAAATTTAATGACATTTTTAGCTCCATACACTCACTGCTTTATGAAATACCCAGTATACTCTGTGCAAAAAGAAACATGTGAACTTCTAAAATCTGCCCTACATACCAAAAACTGGTAACACAAAAAGGATCACTTTCATAAAGTCCCTGGTGTTAGGTCAGTGAGCCTCAGATTATGTCAAGAGCACACAGCTGTGTGTGCTTCCACTTCAGCTTACGTAGCAGCCATAATCACATGGCTGATGCAGGAGGAACACTCCACCAAGTTACTCTGTACGAGCGTAAGACCAAATTATACTGCTATGAATCCGAAAATGTGTTGTTGCTTGCACTGTCACTGCACTGAGTACTACTGCTGCTCACTATCAGCACTTGTCTGTGCAGATGGCTAGACTTGCAATGAAGGTCATGAAGCAAAATGACAGGGCCTTTATGGAAGTAATCCTAGTGTTCATACCTGTCTACATTATACCAATTAGGATAAAGCATCATTAACAATATCATGCCAATTTCCAGGATTTAATATTTCAATGCCTGACAAAGGGAACAAATGGGCTTGAAATTTTAGGAGTTACTTTTGTATCCAAATGTGTATGACTTGCAAATGTTGTATGCTTTATTACAGCAGCAGTTGCAAATAGCTAAGTAGACGGACAGGGCTTTTACCCTTCTGACTGCTGCCTGCCTGACACATTCAAACACCATAAAAAAAATAAATGCCTGGCATATTTATGCAAGACTTGGTATTTCCATTGTTAGTCTTTGTTTTGAAAAGTTATAAGAAAATTTAATTAACATCATTCCTCCAAAAACCACTCATACAAACACTGTACTTGCACATACAGAAAACCACACTACGACAGTAAATGTCAATATCTGTACATCTCTAAGATGTGACTACACATGTGTCAACATTTGATGCAAGACAACTAAGGTAAATGGCGTCACATGATGGCTTGTACAATTTCTGGTGGAGAAAAACTTGCTGAAAACTTACCTTCCTTTTTCGTGGTCGCTTAACACGCACTGTGTTATCTGCACGAGGAGGATGTGCACTGGCCTGTAAGAAGACAACTGAATTGAAAAAAATGAAACAAAAAAGGCTTCTCTGCAAATGTTTCCACCTCATGCATATCAATAACCATGAAAGAACAAACTATGCTGCACGGTCTACAAACTATATAAGCAGAACCTTGTGTAAGGCAACCAGGGTGCACAGTGCCACTGCAAACATAACTACAAGGAAATTAAGTTCATTCTCTCTCTCTCTGTGTCACATTTCCTTGCAGCCCTCATAAAACATTTTTGGGCACATCATGGTCAAAGACTATGCAGTACTGTGGTGTTTCAGGAATGTTCCCTCCTCACAAGCTGAAGAAATCACAGACCTGCTTTTAGTCTGGTACAGAAAACACCATTACACATACAGAGTACCAGCCTTAACATGTTGTGGAAGCATGAAAAGCCCCTCTCCTGTCTGTAACTTGTGTTGTTGAGGGATGATGGGACACGTGGAGAAAACCCAAATTGCAGCACAGGTGGAGGATGGTAAAGTTCAACAAAAGCATACACAGGTGGTGGATGAAACTGGTGGGAGAGGAGGCACATACTGGGATATGTCATCCCTCATTTTCCCACATGCAATTTCAGAGCTCTTATTTCTCATGGATATATAGTCGCACTGTTTGTGCTAGCCACTGAGTCAGTATCACAAACATACAGCAGCAGCACTGCTACCAATCACCATGTGCCCAGCACAACAGTTACATTGCAGTTAGAGTAGGACTGTAGTTTCATTTCAAGATTTTGCAACTGGCAAATGATGCAGAATTCAGCAATGATAATGCACTTGTGTAAGGAAAATTGCAATCAAATGGTTTTTCAGCGGTATACAGAAGCGATATCAGATTAGGTCAGTTCATTGTGTTATGTCTGCACTGTGCCACACAGCAATTCTCACTGTTATGAAACAAGAACAGTAGTTTTTCACTGCTTTAGCAGTAAAAAATCATTAACATCATTCATGCACAAAAGCCTGTAAGTCCAGTACAAAATCCTGTATTGTTCAGCCTTATGGCACAACCATAAAATACAACACTTCATTCTGGATGTCATATTTCTTCTGCCAAACGCTAGTCCAGCCCACTATAATGACCATTTGCCACAACAGTTTTCCATGTTATCACAAACCTCATTATAATAGACTTTCAATTATTTTTTATTCCTCATTGTGACAAGAAGAAAATTACAGCATTTTTTGCTAAGAGTACTATAGTACTACAGTACCATAACAACAAACAAGACTACAAGACTTCAGGCTTCTGCTGTGGTGTAGTTGAGGTTTTCGCTGTTGTGGGATGTTGCGTGGCAAGGTTAAGTATTTAGCTACAGACATTTTGGGATGGCCTATCTGTCCCATCTTCAACAGTCAAGAAGTCCCAGAAGAAGTCAGTAACGAACTGCCAACCTACACCACACAACTTCTAAAGAGAGTGAAGACTTCAAAACTGCAACTTAGTGTCCCCGTCTCAAACTGTCAATTGTCTTCCTCCTATGAACCATTGAACCATGTTCACACCTCCCACGTTCTCACCTCCCATGCTCACACCTCCCACGTTCTTACCTCCAAACTTAAACACATCATGTAGTGAGCTTCATTTGTTCCAGTAATCATCTGCACAAGTGTAAGAACAAAACCCATTACACGGCACAGAAAACCAAGACACAATGATCGTTCCTAGTAACCTACAAAGCACGCTTAAAAAACAATGTTTGTATAGGATTTCAATCTGAGATTCAGCAAACATCAAGACTGTAAACTCAGCAAACATCAAGACTGTAAACTCACAGGACTGAATGTGGACTGATAAGAAATCATGAATATCTGCCCAAGCAAGCATTATGTGTTTCACAAGTCTCACACCATTTAAACACAACCATACCTTGAGACAGATTACAGTGTTTGTTGCAAGAATGCACAGTTGCTCACCACAACATTGTTAAAACAAGCAAAATGGGTTCCAACTGTACACACAGCAGTACAAGTAACAAGAAACAACTGAAAGCACTTACGTGGCTGCAAAACACAGTTGCAGTTCTTCATCAAGAACAGCCACAGTCTCGTCTCATCACCAAGCCAGCAAACGTACTGATGTGTGGGATTTTGACCTTTCACAACTGCTCAGTTTAATACCACCCTATGGATCATTGTGACTGGTTCCAGTAAACTAGGATGAGACCAGGTGGCTGGTGAATCAGCTTCCCACTCTCCCACTAATGAGCAGATCACTCTCAGCTCAGTCAAGCTCTGCTTGCACGCTTTATGGCACGAAACTGTCCTTCAGTCATTTACTGTGCTGCATGCCTCCAAAACGTGTCTGTCTTTTGTTAAAAATAACTTTAATGCTTTTGATGCCTTCTGAGGTATTCTCACTTTAGACCACCAAAATTAGTGACAGCAACACCCAAAACCCTGTAACGATACCTCACCACTATTGACAGTAGGTTATCACATGAACTGAAACAACAAGCTTGTCAACAGACAAAACACTTCACCAAATCACCTCTTCGTCCCCAACACCTACTAATACCTTACCTCATGATCACTCACCTTAATGCATTTAGACCCACGTGCTTCACGACCTGACAGGCACACACTTGAATCACTGACTGCTGTCTCTGAACTCAGCGAGACTGAGGAGAGCTGCAGAAGGAACAGCCAAATATGAAGCACAGTACACGACCGTTGTGACTAAGCTAAACACCAGAAGCTGAATAGCAAACTGCAAGCAAGAGTAAGGCTAGTAACTTGGTTAGTCAAGAACCTCCCTGCATCTAACGGAACCTGAACATTAGTTAGTGGAGCCTAGTAACTTGGTTAGTCAAGAACCTCCCTGCATCTAACGGAACCTGAACATTAGTTAGTGGAGCCTATCCTACACCAGATGAACCCTTTTCATGGCCTAACCCCATTTCTTCATGAGTTTCAATATTATGTCCTGTGTATGCCTGCCATTTTACTTGCCAACTATACATATGTATGCATTTCTCATCTCTGTCATGCATCTTATATGATCCACTTCATACTTGTTTTGTTCACCCTGGTAGTATCTGGTAAAGGGTGCAGATTAGCCCTTCACCAGGTTATCACCGATCACCATCAGAGGGTACAGTACACACAATATCCAGATCACTAACCTACCAGTAGTCCAAAAAGTTAAGGTTTAACAGCTGTACAGGAGACAAACACGCAGGTACACTTCCAACCTGTTTGACACCATCTGCACTGATGTTCAGTCACACACACCTCAAGCAATGGGCCAAGAGCTTAACTTAGGCCACAATATGGCCCATTGCTGGCTCATTACTCAGTGTGTGTTCAGCGAGAGGTGTAATGTGGAACGTAAGTGTTAAGTGGTGAGCATGCACAAAACTTGTTTTGTGAACATCACACCAACATGCAACTCTACGTTTGCAACCTCAAGCCTCACACCAAAATGTAGGTACAAGAAGCCAGAAATTTAGAAACTTCTGGAACTTCTTTACACATTTTAGCAACAGGGATATTTAATGCATTTTTAAGACATGCTGTAATATCTTTGTTTTATTTCCCACATAAAAACATTACTGTCATAATTTTATCGTTCCTTGTTAAAATAATAGTCATGTTTTTCATAAAACAAGCACTAAAATTTAAAAATCCTAGAAAGAAAACTCCACAGAGCTGATCCCATTACATCAGTGTAAAGCCTGTCATTTCAAGGTCAATCCCCATCATCTGTGAATTTCCCACAACTCTCTTCACATTCACTTATTATTTCCAAGACTGTCCACAAACTCACTATACAAACAACAATCTACATGTGTAAGTTTGTCAGTTCATGTACACAATGGACCTTCCACAACTTACTTGCTGCCTCCCTGCAGTCTGACAGTGCTGCCACCTGGCCCTGTTGTCAAGTAGCAATACAGGTTCTGTACTACATGATATGGCAAATTTAGCTTCTTCACCTGACACAGTTTCTACATTAACTGATCCCACAATGTTCTGTACAAATGTAATAACATCTTTCCAATGACCCATTCTGATTTTACTACAACAGGCATTAGTGTCCATATAAGTGTACCGTGCCATGGTTTAGTGGATCTGGGACAGCTCTGACAGTATAGTGACTACACTACAGTCTGGATGATCCAGCATTCAGTTACTGGCAGGGGAAAAAGATTTTCCTCTTCTACAAAATGCCCAGACCAGCTCCAGGGACCACCCCAGCCTTCTATTCAATGTGCACCAGGAGCTGTTTCCTTGGAGTAAAGCAGCTGGGGTTGAAGTTTGGCCACTCACCTGCTCCTACTGCTGAGGTTAAGAATTAGTAGCTGTACCTCCACTCTTCCATACGCCTTAATAATGTAAACACAAACAACTTTACCATTACCATAACAAAACTTTATTTTGGTAAAAATTATCAAAATGTTAATCCCAAAACATTCCACAACTACCTACCTCCTCCTCCTCCTCGTCAGTCTCAAACTGGATACTTTCTTCCTTAATATATACAGACTCAATTGTTCTAGGTACAGTGTCAGAGTCAATGCTGTTATTAGAGGAACTGACTATTTCCTGTGAAAAGAAAACTTAAAACATTTCAATGTTCCTCCCACTCAACATTCACACTGTAATAGCAGACATTAAATATACAATCAAATTTGGACCGATGTGCTTCACACTCCTTAAAATGTAGTACACGAATGACTTCATCATTTGTCTTAGCATTCTCAATATCTGCACCCACCCCACATTCCATTAAGAACACAGTTCACACACATGATAAACATAATTAGTATCACAAATTTCAGGAAATATTAAAAACTGCATAAGATTTTAGGTCTTCACAGCAATGTACAGTCATAATGCAGTCTTCTGGAACACAGCACCTTCCAGAAGACTCCAGTCCTCTGGAATGTGATGTCATGTCACTGGGCTACTTGTTCCTAACCCATAAAGTGATGGCACTAAGCAACCACATGCCCAACAACACTGCATCACATCCCACATGACTTGAATATTCAGTGCAACTGCTGTGAGAACTTAGCATCTTGCAAGGCACCATGTGGTTTGGTATGCCTGGAGATGCGGATGGCTCTGCAACATCAGTACCAATCTACCACACCACATGGCATTACATTCCATATGACCATATCTGAATAATCAGTATTACAATAACTTCATTTCCTTCTGCCTTTTCAGAATATTCACATGAACCAACATTATCAACTCATCAGGCCAGCTTTTTGCAGTGCTACCACTACCATAACTGACTACATCTGGCAACTTATGATGGTGAATGCTGGCATTGAGCTCTTTCAGCTTATGGCACCACACAGTTTGATATGAGGTTACCAACCTTCAGAGGAACTCGCCACCTCCACATCCACTTCTAGCAGTCAGTCATTCATAACCTGATGATGGTGGCAGCGGGTTCCTCCAACCTACCTACAGAGCCACACAGTGTCACAAGACACAAGACCAAAATCATAAGTTTGTAACTGAAAATACAGAGAAACAGTATATATGTTTTGGCAGTACACCCCAAAAGTAAAAAAGTTTTCTGACACAAATGTGACAAGTGGTAAAATCTGATATGAGAGTGTAGGTAGGGGAAACAGGAGGCATAATTAATATTAAGCAAACAGACTTAGGGGAAGTAACACACATAAGTAGTTTGTGGACATATGTTTCCACATCTACATACCATGGGCCAGAAGACTTGGATAGTGAATACAGGGACATTATAGGCAATATGAAAGGAAAAACAAGAACTGAATGGTCATACACAATTTTCTAGTGTAAATGACATATTAATTCCATTGAATGCAGGACCTCGATATTTTGTCTGATGAAAGATCTGTACAGGAATCACCAGACACATGCCAAAAGGCACTCTGGGTCCTAAGAAGGATTTTGTGCACCCACAGAAATTTAAAAAAGTCCATAGCCATTCACTGCTGATTGCAAGTCGTGTAGTGATTTGTGGTCCATGAATCCAAATCATGTATATTGCTGAGGACATCTAAATGCTTTCACTGTATTCTGCTGTTTGTTTGGGAGGCACATAATGTAATATGATAATGTGATAAAATTACCCATTCAGTGTTTCCTGCCTTAATGCAAGAAAGAATTGCAGTTCTAGGGACTACAGTTGTCACAAAATGACCTGGTGGACAAAGGCCTTTTATGTGATAAAGCTGCTGTGCTTAATGTATACAGTTATGCATAATCCAATTATTCCACATTCTTGTTGCTATTCCACTTAATTTACTTTTGTATCATTCTTCTTCCCTCCTTTTCTTCTACCTGGGGAAGACTAATGTGAAGATCTTACAAATTACTTGCATAAGCTTCTCATATTCAACCATCAGTCAGAAAGGTTAGTAGTACTTAACATTGGTAAAAGGTAAAGCAGTCCCGTTACAGGCCCAGAAGGGCCCAGAGGGTTCCAGAAAGTTAAGGCTCTCAGATTTCGTGACAACAGCACAGGATGGTGGTAGGTTGTTAGCCCTACACACCAGCCACCTTTACCCCTAGGAAATACTCCTGGTACTCATATCTGTTACAGGCTGAGGCGACCCCAGGGCCATAGCGCGATTGGAAGGATTTTATGTCAATGAAAATCCACTGACACCAGGTGGGATCGAACCAGCGACCTTCCAATTTGTAGCACAGCACCTTAACCACTGTGCCACCATGGTCCCCACTTAACAATAGCCAAATGCAAAATATTTTGTGTCGCTTTTTGGAGTATGACATCACACAGACTGTTTACACTATATCACATGACCTGTGTCAACTGTACATGGTTGGCTAGTACTCTACCAAGAATCTGCATATATCTCATAAACTTTGGATTTCAGAACTTTTTTTGTGATGTTATAAGAAAATATGCCTGTAACCCTGCATGATATATGTACAAGGAATTGGAATTTCACAGTCCAACTTCTGTATGACTACCCACCTCATCAGGTCCCTCATCTTCCACAACTTCCTCCTTAATAAACACAGATTCAATTGCACCACATGCACGTTCATGATCTGCTTCATCGTGTGATTCAACTTCCATTTTAATTACACTCACGGTGTCCTGTTAAAAAATAAAATTTGGTACACAGCTACTGGCACAGAAATAACAACAATCTCACTGCAGACTTAAAAGTTTCACACAAGACAAAACCTTTCCCAAAGTCTCCCTGCTCAAAAGCTTCAGTTTGGCATAATTATTTAGCGTGACTCAGAACTCCATTATTGGAGACATACATTACTGTGACACTGCACCATCATGAGACTAACTACATACTTGCTGTCTACAGATGCTTGAGGATACCCACCCATGACAATGCGGATGCACACCAGTCAAAACATTTTCATGACAAGACACACAACAGGAATGTTACACATACTGTACCACTACATCAGGGCTTCTGCTGTCACACTATATTTAGTGGTCAACTTCATGATCCTATCACATTCAGCAGTGACAGGTTCTCTCTTTGCTACCATTTTGGGCTGCAGTAACTGGGGGACACGTCTTCTATTCAGAGATAGTGTACCTGCGGTATTGACCCCACAATCTCTAAGCAGACTACAAACACATGAGGAACTAGAATTACTGACCATCCGCAAAGTGTAGCCTAGATTGACACATGGGTCTGCAAGTCTGACAACATCTTAGAGCTCTGTAGATTTTCTGACACATCAATACCTGTTGTAATATCATGACCTGCTACAGGATTAACAACAAAGTACCACTACCATCTAGTGATGGATTCACATAGTTCAAAAGATTTTATACCAAATTTGTGGCTCTTTGTCAATAGTACTGTTTGCAAGTTCAGGCAACCTTCCATAAGTTGAGGGAATCATCAACACTTACCTTGTGTGGGCAGGCATTCAATTTGAAAAAATCTGTTTAGCATTTCCAATAGAGAACGACTTTTAAACATTTTCTTCGCTCCAGTTTTGGTGTCTACTGTATTACTGTCATCAAAATGTTAGAATTTCATTTCATATCTGTCCTGTGTCATAATCTGTGGAAATATCAGGGTCTGTACATATGCATCACTGCTGAAATAAGATTTCTGGGTAAATTTTTACACTATATCCAATAGCATTATTAGACCAAAGACCACATATATTTCATCATTAGTCAATGGCTGCCAACTCCACAAGCATTACCTACGTTTCAATGCAGAACTTTCAATACACTAACCTGCCTACCTGTTGGTCTCAACAATACGATCAACAGAACATTGCAGAACAGTTTAATGCACATCATATCAATACTGAAACTGACAGTGAGACACCCTCAAGACAACACTACGACCTCTTGAGAATACTCAACTGTAGTAGCGAGATCAGCTACCCACATCTCCACAAAACTACAACCATCATTACGCTCAAAACAACTATCTAGTTTTCCCTACATAGTCACGCAAGTAGTCTCTTGCAAGACCAGTTAATGTAGTGGAGGTTAACCCTTAAATGGTGACAGGTTTAAATTCCAAATATTGTCCATGAGGGACAAGTTTAAAGTACCCTAAAATGCACTCACTACATGTGGTGTACAAAGGCAGGAGTTGAAGGATTGAACCAATACTGGATACAGTCCAAATGTTCACAGATATGCCACTGACATTTCAAGGGGCAAGCTGATGTTCACACAAAAGTATTGAAGTTACGATGTCACACACAAGAGAGTATGGACACTGGTCGGAATAGAATTTACCTGCTGTTCCATAACGTGTGAGTGATGTCCAGATTATTTTTCTTAACAGCACAGTCTTGTTCCAACTTAAACAGTGATGTGAATTAATTTCCGACAGCTAATTTGTCGCAGGCTCATATATAAGTTTCCCTTCCACTATATGCTGACATGCTGAATTTTCATATTCCTTGTGCATAATCAGCATCAATCAGATACTCACTCTCATTTTTTTCCTTGTGTTTGACTCTCTCTGCTTTTGTATGATGTGACAAACAAACTGTTATCGTTATACCTACAGAGAATAATCATAAAAATTACCTGACTAATCTATTTTACTATAAAAAATCTATGACAATACATTGCAGAAAACCCTACAACTCCCCCACCCCTACCTCCACCCTTGCTAACATATCTACTACTTCAGGTGTGTGAAAATTTTCCACAAATCCGCAACTCACAAAGTAATATTTCGGAAGTACATCTTCTTACACACTGCAATAAAAATCCATTCACACTACCATTACATCAAATAGCAGTACACATGACTGCCAAGACAAAGAACATCACTCACCCAGCAGACATAACAGGGTTCACAAAACTTCAAAATTAATACTCAATATGCTTCACAACTATGTTAGAAAGGTATGCAGGGTAAGCAGAACTTCAGTCTGTAACTGGTTTACAGTTTTCCCTAAATCAGAATCAAACTGTAGTGACTTTATCAGTTAAGTGATATGTTTATACACTCACAATTTTCATAAAAATTCAAAGGCATCTATAAATTTACTGTCATATAATACTGTTTCACATCTTTCATTAATTCACACAAATACATAATAAAATTTCTAAAAGCCTTTACGGTCTCCCAACACTCCCTGCTCCACCACCCTTTCAGGTAACAAGATCCATTTCCTTGCCAACTCTACTTCCTTTACCACCTACCTGTGGCAAAACTATGGGTTTTTAATCTTGGGGATGGGGCATCCGAGTTTCTAGGGTTTACATTCTCTCCCTCAGAAAAAGCATGTAAGACAAATATACATACAAGTTTTGCGACACTGAAGCCCTGCAAATTATATTACTCATTACAATAAATTAAAAAAAAAACATGCCATTTGTTGTGGATCATGCCGTGATGAAACTTTATATCGTTGTATTTTTCAACAATCTTAGTAACTGTCATCCTTCGCGAAGAAGGGAAGCAGAGTTAAAATTACGACCCTTATTACATCAAACTTGCCTGATTAACAAATACACAGTCATCATATACTTCACATGAGCGTGGGACGTACAGCTACAAAAGAAAGCAATTAAAAAACGAATTTCGTTCTCCGATAGACCGTGCACACACATTCACTAACAGATTTGTCGTTTCTGAATGACCGCGAATAACCGCTAATCCGAATAACTACGTGCATGATACTTCTGCGTGATATCGTGAACATCACGGATCTGCACAGCAGCCCTACTGTATTGGTGCTGTAAACAAATAATATCCGTGTGCTTAAATAATTGCCATCAGGCGACGATACATTATTAGTATAATTTTTTGTTCACGTGTTCTTTAATGTTCGTACACCTCGTGTTTTCTTAACTTACAACCAGGTATACAAACATTAAAGAACACATGTAAAAATACCTAACCAATGAGGAAGACCAGTTCAGAAATAAGTACAACACAGCGCAAAGAACATATTAAATATACGATAGTGAAGGCGGCAAGATTGATATTAGACAATGCGATCGATCTATCCAAATCAGAATCAAAGAACACAATAGGCATACACGACTAGCACAAACCGATAAATCAGCATTAGCGGAACACAGCATCAACCAGGACCATATTATTAAATTACAGGACACAAAACTTCTTTCTGCTAAAACGGGATACAAGGAACGACTCATCAGGGAAGCCACTGAACTAGGAATTAACCCACACAACGTGAACAAAGATGTCCCGACTTTAAGCAAATCCTGGAAACCCGTTCTGCAAATGCTTAAAGAAAGGAAAGCGCCACCTGAAACACAAGTGTTTGATCTCTACCATCCCATGGCTCCCCTTCCTCACTCCGACAGAGCGCCGTTTCTCCCTCACATACTTCTGGCCTCCCCTTAGGGTCTTTTCTGTAGTCGCTCCTCGGACACGCCCCCACCCCGTTGTCACCCCCTCCTTCCGATTGGCACAGGCTATTTTCGAGCCAAACCTTTTCCCCTATAATACCCCAACTATCTCACCCCGGTTAATCTTCATGCCTACACCGCCTATGAAGATGGAACAGTGTGTTCCAAAATGCCGGCACATAAAATTCTGACAACGGGGAATCACACAAAAGCAAAAATACAAAGGTACAATAAACATGACCTGTTATTTTATTTCAGTATTTACATACAAAATATTTATTTACATTCATCTTCATACATTTTAAAAGACATCAGGCTACCTAAGCCATGGACAAGAAAAGACAAAAGGGCAGCTTGAGTTTCAGTCTTCATATCTGTAAATGTTTCTAAAGAAAAATAATCAAAATCCAGTGTAAACGTTTCTTACAAAACAGTTAATAATACACAATACCTCAAATAACATGTACATATGGCAGTATGTGAACACTGCCAGAACAGGACGTGGATATGGCACTAAACGAACCTGTAACTTGTGGCAGACTTGGTAATAGTTACAGAAAGGATCCAAAAATGGCAGCAAAGATAAATGACAATGGAGAGTACTTCCCAGTAAGTACAGTCATGTGCCGCATAACGTTTCAGTCAACAATGGACCACATACATGACGGTGGTCCCATAAGATTATAATGAAGCTGAAACACTCCTATCGCGTAGTGACATTGTAGCCATCGTAATGTTGTAGCATGACACATTACTTATGTGTTTGTAGTCATGCTGGTGTAAAAAAAACCTAGCAATGAGACTAAAAAAAATTTGATAAGGGCCTATATCAGATATGGAGGAACTTCTAATGACCTGGATTGAAGACCAGACACAGAAGCATATCCCTCTCAGCACCATGACGATCAAGATTAAAGTAAGATGTTAGTTTGTGATGTTGAAAGAAAAGACTGGAATGAACACGATGTTGAATTTACTGCTAATTCTGGGTGGTTTAAATGAGTCAAGAATTGTTATTCATTATGTAATGTGAAAGTAGGTGGTGAGTCTGCAAGTGCTGATGTAAAGGCAGCTGAAGAATATTTGGAAACTTTAGATAAGCTGATTGTGGACAAAAATTACTTACCAGAGCAATCATTCAATATGGATGAAACCACCCCATTCTGGAAACGGACGCCTGAAAGGACTTTTCATCCATAAGGAGCCCAAGTCAAAGCCAGGTTTCAAGGCTTTTAAGGAGAGGATAGCAGTCTTGCTTTGGTGCAGGCTACAAATTAAAACCCTTTGTCATCTGGCATAGTCAGAATCCCAAGACCTTCAAGCCTATCAATAAGCACATGCTACCAGTGCACTAAAGGAGCAATAAGAAGTCATGGATGACCCAGCTCCTCTTCCAATTGCCCTCCTGAATTGCTATGCCAGCGAAATGGAGAAGTACTGTTTGGAGAATAACGTACCTTTCAAGATTTTGCTTATTCTTGATAATGCTCCCAGACATCCTCCTCTTAGTGGTGATATTCAACCCAATATCAAAGTGGCGTTTCTCCCTCCAAACACCACCTCTTTGATAAAACCAATGGATCAAGGAGTTACAGCAGCTTTTAAGGTCTACTACCTGAGTAGGACCTTTGCCCAGGCTATTGCTGGAACTGAGGAAGACACTGATGCAATTCTGCAAGGTTTAGAACATCTATGACTGCATCAAGAACCTTTCTTTGGCTTGGGGTGATGTCACCAAGGAGTGTACAACTGGTATCTGGAAGAAGACACTCAAGAGGTTTGTTCATGACTTCAAAGGCTTTGCCAAGGAAGAGAAGGTTGCAAAAATCAGCAAGGATGTGGTTGAGATGGCAAGCAACTTTAACCTGGGTGTGGATGAGGATGACATTGAGGAGTTCCTAGAGGGAGTTCCTGAGGAATTGACTAATGAGGAGTTGTAGGAACTGAAACAGGAATGCATAGCTGAAGAAGAGGCAAGAGAAAAGGAAACTGCAGGAGAAGAAAAAGAAGAACATCAAAGAAAAGTCACAGTGAAGGGTGTAGCAGAAGCTTATGCAGACCTCAGCAAGCTCCTTAAAAAGTCTGAAAACATGGACCCCAACAGTGAAAGGTTTTCAATAAAAGAGAGGATGTTCATGGTGCATTACCTGCTTACATGCGAATCTATGATGAAAAATAAAAGGAAAAAACCAAGGAAACCACCGTGGACACATTTCTGAAAAGAGTGACACCTCCTCAAGAAGAGCATCAGGCAAGTCCTTCAGGATGTATTCCACACGAAGGCATTGTTGTCATAGGAGATGACAGCTCCATGCAAGTATTGCCCATGAAGACCCTCCAGTGGGACAAGATGTGGAGGTGGAAGACAGTGATACTGATGATCCTGACCCTGTGTAGGCCTGAGCTAATGTCTGTGTGTGCTTGTGTTTTGGTTTTTTACAAAAAAGTTTAAAAAGTAAAAAAATAATAAATAAAAAATTTTGAAATAGAAAAAAGCTCACAGAATAAAAATATAAATAAAGAAAATATTTTTGCGCAGCTGTGCAATGTGTTTGTGCTTCAAGCTAACCATTGTTACAAAACAGTCAAAAAGTTAAAAAAAACTAAAAAGCTTATAAAGCAAAAAATTTACAGTAAGCTAAGGTTAATTTATCATTGAAGAAAGAAAAATATTTTTTATAAATTTTGTGTAGCCTAAGTGTACAATGTTTATAACATCTACAATACCATACAGTGATGTCCCAGGCCTTCACATTCACTCACTGACTCATCCAGAGCAACTCCCAGTCCTGCAAGTTCTATTCACGGTAAGTGCCCCCTACAGGTGTACCATTTTTTATCTCTTATACCATATTTTTACTGTACCTTTTCTATGTTTAGATATATTTAGATACACAAGACCTGTACTTACCATCAGGTTACAATTGCCTACAGTATTCAGTACAGTAACATGCTGTACAGGTTTGTAGCCTGGGAGCAATGGGCTATACATTAGAGCCTAGGTGTGTAGTAGGCTACACCATCTAGCTGGTGTATGTACACTCTATGACGTTCACACAATGACAAAATAGCCTAATTACGCGTTTCTCAGAATGTATTCTCACCGTTAAGTGACACATGACTGTAATAAAGTGTCCACCCTGTCAGAATGAAGTTCCTAGAATTCCACTAGATAGCAGCACCAGCCAATGCATGCTGTTATTCTGTCAAGTTGAGTATTACAGTATTGAGTATAAAAGGCACAAGTCAGAATGAGAAAATATTGAAAATGTTCCAAAACTGGTTAACAGAGACAGAAATTATAGTTACACCTTTGCTTAAGCACTTAAGTAAAGTATGATTTCCCCTGAACCAATTTTCATGAAATTCAAGCCAGCTAACCAACGTTCTGTAAAGAAATCTTACATCAAATATTATGAAAATCTGACAAAACAGTTTAGCTGCTGATGCTAGGTCACAGACAGACGAACTGGGTATCCACATAACAAGTTCTTTTTCCACTTTGTAAAGAATGCCAAATTTTATGAACTTCATTTTAAAGACATTACTGTACTGCTGGTAATGTATATGTTCTTGGTATATGAAAACCTTAATTACATTAGCCACAAAAACTGCAGGTAAACTGAACTGCAGCACATCACAGCTGACCAATATCGCCCACAGTGTCATCATGTAGGGAGCAGAACAACAATTTGGAATGGTGTGTTTATACACTGCAGAACCACTTATTCCTTGGTCAGAGCGACTCCTTTCTCATAGGATGGCCAGATATGCAACATGACACAAGTTACGACACTCACTTGGATCAAGGACAGGGATGCAATGAATGGGACAATCACAACATTTTCAATTGTTTTCCAAACCAACAATGCGTGCGACTGTACACCCTACATCTTTTGTTGAGATGTGACATCAGGTAACATGGTAGACAGCAGACACCAATGCACTGGAGGATACTCCCAACTCCACTCTCAGGGTAGAAGTGCCTATGCCAAAAACAGAGGCAACAAATTCTTCCAAAATTTTGGTTATCTACCTACAAGATGACTGGAAGTCATAATGATGTTGAAGTTCAACATATTTTGTGGCGGTGATATCAATTAATAGATATACACTCAACAACTCACGCCTTTTATAAAAAATATCATACATTTATGACCGACGTATGCTACAGGACTCCAGGGTGTCTGTCACCAATATATAATACTTGTGATAAAAGACTCGACATGCAGAATTAACATGTATAATGGGATCAAACACCAGGTGTATATGACAAACGTCAGGAACATATGACAAACACCAGGTGCATATGACCACATTCACTAGTATGGGAACCTTGTACTGCACAACAGTCTGGCTCAGAAAGCCTGAACAATATCAGTAGGATGCACAGCACATTTGCTCTGCGTGACTTTGCTGCCACCTACACATTATACATTACACTTTACAAACTGTGGAATGCAGACTGAAGTTGGTATGCTACACTACACAATGTGCAGCTGTCACTGGCAGTTCAATATGCAGGGCACCTGTTTAACACAAGTGTTCCCTGCACATGACACGACTGTACTGTCAGCACAATAAGTGAACAGGAGGCACGAAAGCATACACAGTACAGCCACCAGGCCACAGGCTGAATGATCCAGGGTTGAATGCCTGACAGAGGCAAGAGCTGTTGCTCTCATTCATGCTGTCCAGACCAGATTATGGGGCTCACCAACCCCCATATTCAAAGGGTACTAGGGGGTTCCTACCCTGCAGGTTAAGCTGCCAGGGCATGTATTTTACCAATCACCTCCATCTAGTGCCAAGGTTAAGGATGTTGGTTCTATACTGCTACTCCCATTACATTACTTCATGGTATGGAGAGGAACAGCTGTACCTTTACTTTAACAGTAAGTAAATAATATGAGCCACACGTTTTCAGCTACTGTATACTGAGTCAATGAAAATTATATCCTGGGAAAAGAGAAGTATTTCTTCAGTCAGTGTAGTAACAAGGCTGTGGGGTGGAAAACAGGGAAAAAGGGTTACATTTCTGGCAAGGACAGGGGTTATTCTCTTCTCTACACCATTCAAACCAGTTCTGGGATCAAGCCTGCCTCCTATCCTGTGGCTACTGAATTTCTTTTACCTGGATGTAAAGTTGCCAGGGCATAAAGATGACCATTCATCTCCATCTTCCACTACTGAATTGAGAATGCATGGAGATAACACTCCCCCCAGCCCTCTCAAGCGCGCACGCACGCACGCACACCCACACACATATACCTGCATGGTGTAGTGTTTAAATAACCATATAAGGTAATGGTAAAGTGATCCCATTACAGGCCCGGTGTGGCCCAGAGGATGGGTAGAGGTATAGCTCTACTCTTCCATGAGTGCGGCACTAGAAGGGGGTGAGTGGTCAGCAGAACACCCCGACCGCACTTTACCCCCAGGAAAGACCCGGTACCCATTTTACAGGAGGCTGGGTGAGCCCCAGGGCCGGTCTGGAGCGGCGGAAAATCTCGTCCCCACCGGGATTTGATCCTGGACCATCCAGCCTGTAGTCAGTCGCTATACCGACTGAACTTCCCGGCCCACTTAAATAACCATATAATTCACAGATTCCAAGAAATATGTTTGGTTTGAAAACACAAGACAAGAGAGTATGCACACACACATAACAGACAATTACAGACCTAAGAGCAGGTTTCTTCACAGAGTATCACAACTTTGTTTCGTGTAGATTTCGTCTCGCATATCCCCGGTATGGCCGAAGTCTCAAAGCACGAAGATGATGTTGTGATGGCACATTGCAGCTGTGGTGAGGGGTTTCATCACCAGAATCAACATCACCTAAAAAAAAAAAGACATAAATCAACAGAACGCAGTGTGTATTGTGCTAAGAGTGTGTAGAACACAACTAGTAAGTGGGAGCCTAGATCTATACTGAAAATAAAATCCTGCTGTATATATATATATATATATATATATATATAAGACTAGCACTTGCTATTCTGACAATACAAATATCAGAAAGTACTTATGAGTAGAAAACAATAGCTATATAGAAGCATTTTCCAGCACTGATTTAAGTTACAAACAAGTGCAGAGCATTGCAGCAATTTGCTGTATTCAGTACTGCAATGCACACATTTATCAAAACAATTCCTATAGATGGCTGCACCATATAGATGTTATCATCATCCTCATCACCATCACCGCTGCCACCACCACCATTATTATTATTATTATTATTTAAGGTTTTGCATTTTAGTATAAACAAATACACACAATAAATAAATACCATTCCAGAGCTTTTCTCAAATTATTCAGGTAAGCTATTTTTGATAAAGTTTGTTTCGAACAATTTTCCAGAGACATTTGATGGACTTTATGTTAGTGGTAATAATTATCACTTTCTATTCAATAGATTAAAAAAAAAAGATGAAGTTCAATACAGAAAAATGAATGATCCCAAAATAATGCTTGTGACAACAGCTGCATATCTGAACTAGTGCAATATCTGCATACTGCCAATGGGCCCTGCCTCAACTAAGTCTGTCCAGTTAAATTTGGTACACACACTTATTAAACACTTCAAATAATTCAAAATGAATGCTACACCCTGTTTTCTGTGACCCATTTCCATATTCTTCCATGTATATCTACGCTTCTTATGCAGCCTCTTCCTTCTGGTTTACCAACTTATTGGCAGATAATATTACATTATTAGCACACAGCCCACCAGAATTTCACTGCATAGTTGAAATGATGTGGTTATCAACATTAATATTGAATATGGAGCACAAAATCTATTTAGACAATAATTTCTTGGCACATGAACAATTTTTTGCTAAAGAAACAAACTTCACCTGACCTGAATATGACAAAAACTAATCTGTAAAGACATTTATACTGAAAACACTAAACTCCATATACAAGATCCTTACTTTATCTAGCAACTATTTTATGTCACTTCCCACCACTATTTTGCATATATACACAGTGTGATCCATATGTTTAGGACTGATTTTTTTTTTAAATAACAGAACTAGAACGATCTATCGGCCAACCTGCTAAGTACTATCAATCAACATCCGTTCACACACCAAGTTTCATTTGTTTATCTTCAATAGTGTACGAGTTATAAATTGTCTTGTAAAGTCAGTTTTCTTTACACCTCATGGATGGTGGAAATGAACAGAGAGTTGCCATAAAATTTTGTTTCAAAGCTGGTCTATCTGCAACAGAAACACTAGTATTGGTGCAAAAGGCTTATGGGAATGAGGCTCTGAACCAATCAAACTTTTTAGGCGGTATTCTTGATTTCAAGATGGAAGGGAGCTGGTAGAAGATGCCGAGAGAGGTGGCCATCCAAAATCGACTCGAACTGAGGTAAACACTGCTGCCGTTGTTGATTTGGTCAAAAATGACCGTCGAATCACATCAAGAATGATAGCAGTACCTTTGAACATCCCCAAGACTGTAGTGCTTCGAATTCTGAAAGAGGATTTGGGAAAGAGAAAATTGTGTGCATGTTTTGTTCCACACTCCTTGACACCTGAGCAAAGGGAAGATCGAGTCACATCTTGCCAAGACATTATCACAACAGTCAATGAAAACAAACATTTTTTTAACAAAATTATTACATTTGGTGTTTTGTCTGTGACCCCGAAACAAAGCAGAAGAGTTCTGAATGGGTTGGTGAGACATCCCCTTGCCCAAAGAAAGTGAAATTCCAATGGTCCCGCATCAATATCATGTTGATAATTTTCTCGACTCTCAAGGCGTAGTGCACAAAGAATTCGTGCCAGAGGGAAAAACAGAAAATGCAGAATTTTATAAAGGAGGAATGGATCTCCTCCTGAAGCCAGTGAATGGGTTCGTCCAGCTGCTTTCTGCTGTCGAGATTTTGTGTTGTTGCATGATAATGTGCACGCCCACAAAGCTGCAAGTATTTGCCAATTTTTGACCCCAAAAAAATGTTATAACCCTTTATCACTCCCCCACATTCTCCAGATTTATCTCCGTCAGACTATTTTTTGTTCCCCAAGTTGAAAATGAAGTTAAAAGGACTCCACTTTGCAGTTGTTGCTGAGATCTCAGAAGCTGTAATTGATGAATTAAAGAAGGCCCAAAAAGATGAATTTTCGGCAGCTTTACAGAAACTGTAAGACTGCACAAAAGCCTGTATATAAGCCAATGGAGCTTATTTTGAATAAAAAAAAAAGGCATGTGTGTCTTCGATTTTTAAAAAAAATCAGTCTTAAAACTTTTGGACTGTGTATATCCAGGCACTTGACTGGGGGGACTAATGTTAATACAAGTGAGCCAACAGGAAGTGACAAACACTTGTCTGATACAACAACACAACCATACCACCAACATGCACTCTGCAGTGCTGCTTGTATTCTATGAATTTCCTCCTTCAGTAAAGGTGGATGCTGCAGTACCATGTAAAGTATACCTGCCACTGCATTTTGTTGCTGTCATCTGCTGCTTACATTTGTAACTACCACCACCTTTCATTGCTAACATACATATAAGTGTAAGTCATGGCAACCTACCATCACTCGAATTTGTGGATGCCACAAAATGTTCTGAACGTATGGCCTTCCTCGATTTTGGTCTTCGGTAATATTTGAACTCACGAGGTAGTGTATATGACCTTGGAAGTGAGATCTGAGAGTCCATGTCTGATGGGATGCGATATGATTTGTACATCAGCATGGCTTGCTGTTGGTGAGCACCATTGGAGTGTGAGTCACTGCTCCGTGCCAGTAGGTCATCTTTGCCACCTCTTCCTGACTCAGAGTAATTGGAGCCATGTTCGCTGCTACAGTCCCTGGATGATGACAAATGAAACTTCACACATTGCAAAATAAAAGGCTCCTATAATACTTCAGGAATTCACAAACTGTGTCAATGTGCAAGCAGCTGCAGATGTTTCACAACTCAGAGCACCTTCATCTCCAGGGTCACGCAGTCCAAGTAGACGACGGCACTGTGAGTCTTCACAACATCAGGAACTACTCAACCTAAGACACGGCACTGATACCAGAACACTGAAAATTTCAAGCACTGGGATTTTAAATTTGCAGCTAGACAGCACAGTTCCATCTGAGGAGCATGTACAGTGCTTATCACATGATGGTACACAATTCAATTTTTATGCATCCTTTGCATAATGTGCATGAAAATGACGCATAAAGAGATGGTCATGTCCGTCTGCGTGTTGCAGTGTGATTCAGGAAGATTTTGATGAAACCTGACATAACCATACAGGTGAATAAAATGAAAACCTTGATATTCTTTTCGCTAGCTAATTTAGTGCAGATTGGTTCAGCAGAGCTTTAAACATTTTCTCAAAACATTGCACGATCAGCCACACACAGTACACACTGCAAACGAACGCTGATGATGTGCTGCGCCTTCAGCTGCTGACAGTGGGGTCTCCATTTTTCACACTTGTAAGGTTTTTGTTTGACTCACTATTGTACATTGTGCCATTTTCTACAACTGGAATAACAACATGGTTGGTAAGTTGGGAGGAACATTAGCTCTGCTGTCATACAGCTGTTACCATGGGAAGCACATTAGCAACATCAACAACAGGAATCATGGTAAAAGCAGTAACCACAGAAAACAAAATGACCACAGTAACACCTGTACAGTTTTATCAAATGTGAATACCGATTGTCAAGATGCAAAGAATGTGGAGCAACTGTTTGCAATCGAGTACAAAATGAAACTGCATGCAATCCAGTATGGACTGCAGCTGCGTGCAATAGAGTACAATGCAACTCCATGCAATACAGTATGGACTGCAGCTGTGTGCAATACAGTACGGACTGCAAATGCATACAATACGGTATGGACTGAAAATACATGCTGTACAGTATGGACTGCAAAAGTGTGCAATACAGTAGGGACTGCAAATGTGTGCAATCCAGTACGGACTGCAGCTGCATGCAATAGCGTACAGACTGCAACTCCATGCAATACAGTACGGACTGCAGCTGTGTGCAGTACAGTATGGACTGCAAAAGTGTGCAATACAGTAGGGACTGCAAATGTGTGCAATACAGTATGGACTGCAAATGTATGCAATACAGTATGGACTGCAACTTTGTAACTCTATTGTACACACAGCCCTTATTGTACACCTTTTTACTTTACATTCCCTTGCCAGTATACACCATTTCTTAATTTATGCCCTCTCAGTTTTGGTTGAATGCCCTCTGGCTAGCTAAGCTCTACTTTACTAACCCCTACCTATTCCGTTATTTCTTATGGAAATAACTTTTTCGAATTAAACCTTTTTGATTTACACCATTACTTAATGATTCCTGCAGCATCCTTTAAAACCAACATTCATATCATTCTGTATGCTACACCATCCTGAACAGTCATATCACTAAGTTTAATGAGCATCAAGAAGGCTGAATTGACAAGGAATGCTGATCGGTGTCAACAGCATCAACAGGTATCTGTTTTTTATGTAAAAATTATTTTAAACTGGATGTTCTGTAATAAAACTATAATTATATAAGGATTATCCATGTGTTGCCTGCCACAGACAAATTATGAATGTTGCTCTGAAACAACGCTACATTTACAATCAGCAAGTTCATGATGTTTATTTTCCAGTTTTGTGTCCCACAATATATGTGCCATAGAAAGATGTGCAGGCTGTCTGTGAGTGCAGTCACACAAAATTCAGAGGCAGGAAGAAATTTAAGGTTCCACTAGTAATGTAAATACATTCTGAATTCCTAGTCACAGAAAGACATAGTTATACACACCTGTCTACAGGTTCATCATCTGAAAGTCTGTAAACTGGAGACCTCTCATGTTCCCACTCATAATATAACCCACTATTCTCCAGATAGTGTGGAGCCAAAAGAATTTCTGGTGTTTTAGACCGATGTTTTGCTCGTGGTGGTGGCAACAGGTGGTAAGCATAAGGTGGAGGTAAAGCACGTGAGACTGGGGGTGAGGGAGGGGGCCAGCCTCCTTGGTTATGTCTCTTAGCACAAGGAATGGGCTGTCGAGGCAGAGACCCCATATCTTCTCCTGTCCCAGAGGGTGGTCCACCTGACCCACCAGGACGCTGAATTTTGCCCTGCTTGATCTCTTCCTCTATAACTCGCAATTCAGCAAGCTGTTTCTGCTTCTTCTCTTGAAGTTTCTGCTGAATATTCACCCTAGAGCCCACACTGCTTGCTTCATTCTCACTTGAGCCTCCCTGAAACACGGTCAAAGGTCTAATTACTTCTTGTCCTATCAATAAAAATGATTTGTTTTAGCAACATCATAAGCCAAAAAAGAATAAAATAAAATTAAATTATATATATGCCTGAATAAAATATTCTCAAAAGGAGTAGTTATGGGTGAAGTTCAAGAACATATGCAATGTGGCTCTTTGCCCTTCAGTGCTCGCCCCAGTGCACTGTAAAAGATAAAGGTAAAGCAGTCCCATTACAGGCCTGGAGTGGTCCAGAGGGTTCCAGGAAGTTAAGGCTCCCAAATTTCGTGACAATGGCACAGGATGGTGGTAGGTTGTCAGCGTTATGCATTGGCCGCTTTTACCCCCAGGAAATACTCCTGGTACTCATTTCTGTTAGAGGCTGAGTCGACCGCAGGGCCACAGTGCGATCGGAAGGATTTTATGTCAATGAAAAATCCACTGACACCAGCTGGGATTGAACCAGCGACCTTCCGATTTGTAGCACAGCACCTCAACCACTGTACTACCGCTGTCCCCCCCAGTGCACTGTATAGATGTTTAATTCTTCACTAAGTGCTGGCCATGATGCAGCGTTCAGTCCTGAATGCATCTAGGGGTACTATTAACTTAAAACCCCTCCACCTTGGACAGTAGTTAGAATTTATGTCCAAGTGTTTCTGAACAGTTCAGTAACATCACACATTTCAAAAAAAGAAAAATATTAATGGAACTGCACATGCTATCCTACTCACAGCAGTTTCCATCAGAAGCCACACACTGCATCATAAAAGGCTTCCAGCCCATAAAGCATCCCCTGAATTCATATTACGACAGTGCTTAAAGCAACTATGCTAATCTCCCTGTACACCTCACATAACAAATTGAAGGTGTCAGTGGTTATCAATGTTCTATGACTACCTAACTATGTTACAGGTACTCCTGTGGTTATCATGCCTACCTTCGTTACCAAGGTAACTGCTATTCCTTTGTGGCTACAGTTAGGCAGTCACAACAGAAACATTCTGTCCTGCAGACATAATTATGTCAGCCATCAGTGCATGATAAACTATTCTGCATTAAACATCTTATAATTAGTTGTACTTTTACAGACTAAACAATAGCCATCACACTGGTTTCACAAAGCAGAATAACTCTCACTGCACTGAATGAGTTCAAAGTGCACCATCTCTTAATATATGTCTAAATTACACGACAGACAGAAACCAGCATGAAAGCATCAGCCAGATTATTCAACTTCGAAGGTTCATTGGCAGAGGAATGAATTTACTGAATGTGTTAACTAATGAGGCAGTCCAATGCTATGAATACAAAGTGTTGGCAATGGGACAGTGAATAAATGTGAAGCATTGGTAGAATGATACTGAGAGGGCAAAAGTGAAGTACTGGGAGAAGAACCAGGCCCACTGCAACTTCATTCACAACAATTCTCACATGGACTGGCCTGAAAACAAACCTGGGTCTTCAGGGCCATAAACCTGCAACTAACCATCTGCAAAAGGATTAAGTGTAATATGAACACCCAGTGTCATCAGGGTATGCGAGAGGACTTTCTGCTCATAAAATGGAACCTTCACACATACTGAAGATAAAACTTTGGGAACGTGAACAAAATCAGACTCTACCATCATTCAGAATCCACAATAAGCTACAGGTCCATTCCACAAATCACCAGTCTTCTAACAGAATGTGCTCTATGAGTGCGCACACCTCACAAATAGATACAGAAAATTCGATTCAACACAAACCACACACAGAGACAGTACACAAACATTAAACAGTTCTCATGCCCAGTTTCAGGTTCACACAATGGTGCTGCTTAAGAATCAAGTCTCCTGGTATGTGACAGAGTGTTGTGGGCAAGTACGTCACAGTGTTTGAAGGGGACAAAGTCCCTTCACATCCAGGGTCATTTAATCTTCTTGTACAGCATGACCCCCAACTGTTAAGGTCCTATAATCCTACCATACATGAGGAAATACATGCCCAACAACACAGTGCCACCTGTCACAAGATTTGTATTGTCCAGAGTTCTCATGACAGTTCAGAGTGGAAACAGTGAACAGACCTGGTGGTTATGCTGGTTGGGCAAAGGACGTCTCCAGAATGGTACAGCATTCTGCATATGTATGGTGAGGCTGGTGCTGAAAGCATCCTGCATCAAGTTGTCATGCTGCTGCTGCTGCAGTGCCATACCGACTGTAGGAAGTGTTGTGACAACCGGCGGCGGCACAAAACTGGTCGGCTTCTTTTTTTTACGTTTTGTTGCAGCTGCAGACGCCACGGGATTACTAAACCGACAGTTGAATACACCTGGAATACCGCCATGATGGTACGGATGGTAACCGTTGCTGTGGTGCTGGTAGCAGCTGCCTCCACCAAATTTGCCATTACATTCCACATCCTGACACACATAGATAAGCCTATCAGATACAACAACATACCACTGGATATCACAGTACACAGCTGCACAACATGTGGATACCTGACATTTCTACTTGGTTATACTTAAGCTCTCATAGCAGTGTTCATGCATATTCAAGTCTTGTGGGGTGTTTTGCTGCACTGAATGGTAAAGAGGTACTGATGTTTGAGATTAGCACAGCGTCTCCACCTTCACAGTCAAGCACACTTCCTGCACTACTTATCTTTGAAGATGGAGGCAGTATGCTCCCCTGAAACATCAATACTGACACATCAGCCAACATGGCCCAACATTCCACAACACTTGAATTTTCATTCCTATTTTGGTTCCTGCAAAGCTGAGGGTGTTTTAGAACATGGTGTTGAGGAGAATATTTGGACCTAGGAGGGATGAGGTAATGGGGGAATGGAGGAGATTGCATAATGAGGAGCTAAATGATTTGTACTCCTCACCCAATGTTGTGTGGGTGATAAAATCAAGAATAATGAGATGGGCTGGGCATGTGGTGCGTATGGGTGAGGAGAGGGGGGTGTATAGGGTCTTGGTGGGGAAGCCGGAGGGAAAGAGACAACTGGGGAGACCTAGGCGTAGATGGGTGGATAATATTAGGATGGATCTCCAGGAGGTGGGATGTGGGTATATGGACTGGAATGGGCGGGCCCAGGATAGAGAT
>Ga0123354_10000551_pt1 | contig 38483 bp, 22 predicted proteins | sample TergutLab28metaG_2_FD_97872 | JGI IMG/M metagenome (GOLD analysis project Ga0123354, IMG submission 97872) | Labiotermes labralis P4 segment gut microbial communities from Petit-Saut dam, French Guiana - Lab288 P4 | ecosystem: Host-associated > Arthropoda: Insects > Digestive system > Gut ... | reverse complement strand
TATTTATTTTTGTTAGGGGTAAAAAACAACAGTGTTGGCAGAGTTTACAGGGAGGCCTTTGGAACTGGGGGGGGGGGGGTAAATGGCCCCAAATTTTTGAGCTGCCACTGGGATTTAAAGAAAATCTGTCTTGTCATACTTTTTTTAAGGTGATTAAACTAAAGAGAGCAGATGCAGTGATTATACAGGCTGTTGGGTTTCATGCAGGGTTAGTTGTAACATGTCAGGTATGCATTTTGCAAACAAAAGCATGTTGATGTGTACATATGTTGTACATATATATAGACCAAAACTTGAGAATGAAAGGTGTGAATTTTTACACATATGTATGGTATTTTACTCTTAATTTTATAACTCATAAAGTTAATCTGAATCTTGGTCATTTCTAACAGGAGGAGGAACCTGAGCTTAAAGATGGAAAATTGGAAGAAACTGTAGTGCCAGCACTGGAGCCTACTAATGTGCCAGAGACTGGTATGGATCCCCTAAAGACTGAAAATATGGAGGTAGTAGAAAATGCTGCAAAGGTTGAACAGCCTCCTTCAACGAAGGAAGTGAGGAAGGGTCGTAAGAGGAAGAGTCAGGTTCGGTTCAGTCCAAGTCCTGCAAGGGAGGAGACTGCTCATCATGCAGATGTAGAGGATAATATCACAGTTACAGAAACTCCTCCTACAGGAAGGACACGAACGGTAAGGCTCTCGAAGATGTCGGATGTAATGAACAAAACATCACCAGTCAAAAATAAGCTTACTCCAGAACTGCAGCCTATGAAGAAAGGAGAGGATAAGTCAAACAAACGGAAACGAAGGGAATCTTTGGGTAACCAGAGTAGTGATGGGGCTTCTGAAGCAGTTGAAGTGCAGGGTGATAAGAAGAAGGCAAAACCTGATACATCTGTGAAGGTTGGTAGAGTGGGAGGTGTCAGGCACCCTCCAGCAGCCAAAGAGGGGACACCAGCCAAGAGCACAAGCATGAAACTTTCAAAACTACAGACAGATGACAGTCTTAAAACAAAGTCAAATGTCAAGCTACATGTAGCTGGGGAGAATACACCTAAAGCTCTTGGTGTGAGTAGACACAACACACGTCATCAGCATCATGACTCAAGCCCAAGTGAGCCAGAGGTGAAGAGAGTTAAACAGAAAGAACCTGAGGAAGGTGCCATTCGCAGCAGTGGCAGAAGAAGATCCACAAGTCGAGATACCAGGAGTGTTACCAACAGCAATGCTGGTGAGTTATAATCTTAGTTTAGTTTTTTTTACCATACTGAAACTTTTCAGCCATCTTTTTCCACTTCTCAAAAGAGTTTTTTGTGTAATGTTTTTAGATTTTGATGTAGGCCACTAGATGGATACTGTTAAAATTATTCTAAGGGAGTTACATTATGTGTGTACAGGATTGAAGTGTCTGTGGCAAGGTCTTTAAATTAACAGTGCTAGTACAAAGGTTCCTGTTACAGAAGAGTTAATTCAGTTGGCTGTTCAGAAAAATTTGCTGTAATGAATCTCTGGGTTGTTACTGGAGAGATAGTTGTATCAGTTTGCTGTTCTAAAGAAGGCACAGCACTGGCTTCACCAGTTGTGGGAGAAGATCCTACACACTGATAACAGAACTGGAAGGCTGAACACCTGCCATTGGGCATAATTCTCTCCTACATCCATCCTATTTGCACTTACACCTTCATTAAGATTACTTTAATCTGTGTCCAATTCCATTTAGAATACTTAAAGTATGGTACTGTGAGCTCAGTATTTAAATTTTTAATGATACTTTATTAGCTATGGTATTGAAACCAACAAACACAGATGAATGTATAAAACTACCTTATGTTATAGTGTACCTGCTGCCTTGTTTTGGCCACTTCTATAGCCATCCTTGGGGAGGTACATTGCAAAGGTTGGATTTATCGAGATATTACATAAGTTTGTGGACAAATTCCCAGATGTGAAATACTGGTTTTTTTTTTGACAATATGTGGTTTAAAACATATATTAAAATATAAAATACAGTTTAAAATTTTTGTGATTAATTCAGGTGTATAACAAATGTTATATGTAGTATGTCACAATCCAAGCAAAGGAGTGTTGTTGCTGCTGGTTTGGCAAACCACCCTATTGCACTTTGTTATGTGGAGAAAAGTTTTGATGTTATTTCTTCCTCACCCTTGCAAATGAAAGTTTTTAATAGGTTTTTGTACTAAATTCTTTAGGGATTCTGTTCCATGTCTAGCTATTTCAACAGATAATCTGTCCACTGATCCACTCTAACACATTATACTCACTGAGGGGCACTGATATTACATTTTTCACTGAATGTGCATGCTTTTTTAAGTTTCTTCATCACAGGTTGAGACTTTAGTACCAGTAAAAATGTACATGTTGCACACCTCTGTTTTAGTGCTGCCATCTTGTGTTCCTGTTGTGAACTGTAACCAGTGATCTGTATTTGTGTGTGTGACACGCGCGAGTTCTTCATAAACCTTCCATGCTGTATGAGGATATATCATGTTAAGCTTGCCATGGCTGGCTGGATCTCAGAACTGTAGTAATTGTAGGTGAAGTATCAGTCTCTGTATGTAATACAAATTAAGTATGGGTTGTTGAAACCATTATTATTTACAGTTGCTAAAGCAGTCAAAGAAGAAAGAGCTAGGAAAGAACGAGAAGCAGTGGACATTCCTGCAGTAACACCTGCAGATGGTACTCGACTCAGGGATACACCTGCATCTCTCAGTGTGCATAGAACGCGAAGGCAGTCACAGATGTTTACAAGACAGGTCACTCCCCCTAAAGTTGCAACTACGACACGAGAGGTGAAGCGTGAACGATGGTCACAAAGGCGGGAGATGAAACAACGTCTTGAAGAAGCCAAGTGAGTCATCCAGATCCTCTAGCTGTCACAAGAGTTGCCCCCTTTTGGTGCTTACCTTCTTTCATATCATCTTGTTGGCAGCTGTGTTTTGCACTTTTATAATGATGTGGATATGATTGGGCTGGACAGGTGGTGGATTTTTTAATCAAATACATTAATCCCTGAGTTACAATCTGAGTTCTATCCCTAATTTACAAGGCTGTTTGAGATACGTGTTCCTAGACAGTGAAGGTTACAATGGTACAGGACAGATAATGCTAAATTTTCTATTTTTGTATACTAATGTGTGGGCTGGGTAGCTCAGTCGGTACAGAGACTGACTATGGGCTGGACGGTCTGGGGTCGAATCCCGGTGGGGGTGAGATTTTTCCGCCCATCCAGCCTCCTGTAAAATGGGTACCGGGTCTTTCGCGGGGGTAAAGTGCAGCCGGGGCATGCTGCTGACTACTCACCTCCTTCTAGTGTTGCGGTCGTGGAAGAGTAGACCGTTACCCCTACCCACTCTCTGGGCCACACCAGGCCTGTAACGGGATCACTTTACCTTTACTTGGTGATGTGTGAAGTTCTAGATCATTCTATGAAAATGAAATTATCTGAAGTAGCAGGTCATTGTAACAGTAATGTTTGGGAGGTACCCATTTCAATCTCAGATGGATTACTGATTGACCTGACTGAGATCTTTTGTTGAAGATTTCTTGTCTTTTTGGGCATGAAGCTGTGCGCTTGGTACACTAGACTGCATGGCATCACTTAGGAGATACTGCTGTCAGATCCTCAAGATGTCATAGGTTTCATTTATTGTTTTCTTCATTGTGTAGTATCTTTAGATAGGCCTTCTCTCTCTGTTTGCTATTTGCAGCACATGAAAGATGTTTCAGTTGCATTACATTTTCTTGACATGAATTTCTTATTTGCTCTCTTCGTTTGAATCGTGAGGTACTGCGATTTTCAAATTCGTTTAATACTGTCCTTGGCATATTGTATTTAGAAAATATTTTGATGTGATTTCAGATTAAACAAGAAAACAGCAGCAGCGGAGGCTTTCAGAAAGAACTTGTAAGTCCTTTAATAGTGTCCAAAATATGTATTAAGTCTAATAATTATTTCCTTCATTAGTTTTTTACCCTGTTATTTTGTGGTTCTACATACAAAGACCTTATTTTTTGTACATTACATACTATATTTCTAAGAAATGGATTAATTAAAGATGGAAAACAGGTCAGAGAAATATGTACACAGAAACGTCTTTGGAGAGAGGTGGATCTGAGCATTAAAGCAGGGAAAATTTTATGCACAGAACATTTGACATGGGGATTATTTTCTTGCTGTCTTTGAAATCTGACCTTTAATGACAGAATATCTTGGATTTAAGGAAATTAACTTGCGTTCCACTATGTTGGTAAATCATCTTAACAAAATTTGAGGGATCTTCTTCTGTGTGAATGAAGATTATGTAACATTAATCTTTCAGATCTGCTAGTGAAGAGGCAGAGGATGGTGCTGAAGTTCAGATGCCAGAGTTGAAGCCTGAAGTACAGCTGGAGCCACATGGTGGCAGGGAAAGTAGTCATGTAGCTGCTCCACCATTATCTCCTCCCTCTCTTCATCAGCAGACACCAGTCCATCCTGGTCCTGCAACTGGGAAATCCAATGTGCCACCAGCAGACAGGAAAGCAGAAAGACCAGTCAAAAGAAAGCGTGGCTGGGTCAAAGGTCGGCCAAGGACCAAATTCGGAGCAACACCAAAGATAGATGACAAGAAGAAAAAGGAAGGTCATGGGGAAGGAGATGATGAGGTGAGTATTACTTGTAGCATTACTTTTTGACTTTGTTGTGATGGTGTTGTACCTTGCACCTTGTTTAGCAATGTAATTGTATTAAGTGCATTTATTTGTAACTGTCATGTAGTTAGGTCTGTCTGCATAATTGGATTATACCACAGTTATTTTAGACATTTTTCAAGGCATATTTCATACACAGGGGGGGATTTTTAACATGCGTATCCAAACAATGTGGTGTGCAAGAAACATTTTTTCAGATGTTCTTTGCAAAGTAAAAAAATAACAAAAGTAGTATTAGCACTTAAAACTGGATTTTTTTTCCTCCCCAATTTTGTGTGGAGACTTTCACCAAATGTCGTTTGGGAATTCCAGTTTTCCTTCTTACTGTGAACTGCAATGTTGTCCACTTTACTGGGTTAATAATCTGAGTGGGAGAACAGGGCACCAATGATCTTACTAAACTGCAAAGAGTTCAGCTGTTAATTTTGTGTTCTTTATTATGGAGCACATCTTTTCCATTTTTGTTCTACAACAACCATATTTACATAGTCTTAAGAGGATCATTCTGCAGGTATGTTGAGGTATGAATTAAGTGTCGGTACGGTGTATGTGAAGTAAACTGTTAATGTAGACGATAAGATGTGAAAAGGATTTGTTATTTTCACAAGAATGGGAGAGTCACTGCTTATAACTGTGTGACTGTGGACAACATGATAGTGACAGCAAGTGACTTCATCAAGAGTGATGAATGGATGTGTGTGAAGGGAAGGGCTGCAAGGGATTGGTGATTATGGAGTACAGTTTCCTGCACTTTTATTGTGTTACAGGGGCGTGACATTATGTCATTGCCCTCACTACCACTGTGTTTCAGGATAATGAGGCATGATAACATTTAAGTTATTAACCTTTTACAGCCCAGCAGTTTCTTTACATACCACCAAGTTTAACATTCAACAATTCTGTGTTCTGCCCACACAGTGTATTTATGTATTTTGCATGGATCTCAGAACAGACAGCAGCTTTTGCTTTATACATCATTAACTGATTGGTTTTTATAACCATGGTGGAAAGTGTTTACTGCGTGGTGTGGACTGATTCCTTATATAAAGCAGATTACATTTAGTCTTTAAAAGGTTAATTTATATAATCTTAATTTTGGAATTGTTTATTATTTGGTTATAATTCTTGGTTATCATGTCTGTGACAAGTTTAATATTTAAAATTAAAAGTTAATCTTTAACCCTTTTGCCCGTGATAGGGGATTTAAATCTCGTGCTGCTGTAGTTGCTGCTGGTGGGGGTCTAACTAGAAGAGAGTAATGGTATTCATGCTGAAAAGTGTAATGCTAGGTTTGCTGGACCATGCACATGCACTCTTACAGTAGTGTAACACATGGTTATTGAAGGTTAATATACCACATTTAGATGTGGAAGCATGTTATGCAGTTAAAGATTAAGAAATGCAGTCATTTTTGACACCCTTGGATTGTGGAGATACCACATTTGGCTGCCCAATGAATAGTGGGGATGATAACATTTGATGCTTTTGCTCCATATGTCTGTAATTACATTCCTCTGCTAGTGCCTTTTTCCTAATTTAGCCTGTCCCAAGAACTTAACACTGCAGACACACACGTGAACACGATGGCTCAGCAACTGAGGGATGTGTAAAGAGGTTTGGTCCAAGGTACTTCTGTCTGTTATCCCATGGGTGGCATAGGACCTGTTTGGAGGTCACTGGTTTAAACATTCAGACTTTTTATGTACCAGTGTGTGCACATGTTTAGCACTGGAAAGGTCCTAGAAGAAGTATGCTACATGTCAGTCAGTTTTTCAGTCTCTCCACTTTGGAGCAAAGGGCCTCAGTGAAGAGATGCTACCTATTGCTGGACATCTAGCCATTCATAGAAAATGAAATAATAAAAGTGTGAATCATAATTTTAACAGTCATTTACCAGAGACATGAACAAAAGCAATACCATGTATAGGAGTGTATTCAAGGCAGTGAACTGGGTAAAGAATGAAGTACAGGTTGCAGCAGAAAGTGCCAATACGTTTTAGAGTTGGAATTTCTCAAGTTCAGGAAGGTTTATTGTTGGCTCTTTATTTACAGGTGGCAGTGGCCAGTGCACATGTTAGGTATTTTTAAAATGAAAAAGTGTGTCAGCACCTTCTGCTGCACCCCATGTTATTATAAACTTTTACAAGACACTTAATTTCTGGTAGTATGAAATATCCTTTTTCATATTTTCAGTGTCCTTCAGATGCACCTGAGGCAGTTACAGCAGTTACAAAGGAGAATGAAAAGACTGAAAGTGAAACAGGCACCCCAGATAAAGCTGAATCTGTATGTGATTCAGAAGCAGCAAATGTTCCTACTGGTACTGTAGCACTTCCTGTTAAGGACTACCAGGACAGAACAGAAGGGAAGGAGAAACAACCAGAGGAGGAAGTAGAAACAAATGCAAAGACCCAGAATGAGGAGGAGGAGGAAGAGGAGGAGGAGGATAACAACAAGAAGACAAAGAAGAAAGAGGAGGAAAAGAGGAGAGAGGATGAGGAGGGAGAGAAGCTGTCTGTACCTGACAGTAACAAAACAGAAAGTACCCGAATTCCAGCCGTTAAATCATCTAGTCCAGAGCCATATCACTCTCAAGGGAATGTGACAGAACCTATGGAGATATGCAGTGGTGTTGATGCAATGGATAGAGAACAAAAAGAGAATGGTGAAAAGGTGAGTTTTATGTTGTTCTTTTTAACTTGGTTGTATTTTGTACCACCTCTTCATCTGTGTCCGTGGGTGTTATTAAAACACACATTTTTTCAGTACTGTGTCATTCAAAATATTGGTAAATTAACCTTTTGGCGCCAGAATTATATTTTTAATTTTAGCACATTCTGTATATAAAATGTGAATAATACAGGAACCAAATAGGTTAGAATTATGAAACAAACTGCATTTTGAAGAGAAAAAAATGGAGAGTATATACCATGTTTAAAATATTCAGTACCTTTATTTTTTGAATAAATATATAAAATTCAACTTTAGAGGTTAGTGGTGCGGTACGACCACTATAGTTAACATTACGCATCAAAAGGTTAAGTGATATTCCCTCACTGGAGGGATACGGTTTCACGCATGATTTGAATTTGACTTTGTGTGTGTGTGTGTGTGTGTAGTATTCTCTGTGTCTTTCATCCCCCAATCCCGTTTAATTGTTTTTTCAACCTCCTATTCAAAGTGAATAATACTACATAGAATAAGTTGGCAGTGTTATCTGTTCAAGCTTGATTGATAAGATGTCCTCAAACATATTTTTTTTCCTCTTGTGTATGTTACAATGCAGTGTAATATATCTTGCTGTCAGAATTTTGCCATGCGTGTTTGCACTTTTATTAGTAATTCTGTACTTTTTATTACGGTTTTGTTTTTAATTCTTTGTTCATCATAGAGACTATACACCTGTGCATCATAGTTACCTGAGCCATAAACTTAGATTCAGAATTATATTTTCGTGGACTAAAATTTCAAACATATCTGATAGTGAGGATGTGTGAAAGTTTGGCATGATTTTTTGCATTATTCATTATTCCTTATCACGTCTGGAAAGCAGTCTGTCTTGAACTGTCGGCCAACACATCAAACAGATTGAATTATGGGCGTGCTGGAGTTGTGATGCATGATGTCTGCTTTCCACAGTTTTAAGATACATTTATCATTTATATCTCTTCATTTTGGAATTTTTTTACCATTTAAAACAATTTTGCTTAGATCTAGAGCATGGGTCTTCAGCCTGCAGCCTGTGACCATAGTTGTAAATTAAGTTATATGTATACGAGATAGCTTCATAATGTTCCAGAATTACTTATTTGTGAGAAATACAAAACAGTACAATCATTTAATATAAATTTCCTTCAAAATAGCCCCCTTGTTCAACTACACATTTTTGCAAGCGAATGTAAAGGAGTTGAAAACATACCTAGAAGCCATTTTGTGAAAGCCTTTTCAGCTTATCTGTCGCATTCTTAATGATGTCAGTAGCATCACAAGTGCTGCCCCTACAGTGCTGATTTTTGTTGAGGGAACAGGTAAAATTCAGCTGGAGCCAGGTCAGGAGAGTATGGGGAATGCTCTGGTGTTTGTTAGAAATGTTTGTTTGCTAAGAAATTCTTGACCAAAACTGACTGGTGTGCTGGAGCATTTTTTGTGAAAGAAACGAACTGTTGGTTCTCCATTTTTTGAGGTGTTTCCTTCTGATGGCATCTCAAAGGTGATGGAGGATGTCAATTTACATATCCTTATTCACAGTAAAATTCCTGTAAATTATACTAGCAAATTCTGGGAAATTTTAGAAGCTACCTCGTACTATAAAAAATATGCAACATGTAGGGTGTTAGGCATGCCACTTATTGTTATATTTCCATGTGAAACCTGTGAACCAGCCCACAATAACAGGTGTACACCTCACCTAAAAGTGTTGGGCACCCATGATGTAGAGTTTGTAGAAATGAAGAGATTAATTATAAATTGACTGAGTAGTTGAGTTATGTAACACAGGTATGAATTGTCCATGGCATGTTCATGTAGAACAGATAATATAAGAATCTGAAGAGAGATGGTGGTGGCTTGATATTAATGCTGGTGGAGATTACTTACGCAGAAGTTCATAGTAGCAATCTTAGTGTATGAAGATACATGTCTCAGTTGTAGCCAAAAATTGTTTATAAAAAACCATTTTAAGGAGCACGTGATGGGTTAGTTGTACATTTTTACATTTGTTTTCAGATATTGGACACAAGGGTAGAGGAGGAAGTGGATGATATTAGTGAGGTACAGGCTGCAGATGAAGAGAAGGAAACAGCAGAAGGACCTGCCAGTGTGGAGGAAGTCACAGTGCCAAGCACAAGTACAGCCAACACAGAGCTGACAGAGACAATCAGAGACGTTGAAGAAAAAAGTGGTGAAGGTTTGAGGACAGAAGAAGGCAAGATGGTAACTGAATCCCCTGCGAGTGCAGCACCATCAGAAGTTGACTTAACACAGGGTGGGGAAGATCAGGCAGAAGAAGATGAACATGAGAAGTCAAAGGATAAATCAAATGAGGTGGATACTGACAGCTGTGATATGGCTGGCAATGACAGGGAAGAGGAGTTACGGAATGCAGTGATGTTCATCTCCTCTCCAGGACCCGAGGACAGTTCATTAACCCCCTTGAGACCAACTGCTTATGACCAGTCTTGCATGCAGGAAGACTCCAAGAGTGAGGATCTGTGCAAGGATGATGCTGAATCCAGGGAAACTGAGGAAAAAGAGAAAGAAGTTTCATCGCCACCAGGCATAGTCATATTAGAGGAACGGGAACATAATTTGAGAAATTCCACATCCACACAGACTCGCAGCAATTCAGTGAGTGGAATCATGGATGATAGTGATGGTTCCAATTGTGGTGCACCAGAGATAACTCACTCATCTGTTTCAGCATCATCGGCACAGGAAATCTGCAACAAGCAACATGGACAGCCTAACTCCATGAGTTCAAGTGAAGACAAGCAGTCTGCCTCACAGCATCCTTCTTGTGAAGTGGTGGAGGTCCCCAGTGGGAACACTACACCCAGGTTGGATAATAGTGTGGAAACGATACAGCCTGCTACTCCTATCAACCCAGGATCAGTAAAACATACGCCTCCCACGCCATCCCAGACGGAAATCCCGAGTATGGGTGTTTATACACCTGACTCAACCACTAATTCAGTTCATTCCCTCCATGGATATGGACAGTGTGACTTAGATGTGAGTCAGCTTGGGCTTGAATCACCAACATCTATATCTTCGAATGATATGGCATCGCAGAATTCAGTGGAGCCCCCAAGACCACCATCTGTTCTTCCCCCACAGACTTCATCCACCCACACAACTCAGACTCAATGCCAGCAAACATACTCTGATTGTGCACAACAAGGAATTCAGTCTCTTCATCAGCATCACCACCACCAAAGCATCCCATCTTCAACAGCACAACATGTGCACATGTCTATTTCACATCAGCAAACATCGCATTCAGTTCAACAGCCACAGCCACAGCAACATCAACATCAACATCAACATCAACAGCAACATCAGCAGCAGCAGCAGCAGCAGCAGCAGCAGCAGCAATCTTCGACAAAGTCTCCACGTCAAATGCAACATCATCGCAGCAAATCCACCCCCACACAGCACAAACAGCATTCCAATCCTTTGCAGCAGCATAGGTCAACTCCTCCTTCAATTCAGCATCAACACACACCAGTTCAGCAGCAGCCACAACAAAGGCAAAGGTCGACCCCACCATCTGTTGGCCAACACCAGCAGCATGGCACAGTGCAGCACTCATCAACATCCATGCAGCAACAGACTCAAGCTCACCAGCAGCTCACCCTGCAACAACAGCAGCAGCAGCAGCAGCAACAGCAGCATCACCAGCAATCGGGTACTGGCCCCCAGCAGCAGCAGTTGCAGGTGCACTTGCAGCATCAAGTGGCCATGGCACACACTCACCAGGCAGCAGTGGGGGGTGGGTACCCACACCATCCACACCACCAACTGGCCCCTTCCCCCATGCAACATCACCCCCACCATGCAGCCCATGCTGCTCATGCACACAATATGGCTGCTGTTATCTCATCGCAAGGCAATTATATTGGAGTTCCTCAGATGACTGTGTCATCTCAGGCATTTTCAGCACAGCCTGGCAGTGGAGGGACATATGTGAGTGTGCCCATGACAACTGTAATACAGCACCGAATGGCCACACAGCAGGGTGTTGGTGCTCATCAGAGACTGGGGCCTTCCCCAGCATGTGCAGTGTCAACAGCCACGAATTTTGCCACCAACTTCTATATTCAAACAGCAGCTGCATCCATGTCCCATCCGCACTCACACACACCTGGGCCAATCCCCACACCCACCCCTACACCAGCACCGACACCTACACCAACGCCTGCCCCACAAGTTGCAGCGAGTACTACTGTGCCAGGGACAGTGTCAGGTCAAGCTGGTACCACGACGGGAGCGGCCTCTTCGTGCAGTCTTGCCAAACTGCAGCAACTGACCAATGGACTGGAAATGATCCCATCTGCTGCATGTGGCACCATGACTCCTCCTCCATCCATGAATCTTACACCACCACCACCTATTTCTACACCACATCATCCACATGCCACCATGACACCTCCTCCATCTGCAGCTCATCAGATGCTCCAGCAACAAGCTACAAGAACACTATCCACACCTCCATCATCTATTCCTACAAACCTTCCAACACAGATGACTCTTGCAAATTATCATAAGTATTATCAGACCAATATGAATGTTAACAACCTCGGCACGGCAGTGACACCACCTGTTACTGGGTCAACAAGTGGACGTTCGTCTCGTTCAGGTAGCGGAGGGAGTGTGGCGGCAGTACAGCAGATGCAGGCTGCAGCGGCAGCAGCAGCAGCATCATCACGTGTCAGTCCAAATGTAACCATTAATCCAAACCTGATATCACAGTATGGAACTTTGAATGGTTATCGCATGGCAGCACAGCAAACACCTGCAACAGTGACTGGTTACATCACCAATACAGCGGCAGCTGGATTTATCAACCAGGCGGCTCAGATTCCAGTTCAGATGGGGGTCATGAACATGGCACAGACTCAATACCAGGACCCTGCAGCCATTCAGCGGGCAGCACAGCAGAATACAATGTACACAACTTATGGATATATCAATGGCAGTCTGATGCAGCCTATGCGTCGGTAGGCACCACCAAATAATGTTATGGTTTATAGGTCTGCCATGTGTCACTGCCATTCCTACCAAAAACTGTTATGGGTGGATGGGGAACATGATGGAATGTTGACGAGGCAACCTGAAAGGATTTTGTTGTGCACGTGCATGTAAACTATAAGTGATATGGGTATGTATTCTGCTGACTGCAGGGGAATTTATGAAACATAATTGTGTATATACAGTGAAGAAAATAGTTGTTTAACCTATAATACAGCTGTTAGCAGGACAAGGATATCATTTCTTGTTCCGATATTTCTTTTGAAATTTAGAATATTGCGTGTGCCTAAATTATGTTTGCACATCAGAATGTTTTTTACAGTAAGATCTGATTCACACTTAAGCACCTTTAGAATCACATTGAGTGATTTTTGCTTACATATTTTAAGTGGCTATGAGAGTTTGGGTATTAATTTTTTTTTTTGCTGTTCCTGATATTAGCAAATGACAGAAGATTGCCACAAACACACACACAAAAGGCAATAACAGTATACTATAGGAATATTACATTTTCAGCTTGTATGTTGGTGGTTTCCTTTTAACTGCATGAGAAATATCTAAAATACTATAACCATCATCAATTCATTGCATTATACAAATATTTGTTCATGCTTAGCACTTACGGAAAACATTCTCATATTAATATTTGGGTGTTACGTGAATCGTTTTATGCATTCAAAATTGATCAGCACAAAATGCTGGGTGTTCAGTTTACAAAACTGCGAACACTAGTGACTGCTAAGGTTAAAAAACAAAAAGAAAGAAAGGAAAAAAAAGGAAAGTATAGTTTCAGTTGGCAAGTAAACGTGTAACAGACTGGAATGATACAGCATTTGTTGGATTTTTAAATGGTTTTATATCTCTTGTAAGAAGACTGTTCTTAAGATTCAGGACAGGAATTTGTTAAGACTGTGATTAGTGATAATTTTATGGCTAAAGACTACTTGTATATTTGGGTTTCATATTGAGAATGTTTCTATTGAATGTGCATTTGTGTACAAAATGGGGTATGTGGATTGAGTGTGAGTGAATGTATGAGAAAAATCTGATTCAGAAAAATAGTTCCCCAAGGTACAAATTTTTTCTGCATGTGGGACTTTTTTATATATGTAAAAAGATTATTATAATATTAATTAGTTTTGTTTCTTAAGTGTGTAATTTTGTAGGATGTCGAACTATGAGGTGTTAGGTGGTGCATTCAGAGACTGTTACATTCTGCAAACTGGCAGAGTCAGATATCAAAATGATGGGAATCGTTGAATATTTCTGTTGCGTTTTGTTGAGATTTATGGTCTGCATGTGAGAAGTCCTGGACAGTGAATGAACTGGTCTGTCCCTGTCTAGTATTCAGTGTATTTCTTGTACATGTGGAGGCGGATTCGAGCTGTCCGCTGCTGTAGGATAGAGCAAAAGCACAGGTAAATTAGCTTGTTGTGCTATCTTATATTTATATGGGTACAAGTGATATTAGGTATACAAATTAAATATTTGGCTGTAAGCTATATTTATCTAAGTTTTTGTCTCTATCTGTGTACATTTCTTACAATAATTATTTTTATGATAATGAGCAAGTATGTTATAAGAAAAGAATAAAAAACCTAACACTTAAATTTATGTACAGAGTAACTTGAACATGTGGCACCTAACAGTCAAGGGCACATGTTCCAAGACTGTATCTGTGAAAATAACACACGTAGTTGTCCTACCTTAGAACGCATTCTTTGTTAATCTATTTCGTAGGTTGCCACGTAATGGGCTAGAAAAGCTGTACATATGCTGAATTAAAAAGCTGTTAATACATTCACAATGTTAGAAGAATGTTACTTCCCTGTACTTCAGAATCACATTGTGAAATACACAGGGTTACCAGGAGACTAAAACCTATTGGTGACATATGCAAAAAAGAAAAACCCCCTGTGGTGAGGAAGAGACTGCAGAGTTTATGAGCACTTCCTTCCTAATACCTGTTCATCCAAATACATAATGAACCTGCCGTATTTTAATTTTTTTATTGTTACATTAATAATGGCTCACACTGATTTTGTCTACGGTCTCCGTCAGTCATTGTCAGTGTTTATGAATATGAATAATACAGGTCTTTTATTCTGCTCATCATACTGACAGTGTGAGTTTTAAATTAATACTGAACTGCATGTGTGTGATGATATTTTAGCTTGCACAAAGGTACTTCAGTTAACTAGCTGATCAGCTATTGGCTTCTCATGAAGGACTTGCTCCATGGAGTTGATTAGTTGAAGAGATTTCTGAGAATAATTGACGTAATGCTGTAATACTCGTCATAAATACTGGCAGTGACTGAAGAAGAAAAGCAAGGGAAGTTTCATAGTTTATGCAATATAGAAGTCATTTTCCTTTACAGAATCACAAAAAAAAAAAAAAAATAAAGTTCACTGTCAGTGTAATACTTCTGTTCTTTCTTGTAGACTTGGTGAGTGACAACCACACAGATGTAGCATATTGTTTAGGTTTTGGAGTACCTACGAGTCCTGTCTTTAGTTCCCTTATTTCAAGTTTCCATGTGTTAGGTTTCCAGGCAAATGCTGTAATTAGTATCCACTTCCAAAGAGACCTCCAACCCAGGGTGTTCCCCTTTAGGTCCAAATCATATAGCATTGCTGTGCCTCATACTGATTCCAAGGTAAGCTTAAATTGATCTGTTAGCATTGTAACACATTAAGAGTTAAAAGGCAGTGCCTGGTGAAATCACAAGCACATTGTAGTTGCAGTAGGATGTGCCATGTTCAGCTGTTGCTGGACATGACACGTGGTGTGCTGGAGTTGTATTAGTCTGAAACAGCAATTTCTGCTTCACAGCGAATGATGTATCTTCAAGAACAACCAGTAGAACAGTTTCCATAAAATGACAGTGTCATTCATTCTTCAAACCTGTTGGGTAACAGATCATGTCCCACAGTGATAGCCATGATATTGGCTCAAGTCATGACACTTAAATGGCCTTGCTACCTGTATTCACAGATAGCATGAAGATGGCCTATGTCCACAGACTTGTGTAAATGTAGCTCATTTGTAATGTGGTGATGTGGCAATTTGCAATTTTGTATGTGTACAGATGATTGTGCGCACTTTGTGAGTAGTGGTATGTATGCATTTGATTATCACAAAATACTTCAAGGACTCAGTTGGGATAATTCCAATTCTTGCAATATATGCACTTCTCTATGGCATTTGTTCCACAGCTGCAATTATGGGATCTTTATTAGATGGTGCCTCTACTGTCTTAGGCAATCTGCATTTATCTGTGCCATTCACTTCCTTTCTCACATGGGGACTGCTGCAGTCATCAGAGCACAATAGGTTCTGGATGTGATAAGGGAACCATGCACATGTCCATGCATTGGTAATAGCTTAATTCCTACAGGCACCGAGCTTTCATCTTCATGTATGTGTATTCCATTATCATTCAGTAATAACTGATACATGCCGTGCACTGTGTGTCTTGCGTATGTGTAATAATGCTGTTTATCTGAAAATTTTTCCAACAGTATGCACTATATAATGATTTTCAGAAGTTCTTATAAAATCAAGTATAGTTAGATTCTGTAAGAACTTCCTTAAAATCTTTGTATAGTGTGTACTGTGGGAACAATTTTTAGATAAATAACTTGATAGAAATGCATGGTGTAAATGACAATGTGAAATATGTTGTATAACATTTTTTGGCTTTTTTTAAAACTAGAAATCACTGGTGGTCTTAAGTGCAAATTTCCATTCACTCTGTTTGTAGCAGGTAATAAGAATATGAGAAATTTTTAGGCGTGTTTGCAAAATTGGAAAAAAGTGATTATTTAGTTTTGTCATGTCTGTCTCCATCTCATATGCATGGAAAAACTCGGCTGTTACTGGATGGATTTTCATGAAATTTGATATTTGAGTATTTTTTTAAACTCTTTCAAGAATCTCCAAATATCATTAAAATGTGACAAAAATAATGGGTATTTACATGAATACCAGTGTACATTTTTCATATCTCACTCGTTTCTTCTTAGAATGAGAAACGTTGCAGACAAAAGTTGTAGAGGAAATTGAAACATGTTATGTTGAACAACTTTTTTTTTTAAACATGCCATTTATGAGATAATGTGGAAAAATACTGTAGTTTGGGACTGGCCACAGGTGACAATATGATGCGCATTGCATGCTGGATGCCAAAGGTACAAACATGCGTGAAATATGTAATGCTGCTTCTCCACTGCAACAGTAGTTGCACAGATGTGCCTGAATGTTATGTACACATTCATAGTTCGTCTTATTAAATGTTGGATGATAATTGTATGTGGGTGGACACGGAAAATTTGATGCCAGGGAGTTGGTACTTTTCTGAAAACAGGAAGGGGAAATTATTGGTCTGTGAAGATGGGGCTTCTTCCTTGTATTAATACTGTGAACAGCTGAATTTGAATTTTTTTTTTTTTATTGGTAATGTAGTTTATTAATGAAGCTATGTGTTCACATGGAACAGAATCTGCAGCCACCAGACTTGGACATTAATTTCTAGGATTTGCATCAACAGAACTACCAGTTATCTTTTGTACAGTATGCTGTCAAATGAAATACCCCCACAATTATTGCTTTTATTATGGTGTAACAATGGGCAAAGCCTTCTTGATGGTGTTAGATGATGCGTATTTGAAACACTGTTTAAGTTGCATAACATGCACCACATGATTTTTTTTTAACTCGGGGTGGATATCAGTTTATAAAGCAAGAGATTTTGTATATACAGGCTTCTTTGTACTTTTTATTTATAAGCAATATGTAATGCATATTGTAAATTGTTCACTACAAATTTTATTGTACTTGTATGTAGATATGGGACCAACTTAGTGGCAGTAAGCTGTTTACTGTGTGTTTGACATTGAACACATATATTCAAAATTGTTGCTATAAATTATAACAAGTGTCATCAGCAAATGTTATGTATCGTGATAAGGTATTTGTTTTGGAGGAAGGTCATTTATGTACTTCATGAAAAGTAACGATACTAGAATTGAGGCTAGAGAGGCTGTTTTTATTATTCCTCAATTTAAGGAAAAATCCTGAGTTTCATTAAATTATTTTAACTTTCTGTGCCCTATTTGTTAGGTAGGATCTGGACTAGTGCCCGTTCATTGGATGTCATAACAGTGCAACATAGTTGGCAAGATTTTTTGATGTATGTACATAGAAGCTTTGGCAAAATTGTAGAAAATTCATCTGTTATACTAGATTTGAATACCCATTCTTAGCTTGATGGCAGCATTCAAACCCACCTGCCACTGGCCCTCCAACAGAGTCAACCAAATGTGGTCAACACCTGTTTCTGTTTCTTCAACACAGAGTAAGGTGAGGATACCGTGGGCGTCCCGTAATGTCCCCCTCAAAATGTCGACCCGGGTTCAAGGTCTACCTAATGAGAACTCTCGTGAATTGAAACACCGTTAAAGCTGCCCCTCTGCACACCATGAATGCGTATGGGAGAGTGGTGGTATTACTTCACGCCTTTTTAATATTGGCAATTACGTGGAAGTGTCAGTTTCACGCCCCAGCCGCTGTACCCGCGGGGAAAGAGGACGTTACTCACTGAAAATGACTAGTCGGGCGTTTTGGATAAAGCTTTCTTGTCCCTGAATTTTGGCAATTACGTGGAAGTGTTGTCAGTTTCGCGCCACAGCCGCTGTACCCGCGGGGAAAGAGGACGTTACTCACTGAAAATGACTAGTCGGGCGTTTTGGATAAAGCTTTCTTGTCCCTGCCAAGAATGGAACCACGACTCCAAGGTCGTCCATCCAATAGCCGTCACTATACGAGTACGATTTCCCAGACCCTCCGACTAGCTTGTAAGAAGACCGAAGTGTGCACAACCTGCGAACATAGTTGAACGTGATATGGTTAACTTCCACTAGGCCTGTTAGCTTCTCAAAAAGGACCCTACTCCGTGGAATTGGCGCGAACCCACGTGATAGGCAGTTGGTAGGCTGCAGCGATGTCCGTGAAAGGCTTCAGCAGGGCGAGTTTAATAGAATTTTCGGGAGTCCAAAAAGTCTTTGGGATCAGATCCTGTACGTTTTAGCATTGACTGCCCACCTCAAATCTGGCGCTCTATGAGAAGCAAATACATTTAACTTCATAGTACCATATCCTGCCATCTTTTGTGCGTTTTGTGAATCAGGTTATAGGAGACACTCTTGAACATCCGTGTTTATGAATAGCAAGCAAGTTTTGAATGTCAAACATTTCAAGACTTCCCACTAAAAGGAACGAGTTCCAATTTGTATTTATAAAACACTACTGGGATTTGCTAATAATGTTCAAGTATTGTAGGATTAGATCATAATGGCGAATCTGGATTTGCAGTTCGAGGAATTTATGAAAGAGGTTAGTACACCCACGAGTACTGGTTTGTATTGCAGTTAATAGTGAAATGATAATAGAGAGGCTTAGCGACTTTCGATGAGCTGTTTTGCGTGATTACTGCTGGGCTAAGACTCATGTTTTCTTTTATTTGCCATTAAAGCCGCTATCAACGGGTGAGTCTCCAGACACCAATTCAAGCTCTTGGCAGGAAGCGAATTGGAATGAAGAACACCCAGCACTTAGTACGTTTTGGTGGATGAAAGAAAGACCTCAGGCAGAAATTATTCATACAGAAGTTGCCAGTAATAGAACTTCCATCAGTGAAGCCTCTGGTGATGGTCCTCAGATGGAGGGAGGTTCTGCAACCATTCCACCAACCATTAGGAATGTGAACGTCGCAGAAATACCTGTTATTGCATCCCCAGACATATCATCGTCAATGGCAGAATTTCTTGAGAAGGAGAAATTATGCAAGGTAGTTAAGAGTGGTGAAAGTGTTAATTCCCCACAAATGCATGTGAAATATATGTTCTCTTGTCACTTACTTATAAATGCAGTCATATTGTAAATTCTTCCATTCATACAATATGATATATATAAGAATTGTTTGGGTGTACAGTGTTTATGTTGCAAATTCTTCCATCTATGGTTTGGGGGCTCTGCTGCTGTGTAAATGAGGTCTTTGCTTTTCTGGGAGGTTATACAATGTTGGTTGGTAGTTACCGATGTCTTGGGGTAGTATATTGGTCTAATCTCCGAGGGTTATTCTTCTTGGCCTGCTTGACCCTCAAAGATGGGACCAATAGGCTATCACAAACATTGGTAACTAACTACCCATCAGTGTAGCATAACATCCCAAAAGAGTAGCGACCTTCTTCCCTTCTTTCATGCAGTATAGTGTATGAACAACATGTTTAATACACATTATTTTTCATGCTGCTGATGCAAGTGACGGTTTCCTTCCATTTTAAGTAATGGCCTTTTGTAAGGAACGTTGTGCTTATTTTTCTGGTCACAGAATTATGCCAGTATGTAACACCTATAGAGCTCTGGATTGTCTATGTAAGCGATGTCCAAGTTTTGGTCCAGATGTTAGGAAGATGTTTTGGTGTCTGATACATTTTATTCTTTCAGTACTATCTAACAACTTTTGTTGTTACAGAATTAAATGTGTTTGTGATTGGAGCTGTGTTCTTCATTTCTGTAAATTGTGACTGCATATGACTGTCTCTTCAGTAGGGTTTTTATTATAGTTGACATAATTATTGTGAAGTATTTAAACCTACCAAACCAACAGCACACCTCCACGCCCTTGGACCTATTACATATTTATTTTTTGTTACAATTAATTCTGTCTACTATAATGCATTTTGTCAGTGGATTTTAAAGATGTGCCTACTGCTTTTTATATTCTTATGTCTACTGTGACAGGAACTAAGCAGCAGTATCTCAGAAGTGGACAGCCCTGGAATTGATTTAGAATTTCCAGGTGATGATGTAACTGATGAGGAGATTGGTAGCATAATGGAGCAACTTAGCCAACTGGCTGGCGGTGCAGGTGAGCATTTGTTGATTTAATGTTTGTGAGTTTGGTTTGTTTACTTTTTCACTTGCATAATTTTGCTACATTGGATGCAGTGTTAGAATGAAATGAAAAATGGAGGAAGCAGTTGTGGCTTGTATTAATATGTTCAGAATCTCCCACCATAAATGTATTTCTGGAGTGGTTTATATCACACTGAGGAGTTGTTTATGTTAGTATGGTGTCAGTGGAGAACAGATTGTTTAACAGGCAAAGTTAAACTATCAGAAATAATGGTAATTTCAGGTGTATTCAACAGTATCTATGCAAAATTGTTCTTTGTCACTATGACACATTCTCAGTTTGTGGATGGAAGCAGTGGCCCCTAGATGTTAATGATAGCTGTAGCAGATGACAAGGTTTGGTCTTCCAGCTGGGAGCTTGGGCATGGAGCTTAGAGCTCATCACCTTTGAAAACTAGCATGTTCCAACAAGTTATACATTGCCTCAGACTTGTGTGCTTTCTTTGAAAGTACTTTATTTGCTGTAATGAACAAAGTAATAAACATGACATTTGAGATTCTCATGGCAGCAGCTATAAAAATTAATGTCATCTGGGATGTGATGCTATGTAGTTTTGTGTGTAGGTACCAGCATTTTGGAGGACGGTAAATGAGCAATGTTTTCGCGTGCTAAATATTACCCAAACTTAGATGCAAAAGCTTTCTGAAATCTAAAGAGACACTGATTATGTTGGAAACATGTGGTATTATTTCATGACCTATCATTTTTCTTTCCCAGTTGCATGGATTGATTCCAGTCACAAGTATGAGCAACAGGATGCCACTGAATTTGTAATAAATACCAGATGTTCTGTCTCATAAGATGGGTCCCCCCCCCTTCCCCAGAAAAAGTTACTAAAATCATCCTGCATTGTATTTTTATGTACATGTGAGTAGGCTGTTAAATCTGCAAAAATACCTCGCTAATTATAGGGTTCTTTTTATCACTTGTAATATCTTATCAGGCAGGAAATATGGAAGCTTATTAACCAAATAATCAGTGACCTGTGACACTTTGTTTTCATTATGAAGTTCACAATACATGTAACATGGTGGCTACCAAAATTCAAACAAGGAAAGGAGGTGCGATCAGTATTGTGATCGCTATGCAGCAAAGCAGATAACAATATGATGTTAAAGGGAAAGGTAAAGCTCACCCTAGAACAGGAAATGAAAGCCCAGAGGGGGAGTAGAGGTATAACTCTACTCTATCTTTACCCTTGGTGCTATGTGGGTGTGGATGGTCAACACCATGCCCCAGCTGCTTTATCCCCAGGAAGGAGACTCTAAACTCAATGTAAAGGAGGCTAGGTGGGCCCAAGATCTGGTCTGGACGGGGGTGGAAAATCTTAGCCCAGTGGGATTCGATCCCTTTACTGTCCAGCCTGTAGTGAGTCAAATAACATGATGTTATACCTAGTAAAGTGTTGTGTATTTGAGCATATTTTTTATTCAATTAATCTAAGTAAAAACTGTCAGCAATTTTGTTCTAAATTGACAGCCAGTATGTACATAGAAGAAAATGGATAAAAGATAAAGTTATCCCTGTCCACACTCTGAAGGCATATGGGGGAGAGTGGAGATGTAGCTCCACTCATTATTAACCTAGGCACTAGGTGGCGGTGAGTGGTCAGCTGCACACACCGGCAATGTTTACCCCCAGGGAAGGAGCCTTCGATAGCCATTGAATTGGAGGCTGGATGGCCCCCAGGCTAATCTAGACATTTTGGAGAAGAGAAAAAAGTTCTGTCCTATACTGGGATTTGGACTGTGCTTTGTCCACCCTGTAGCCTAGTCACTACCAAATATGGTATCTCAGTTCCAAAAATGAATGGGTAGAATATTATATTCACATGTACAAAACTTAAGCAAAATTATGTACATTTTGGTTTGTTTGTTTCAGATGACAGTGCAGCTGATAAGAGTGTGGAGGAAATCTTAAAAGAGGCTGTACAACTTGTGCGTGAAACATCTCACAGTTTCTCAGGGCTTGGAGACCATAGTGAGCTACTTATTTCACCAGTAGAAGAAGGTCTAGCTGTCAAGGGCACAACTGTCAATCCAGTGCCTGCTTCCTCAGCTAACAAAGAAACAGATAACAAAAATTTTATTAGTGAAGGAAAGGGCAAAGATGGCCAAGCTAATATTGTTGGAGCACACACTATGTATTTGTCTTCTAGGACAGTAAAAAATAAATCAGGTAGTGGGAAAGCAGGGAACATTGGTGAACAGCTTAGAAGCAGTACGTTACGTTCTACCAAAGTGACTTGTAGGAAAACAGATACTGGACTTGGTATGCAAGAAATCAGTGGTGTTAAGTTTCATAATTCAAGACAAGTTACAAGTTCGGGGACCCCTGCAAATGTTGGTGCAAGAACAGGTGATGGAGGCACTAAAGTAGGAAGTTTGATAGACACAAAATTTGAAAAACATTTAGGAAGTCATTCAGGTGGTGTAAGTAAAAGGAAGGACCTACAAAAGAAAGAAAAGACAGTTACATTTGAAGATGATCTGTCCCTGGTTCCAAAATCGTCACATTACATTAGCAAGAAACAGGAAAATGTGCAACAAACTTCAAGTCACATACTACAACAGGAGGAAAGTATTTCTAAGGGAAAGTTAGTTAAGGTATCTGAAGAAAATGATGACTTACATGTTTTTGAAAATGTCATTCATCAACAAGACTTTGCAGATGGACTGTCTGTGAGAAAAGAGAAATGTGGAGACCATCTTACCAAATTGTTGTCTGTTTCACCTCCATTGATTCAACATGGTGACATAGTGGCCACTCCAGAGGCAGTCTTGCAGCTTACTGACAGTGAAATGAGAAGTGAGAAAGTTGTAGCATTACAGGAATCAGAGAAAAGTCATAGTCAGATGTCTGATTATTCATCATTGAATGTATTAAAAGAAATAGACAAGAGATTTGTTGATAGTGACACCACTGGAAGCATAATGGTAGATTTGTCTCATGTTGTAGGTACTTCTTTTCTCAGAAATTCTTCCTCACTTGTGTTGGAAGAATCAAGTGTATTGGAATCTCTCTCAAGAGTGAAAAAATTGAACGATGCTAGTACATTTACAGTAGAATTACCTGGAAGACGGTCAAGTGACAGATGTGTTCAAGTGACAGACAATTCAATGGCAGAACGTGTGGCCAGTTTGGAGAAGGAACTGCTTCAAGAACAAAACATGTCACGGCAACTTAAAAGTAAGTGTAATAAAGTTGGTGTAGTATTGTTAGCCAATTTATTAAGTTAATTGTTTTAATAGAAATTACAAGTTTACCTTCATATAAAGCCAGCCATGACCTATGCCAGTTCCATCCACCTCCCTATATCTTATTTCCCTAAGGTCTATCTTACAGACTACATCTCTGGTAGCAGAACTCAGAGGTTCCAACACTGCTGCTACCAAAGCATGCTAGTGGGCATAATCCCAAGCCACTGTTATCCACCTCCCATCCTCACAACAAATTATTCTGAACACATCCATACATTGTCTGTCTTTAGAGGGCTGTTACCAAAAGACTGTACCATCAACCTTATTTATGATTTTTTTTGTTTGTCTCCCATTTCTCTTCTCTTCTCCACTGGCTCTGTGGTGCATGCTGGACCCTGGCCTCCCTCAGGATCAATTTCCAGGTGTCTTTATCCCATGGCTTTATTCTGCAGCCTCTGATACCCACTTTCAACTTCTTTTAAATGGACCGTACATTCCATGTACCAATAACCATCTTATTATTCTTTTTTCCTTGTTTGTTTTGTGCTGGTACATCCATCTGGTTTATCTTTCCTTGAGGTTCCTTAACATTTGGCTTGTTTTATGGGGTGGGGTCGTTAGCCTCATGCCCAACCCCCAACTTGGAAAACCTGGGTATTCCGTATAGTCAGGGTCATCACCCTTGACATGTACAGGTAGTGAGACCCAGCCAATAGCTATGCTACCATTGGCATAGCAATCAGCATCTTTTGACCACTCAAGCCCCATCACTACATAAAATTATCTCTACATAAAAGTAGGGATAATTTTGATGAGGCTGTCTCCCATCACTGTCCAGATATGAGTGTTCTAACAACACTAGGTGACCTGTGTATGTCACTGAGTTCTTTGTTGCATATTTGGCAGAAATGAAATGAAAGATGATCAGGAATGGTTGACAGTTTGGTTTTGGAAAGAGGTAAAAGGGCCTGTGTCAAGGTACTGAACCAACAATTGCCTGGCAAGGCCGAGTGAAACCACAAACACTGCAGTCAGCATAGCCAGTAATGCAGTTTGGATTAATACTCGAAATTGGAGAACTTATTTATAAAGTGCAGATCTGCTGAATATGTAAGGTTTTATATATGTGTACAGATTCAAATCTGCTTGGATGTTATGCAGTTCAGGACTGTTAGAGCCTGAAGATGGAGGCAGCATGCTCCTCCAGAATGCTGGTAGTAATTGGCCAGTTGACACAGTTTAACATCCCAAAAGACTTGAATTTTGTTGGCACTACTATGAGAACTGTAATCTCATAATGAATTTTTCTGAATTGCAAACTTGTGTCCTGCTGTCAGTTAATGAACCAACAGCAGTATTACTGTTTTGCAGCTGACGCTAAAGTCTGATACTGGTTTTGAGGTCAGGGGGTGGGTAAAGAGGGTTAAGTCAGTCAAACTGAATTCTGAGAAAACATGAGAATAATTTGTAAACATTATGCTTCTCAACACATATGATACAACAGCTGTGTTGTAATGCAAGATATATCTTACCTGTCTATACTCCTACATGCAAAGTATGTTTCTCTACTGGGTTACTTGATTGTAACAGGTTGGTGACTTAACACGTCCACTGGCAGTTTTGTTTAACTCTTCGCACAACACTTCTTGCATATCCTGGGTGAATAATAGGCAGTCCTGAATTCTGTCATCATTCAAATCATGGCTTACTGTATTGTAAACCAAAAACTGTTTTCTGTCACTGGCCATTAAGGCTGTTGTGAACAGTGCTGTTACTGTATTTCTTAAGGACCAGCTGAGTGTGTGTCCTGTAAAACAAAAAGTATGTAAGCGGTGCTGAGGAGAGGGAGAAAATGTAGATGACTGTGGCTACATTATGACATGATATATTTTGTTTTCAGCCAAGCTTGACTTGGAGAAACAGATACACAAAAAGGAGCTTCATGAATTGAAATGCAAGCATGAAGAAGAAATGTTCACTCTGAAGAAGGATCAGTATGTTTTGAATGCAGAGGTATGAAAGTCTGTTTACTCTTACCATTACATTTCATGTTTCTCATTCTTGCAGTTTTATTTATTAGGTAAGTGTGATTATTAGATGCATTGATGTGGCTGTCTGTCCGTCTGTCTTTCACGTGTGGTATAAACAATCACTTTTCCTACAGAACGTGTTTTAATAAGCATTTATTTTGGCAGTGCTGACTAATGCTTAAAGCTACAGCTTTGTGTGGAAGTTCAAAGTTATAGTTTAAATATATGTTCAAATGTTTGTTTGTCATACAGCCCTTGAAATCAGTTCAAGAAAATGTTTTGTTGTGTTTATTCCTTTGACATGATTGATTTTCCATAAAAAGTAAAGAAGTGGAATGATGGTTACGATCATTATGAGACCTCTGATGCTTTGTTCTCAAAGTTAAGATGGTGTGTGCTGTGCAGTCGATGTGTTGTATACAGAAATATATGCATAATTGTAAACTGATACTGTGGACTCCTCGATATACTGTCAACAGTGGTACTTTTGTTGCTGTGGCTTTTATTGTAAGTGTAAATGTTACATGGACTGGGAAATTTTGGAAATGAAAGTACATTTTATCAGATGGCTCTGGGCTGCATATGATTGCTACCTTAATGGGAAGTGTTTGAGTAAATGTTTGTTGTAGAATCTATGTCTCTGCAATGAGACAGTTGTCAGGTGCAAGTGGAACTGAGTGTACCTTTTGAAGTCAATAATGAAATCACAGATTGTTACTAAGCTTTATGAACTAAATTTAGAGAGATGCGTGTGTGTATGATGCATACATGTACCATTATAATGTAACAGAACCTGCACTGGAAAATATCATTCTGGAGGAATAGTGTGTTCTTTTCAAATGTTGTTCTTGTTGCAGATGACTAGAAATTGTCATTTGCTTAGAAGGTAGCTGTTTTGTCCAAATTAAAAACTTTCTAGTCATGCTTCTTGAAATGGAAGCAAAATCTCCTAGTAGTGACAACTATTATAGCGTTCTCTGTCCCTTAATATTTTAGAAGTAGCCTTGAAAAATAAATGTTGCTCCATTAATTCATTGCACCATAGCATACAGTTTTTAAAAGTAAAATTTTGTGTTATGGAATTGCATTTTTATGTCACTTGAGTATTAAACATTTCATTTGTCACATCACTTGCTGCATAAGTGTAATTTGTCACAGATCACTGACTTGAAGAAACAACAGGAGAGCCATGTGCTGGATGAGAGACATGGGAATTGCCACATTCAAGATTGTGCTGCCCAGGAGCATCGAATCACTCTTCTGGAGGCAGAACTGCAGCAACAGGAACAGTTGATGTTGGGCTACCAACGTGAGAACAATAAGCTATGCCAGGCCATGAAGCAGTTCAAGGTATGGTTCTGTTTCCTGTCATGGGATATGCGTATCTGAAAGATGTCTTGTGATCGACTTGACTGCAGCCCATGTTTCTTGTCCCACTGGTTCAATCTCATGGGCTGGAAGCACAAAGCCATGGTTGCCCGTGTCAGGAAGTTCAATGGTGTATGAATACTTGATTCCTGCCACTCCCTTTGCCCAGTCATCAGACCCACCTGTTGAAAAGGAATGTTTCTTTTAGATCAATATTGCCTTACATACCCTCACCCTTGTATATATGAGACTTCCCACTGTCTTTGTAAACAAAGGGGGAGGCATTTTCACATTTTTACAAATTGTATGTCATTCACCCCATCACTGATTTTGATTTATAAGTTTTCAATTTCTGGAATGCAAAAATAAGAAGCAAACAACCTACATAGAGAATGAAGAATATGAAGGTCTATTATGCGATCAGATTCCAGGTAATTGATGTGTTGTTCCCGGAGGACCTCAGATCTCACAAATTTTGGAAGTTTGTAATCATTTTTTGTCTAGGCCTTATATGGAACTGCTTAGAGGCTACAAATTTCATATAGGTACTTCCTTGTAGCCATTCATTCTTTGTGCATGAAAACATAGAAGGACTAAGAAGTCACAGGTTATGCCAGGGAGATTTTATAGCTGATGAATTAGCAACTTAAGGTGTCAAAAGTGAAAATACAAAGTAAGGTAAGTTATATTTCCTGTCCATAGTAGCTCTCATTCCCTCGTAGATTGATGGTATGGATTCCGTTAGTGGAGAGACCATCTCATCTACCCTGGAGATGGTGGCAGACAGTTGCCCTGATATGTTGGTACCTGGGATATCATAGACTGCTGCTGCACATGTTTTGGGCATTACTATATTGATATGGCAGGAATGGTGTAAAATTAAAAGGCACTTCTCTGGATACTCATATTCAGAGGTGAATGTCCATAATGACATAAACTGGGGATGACTGATTTGTCATTCGGGGGAAGCCATAGTTTGTTGCTGTTGATAGGCTAATATTCGAAAGTTCTCTTTGAATATGGTACACTCATTTGTAGTTCAAGATTGTTTGATGTCAGTTAACATAAAGAAACTGTAAATGGTGTTGTTCTTAGTTGTATGATTGCATCTCTTCATTCTAAAGTCAACTTAGTTTTTATGCCATGTAAGAGAGACCTCAGTGGGACCTTCCTTTCTTGTTCTTGAGGCATTGATGGGAGGTGTAGACTGGTCATGCTGTTGGCTTGTTCCACAGTAAAGAGTTACGGTATACATGTGGGTGGTTGCAGTACTGAATGTGCAGTATAACCCTGTGTATCTGTAACCCTAACTTGTGCATGCAAGCAACAGAACAAGTATGAAAAATGGTACAGTGTCAATTCAGATTATACTGATTGCCGACAGACTTTGGATGAGAGCCACACTGATAATGTGACAGTACCCATCTGTGGCACTGCTTGATATCACGTGTCAGAAGGTTAATCTTGTGTGACTTTTAAATGTGTATGAAAGAGACATTCATTCTTTTGTCAGCTGAGGAGTTCCCTGAAATTTGGTTGAAATGATGTGTGTTGTCTGTTACAACAGAATGAGAGGCAGGCAGATAATTAGTGAAACAGTAGAAAGTGTGTGCTATGATGCTGTTTTGATTATATTACTACAGAATTTGGCAATTTATTGCATTGTGTATTGTTCAGAGTATTGCAACGCCTTTGTAAGAACAATTACTTTTTCTAGAATTAGGCTCAAATGCAGTGTATTTCTTTGTGTTTATCTCCACTGTGTAGTTATCATGAATGAGGTGTAGCAGTTCATATGTGACTTATACATCTAAGCTTGCAAGTAAGATGACTGAGCCATTTGAAACAATACCTGATGAAGTGTAGAGGAGTTCTGCAGCAGTCCCTAGTAGGTAATCAGTTCCACGCACAGCTTGCAGGGCTTCCACCCCCTTCTCTGCAAGGACATACATGTTGTAGTAATCCTTGGGTTTCTCATTTTTGTATCCCCATGGCACCAACCACATTTGTGAATATGAGTGTAGTGTCAGGTAAATTTTAATTTGGTCCTTCCTAGTAAGAATGAAATCAGCCATGGCCTTTGTCTCAGGTTCAGAGAAAGCCCGTGGTCCCCTATAGTCATCTGTGCAAGGATCAGAGCTAGAGGTGGAACCTTCTCCCCAGTGAAAGTCCCAATTTCTGTTAGGGTCAACTCCATAGCATTTTCTTTTGCCCCAGCGTTGATCTGCTTTGGCACCTGAACGAGTCTTCCTCCAAAGGCGGTCAGTGGAATGAGAATACTCATAGCCATCAGGGTTTGCCACTGGCATAAAATACCAGTCCACAGAGTCTATCAGCTCGGAGTGCAAATCCCGAAATTCCACCAACTGCAGCATTATGTAGGTAACTGTTGCAGGGGAGATCCACTCTCTTGCGTGGAGACCTAGAGCAAAGAAGTTTGAAGGTAACTTGTTGTATAAAAAGAGAGAATGCAGTACACTAAGCCAGTGGCTTCCAGTCTCTTGTGAGCCAGAGACTAGTCAAATGGCTGTGAATTATCTGACCAGTGGTACCCTATCCATTCTATAAATAGTCTACATATGTTGTTTTAGATGTAAGAGTGGAGTGACACTATGCTCGTTCATACTCTGGCCTCACATGGTCCTATTGTATCAGCTCCTTGATGGTAGATAGTACAGACCATTGGTGGAATATTGCTTGGCAGAGGATAGGTGAAGAGGTTGGAGAAACAGCTGCTCCAGTTCTACTTCTTCCATCACAGATTTCACATGGTCTACCCTAGGATTGAATCTGGGCATCTCTGATGGGAAGTTGATGACTGCTGCCTGAGCTATGGCATGTCAGTAAATTGTTTATTAGCAATGTCAGAATTTACAGTTTATGTGCTGCTAGACTCAGACAGATATTAAGATCACAAACAACTAAAATGAGGTGGTATGAGTCTTTCAAAGATTTTGTGTTTGAAGCATGAATCCGCATTCTCATTTCTGGGGAATGCAGAGACTGACCTTAAAATTCCATGTCCAGTTTCTCGGTGCTTGATCTTCCACTCTGTAAATGCCACAAGAGAGAGAGAGAGAAATATTGCACTATTATTCAGTTTGAATATTTGGCTGCTAGATGGGAAAAGGGAAATTGTTACTGCTTTTATGATAGTAATTTCTGTAGCTGTGAAATTGTATAATACTAGCTACAGAGAAGGCAACATTATTGTGCTGCTCAAGAATTTGTTATCATGCAGGCTGGAGCCTGGCCACTGTATGGCATGTTAGAGCTTTGGACTGCAAATGAGGTATGCCAGGCTAGGGAAAATATCCATTTCACTATGGAACTAGAATCCAGTCCTCAGCTTCTTGTAGGTGGAAATAATAGACACAGATTTGTGATTCCTGATGGGCTTATGAATGGTGCCATTTTTGAGGACATGTGGAGAAGATGGTTTACACTGTGGGCCACTAAAACAGGGATTTATGAAGAGGATTCAGAAAGTTGGTGCAACTGCACATTTTGTCCTGTCTCTTAACAGTTATATTTGCAGCACTTTCCTGGACTGATGGGTTCAGTTTTGAACGTTAACGGAACTGATGCTCTATTCTTTGCCAGCATACACACCAGTTGTGAAAATTCTGGATGGAATTTTGTCAGATTTTTCATGTTGTATATAAGTTTTATGCATTTTTTCTCCATTCTTTTGGTGTTTTGTCTTCTAAATATTCTCTCCAATGTTTTGTTTTTATGCAGTATTGTGAGGATTTTTATCGTGTACTGATGACAGTAAAAGTGAACTAACAGCTTAACTAATCCCCATATAAGTCACAGTTGTAGCCTTTACCTTTACTTTCTGAATGTTGAAGGAAGGGGAAGACACGGGAAAATGTTGTCACTGGTTTCAGCCATTCTTAACCTTTATTGGCGATGTGCTGTGCTGTTGTAATGGCACCTGCTTGTGGTCCAGTGGGCATTGTAACCGTCTGTTTGACTTGCCCGACTTCGGTTACAACTGTTTGTAGCTCGTTGTAGGCACGGATCCTTCTCAAGGAATATACAGGAGGAATTAGAAGCTGCTTTGCTCTTTCAGTACTCTTTATTCACTGAGGTTCCAGCATCAACAACTTTTGTTGCCCGTTGTTCATCTAGCATTCACAACTGCCAACAGCGTACATCTCCGCACAACTGACTACCTCCTAAAGCCTTAGTGATACAGATACCAGCAGTGAACACTTGCCCATAGCTGACATTGCAAACAGAGAATCAATTCGTATTTGGGAGGGGGAACTCAACAGTCTCATTTGTATAGCCTGGCAAGTGCACGTGTGCACACCAAACAAACTTTATCTCTTCCCTTTAAATATACCAACTAGCCAATGCTTGATGACCAGTTTATCTCCTCACCTTCTTGGTTACCTGCTCTGAGATTTGAACTATGGACCTTGGCCAGTTACAGCATATTTTCATATTTTTGCAATACTAAACCCATTTCCGCTGAATTAAAATTGAGGTGTCACTCCTGTAGTACCAGTGTGTTTAAAGTCCCTGTTCTAATACAATAAAAATTAGACACAGTGTTGTCTGAAAATCGTTGTCCTACACCCAGACCACCAATTGCCATCCAGCCCAGCCTAACCTTGTTGAAGTAACATAATATGACAGTTAGCAGGAGAGAGCAGAGGTCATCAGTGTTACTGACTAAATAAGCATTGTGCTGTTTAGGAAGATGTTTCTCCAAAACATTAGTACCTATTTACCAATCCACACGGTATCACATCCATAGTTTTAGGTACGGTTCATTCTGATAGGGCTGTGGTAGTCTTACTACACAAACTCTTTAGTACCTGACTTAGCACTTTCTATAATTCTATCTGCATTATCATGAAATGTACATATGCTGATATGAGCGAATGTAACATTATGGCACATGTCAACAATTCTATCAACTTTTATGTATAATTTCTCTTCAAAACTGATTGTCTTTTGCCGATTTTTTACTTGGATTGCACAAGGTGATATAGATTTACGTTTCTGATTCATTTTAGTAACAAAAACCAATACTGTTGAAGGAGGAATTGCATCAGCTGTGTGATTATTTCACCAGTGTAATCAATCCATACATGTGGCTGATGGCGTGACAGTGATGTCACTTTTTGCTAACCTTGAATGCTGGACAAGTGATGCCAGGCATTGTCTATGCCAGATCATGTTAACCGAAACTTATCACGTATCGTCTGTGCCAAATCACGTTAAACTGAAAATTATTGCATAATTTCGAAAGGTGGTGTACATCTTCATGTTGCATTAAAGCGAAATTGTGCAAAAATAAATCATGTTAAACTAGTCCTTCCTCTGTAATATGGCACATGAGGTTTGCTTGCTGGATAACTAAGGCTACAGACACAAGCTGAGAATTTGTAATACTTATTGCTTTCTGACATCAGTAATGGTTACTTGAATGTGCCTCAGTGTTAGGTTATGTGTACACTGCCTGTCTTGTTATGCTTACCTCCATCTATCCATATGGCAGGTTTATTGCTGTCACCACCTGTAGACACTTTTAACAGCTTAAGATGTTGGCCTTGAGATGATTTCCCTATCACCTCTGTTTGACAGATATCAGGGTAGGTTATTGCTAGGTATTCAATGTAGCTGTCAATGTCTGTAGAAAGAGATACATGTATTATGTCAGAGAAATGAACATATAATGAATACAATTGTATACGTCAGCACTACTTATTTATCAAAACATAGGCTACATGTTTCGACCCAACATTAGGTCATCCTCAGGCCTGTGGCAAACTAAGTCATTGGTGCTGTGTGTATATTGGGATCCCAATATGTTTGACAGTCGTAAGAATACGTAAAATCTGGTAAGTATCTATTTTTGGCTGGATAAAATGCGTAGCTTACATTTATGATTAAAATGTTTAAAACATGGGGTGGTGTTTACAATTGCAACATTTCAAAATTATCAATAATGTATTCTGTGGAAGTCTGTCGTTTGCTGGGGAAGTTTTGTGTAGATACAGCTTCTCAAGGTTGCCCATGTTATCATGTATATTCCAAAATAGAATACATTATTGATAACTTTGAAATGTTGCAATTGTAAATACCAACCCATGTTTTAAACATTTTAATCATAAATGTAAGCTATGCATTTTATTCAGCCAAAAATAGATACTTACCAGATTTTATGTATTCTTACGACTGTCAAACATATTGGGATCCCAATATACACACAGCACCCATAACTTAGTCTGCCACAGGCCTGAGGATGACCTAATGTTGGATCGAAACATGTAGCCTATGTTTTAATAAATAAGTAGTGCTGACGTGTATGATTGTATTCATTATATGTTAATTCTAGCACTTCGTGATGCCTTCTTTCAAGCAGAGAAATGAATGATATCCATCAGAGGAGTAAACATTATAGAAAGTCTTTTGCTATTGATATTACAGTGACAGGTTTTTGTTTATGTCACTACAGAGCTTCTGAGTGTTGCATATTAATATAAAAATTATGTAAAGTAAGTTCACTGGCAGACTTCTGTAGTTTGCCACCGTATTTTGGCTAGGTGGAGAAACTATTTCTCTCAGCTATTGAATGTACATAGGGTTAAAGACGCTAGGCAGACAGAAATACATACAGCAGAGCTACTAGTGCCTGAGCCAATTTGCTGTCTAAAAATATAAAGATTAAGATATACAGAACTGTAATTTTTCCTGTTGTTTTGTATGGGTGTGAAACTTGGTCACTCACATTGAGGGAGGAACATAGGCTGAGAGTGTTTGAGAAAAGGGTGTTAAGGAGAATATTTGGGCCCAAGAGGGTTGAGGTAACAGGGGAGTGCAGAAAGCTACTTGATGAGGAGCTTAATGATATGTACTTCTCACCAGATAGTGTTTGGGTGATCAAATTGAGGTGAGTGAGATGGGTGGAGCATGTAATACATATGGGGGAGAGGAGACTTGCATACAGTGTTGTGGGGAGGAAACCTGAGGGAAAGAGGCCACTTGGAAGACCTAGATGTATATGGGAGGATAATATTAAGATGGATGTGCAAGAAGAGGGATGGGGGGCATGGGCTGGATTGATATGGCTGAGCCATAGGAACAGGTGGCAGGCTGTTGTAAACATGGTAATGAACCTTCAGGTTCCATAAAATGCTGGGAATTTCTTGACTAGCTGAGAACCGCTTAGCTTTTCAAGAAGGACTCTGCTCCATGGAGTAAGTAAGTAAGTAAGTAAGTAAGTAAGTAAGTAAGTAAGTAAGTAAGTAAGTGAGTTAGTGAGTGAGTGAGTGAGTACATTCACTGGCATGCCTAATGCAAGAAGTCATCTTTGCTATCACAGCAGTTAGGAGAAGTCTGGAAATATTATGCACAAAAGTCCCATAGACTGGCATCACATCCACATCTCCCTTCATGTATGAAATTTCCCCCACCAGTTTATTTCTCTCTATTACCTACCAGCCATTTATTCACAGTAGTGTTGGTACTGATGACCTTTGCTAGTAACAAGTGCTTTGGGCTATTTAATGTAAGGAAAAGGAGGCATTAGGAGCTTGAAAGAGTCGGCAGGAAGTAGGAGCCTTTACTGCCATCATCCCCACTGTCCATGGGACTTCTTTCTTTGGCCTGATTTTATGAGTCAGAAGTATTTGCAGTCTGTTGCATTATATAAACTAAAACTTTCATGGTGACTGAATTCTGTGAAACTTTCATGGACTAGCAGCTGCATCAGGTGGTTGAATGGTTTACTCATCATCAAGTAAACCATGTTGAGTCTGTTACAGTGTCATGTATATGGAGGAAAATATGTTTGAACGAAGATCTTCAAAGGCAGGAAATCCAAGAAAGAAAATACACTTTGAGGTACTGGGGCTGGGACTGTAGTAACATTTAATAATGATAGTTTGATGGTATAGACATACTGTGGAATTGTGCCTGCGATGGAAATCATAATGGTAGCCATACCTAAATAGCAAGCTCTAGTATCTTTATTATGACCTTTGTAGTGTTGTATGAATTCCAAGCTGGTTTTGGTCTGTCATTCTTTTTATCTTCCCAAATCTTCACATCCCCTTTGTTAGAAACAGAATTTGGTTCCTTTTGTTGCTCCCAAATAATTTTTCCAGTTTCATTGGAGTCCTTTTATCCCTTCAGCTGTGTTTGTTAAATGTAATTTTTCTGTGATGTCAAAATTTCTTCATTGGTCTGATCTAGTGAAGTCCATTAGTATTCTTAAAATTTACATCTCAGCAGTCTCTAAAGTGTGTTATTGCTTCTGATTTAAAATTGAAATTCCACTGTCATGATGAAGGACAGAAGTGAGATGGTAACTTGTTCTGAACTCACCCTTGTTTGAATCTCCAGAAATGCCAGGTGGTTAGAGCTGTGACAACTGTGCTAGGTATCATCATATCATCATACATCACTAAGTAATCTTAGAACATCTGGTGTAATAATGAGCAGTGGATAGCTTCCAGATATGTGTGTTAAGTTTAACTCTTAGTGGTGAATTGGATCTGATACTGCTTTGTATTCTTAGTGTTATTTATATGTTGTGTGTGTGGCAGAGGTTTTATGTGAGGTGTTATTCAAATTCGAGTCATCTGGGAGTTACGCCAATCTGACTGGCAGATAGTTATCAAAGTTTCAGAGGAGCATAGTACTTCCATCTTCAGGGTCAAGCACATCAAGAATCACTACTTGTTGACTGATTGACCATAAAGATAGAGGTATTATGTTCCTCTGAAATGTCAGGAACCTCTGTATTTACTACTCAGCATGACATAACAATCCAGAAGACTTGAATTTTTATCAGCTTTGTTGTGAGAATATCAAGTGTCATGGGGTATTACAGTATTATTATTTGACAGTCAGAAGGACCCATTCTTTGCAGGCTGCTGTCCCTGTCAATATCACAGTATATAGGAGCTAAAAATAAGCAACAAGTAATATTTAAATTAAGAAGCTGAAACATACTGTTGTAGTTAAACAAATTGCTAATAAGGATTTGAATCACATGCAAATGCTTGCATCCCTGTACTATTTGCAGTCACTTTGTTAATTAGCAGGAATACAGACTAAATGTATTATATATTTGTGTGTTTTCTGTTAGGTATGTTGTAGGAAGCAGGTAACACACAGAAATCTGACAAAAAAAGTACATTTATGTAAGTTGTATGAGATATGAAGTGCAAAGTTGGCTGCTCTGACATGGGGTGAAAGTCTTGACTGAATAAGACAGTAGATAAAGATCTTATGCATTGATGTTGTATCAGTATGGCACAAGCAGCACTGACCTTTGTATCTATGGTAACGTCTCCAAGTGAGGCGATGGCCTCCGCGACTTTCCAGCTCCTCATCTTCGGGATCTGTTGGAGGGTTCTCACTTTGAATAGCCTCCTGGAAACAGAACAATTAGAAGTATTTTATTCTGTTGTGAGAAGATCGGAATTTAGGAAAGAGTATAAATTCTGTGATGCATGGTGTATGGTTGGACAGATATAAGTCTGTTGCATATAATGCTGTTCATGGTATATTTTGTCATGGAAAATAATGTAGTTACAACATAGTAAAGTACTTCAGATATCATATTAACTCAACTGTTGTATCCAGGCATATGCAATTTGATATGGGAACTTAATTGCATCTAACAACTTATGAATTGTGTACATAGCGTAAACAGTTCTGGTCCTGTAGTCCTTATAAATATGTGAATGATTGCTGTCTTAAAAACAGCATAACCAATAGACATGCTTCCTTGACTGAGATGGTAAACTGGTAATGAATTGAGTTTATACAGTATCAGAGGAGGTGAAATTGTGACTGTCAATTGGAAATGCCACACTTCACACGGGTGTTCAGTCAGACTGACGCTGATTTTGCTGCAATGTCATCTGTCACAAGTGAAACAAACACAATTTCGCAATAAACATATGCATGTGTTAAAATCATCGCCGAAAAAACAGGGTCAAGTGACAGTTGTAAGCCAGTTAGTTCTGAATCAGCTTCTTTGTGTACTTATGGAGTTTACATAGTGGCTTCTAGCCATTCGGAGAACTAAATTCAAAGTTTGCGACTTCCAGCTTGGAAGATTGAAATGTATAGTTAACTCTAAGAGTAGGAAGACAGTTGAGCTTGGTTGCATGTTGAGTGAACATGTAGCTTGATATTTTGTATGCACTTGAGCTTGTGTATCTGGTGAGCAAACACGGAATGTGAAAACTCATGGAGTAAAGACATGAGTTGAGTATTGTACTTGGTAGAGCAAACGTAATTTGACTCTTGTAGTTGATGAGTGAACATCATTCAATGAGTAAATATGTGTAAAGATACTTTAGAGTTGTTATGTGTGTGATTATTTTGTGTTCACTTCATTTGGCATGTGAACTTCTTGTGGTAGTCTTGTCAGTGAAGATAAATAGAAAGTGTGTGAATCCATAGCTTACAAGTGTGGCAAATCACCTGAAACGGAAGTGTCATGAATAAGTCTCAGAAACATCGATTGTGCAGTGAAATAATTCCAACAACTGCCACTTTGGAGAACTGAAAATAAGTTGTTTTGATGTCCAAACCAAGCTTGACTATTACATTCTTGTCTAGTACCATCAGCAGGGTGTCATCAGTCGATCTCATCTTTGCTCCCAGATATTCCCCTAACAAGAAGTTGCATGTTCAGGCTATTTTCTGCTGGTGTCATAGCTATCACAGTTGATGGCAACAGTATGGTAAAGCAGGTGGGGTGGTGGGCAGGGCAAAAGTTATTCCAGTTATTGTCTTCAGTAGTTACCAGACCAATACAACAGCATAAGTATTCTAACATTCATTTATTTTATATATACACGACAAGTTTCAGCCGAAAATTTTGGCCATCTGGCGATATTACAAAAATACAAAAGGTAAAACTGATAGAACTAAGAACGAGGTTATTACAGTTGTTCTCGAGTTATGAGGTGACGGCATAAAATTTGCTCTTGTTGAATTATGTAAAGAACCTTAAGGCTTGGGCATGAAATGTGTGTTTTATGTAACTGTTACTTAAATTTTTTCTGTGATCACTATTTTCAAGTTACGTTTGAGATCCTTCGAGGAGTGCACATATGTTGCCGTATGCTGTCCAGTTTCAACCACAATAGGAATATTTTGACTAATTTCGGTAAGACTTTCGAATATGAAATGTACTGAAACTCAGTTAATCTGTTTCTTGAGTTGTTTCAGACGAATGCCACATGTGGTGAAGATGGTAGGTCCATTTTTGTACCATAACCTTTTAAAGCTTTGAAAATTTGTGTGTTAAAATTTATGAACATGTTTATGGTGGAGAGACCGCCTCTGTGGTCTAGTGGTCAGAGTTTCTGGCTACAGATACAGAGGTCCCGGGTTCGATCCCCGGCGCTACCAGATTTTCTGAGTAGTATTGGGTCTGGAACGGGGTCCACTCAGC
>Ga0123354_10000547_pt1 | contig 38661 bp, 26 predicted proteins | sample TergutLab28metaG_2_FD_97872 | JGI IMG/M metagenome (GOLD analysis project Ga0123354, IMG submission 97872) | Labiotermes labralis P4 segment gut microbial communities from Petit-Saut dam, French Guiana - Lab288 P4 | ecosystem: Host-associated > Arthropoda: Insects > Digestive system > Gut ... | reverse complement strand
TCTTTAGATTGAAAAGTGAATCCGCAAACATTAGGGCCGGGGGGGGGGGGGGGGTTATGTGTTCTACAGAAGAAGAGAATACTTTTGACGATGCAGAACCAGCTTTCTAAACCACCAGTACTGCCTCTCCCCCCGCCCCCCACCCCTTACACTTCTGAATATGCCAGAACGACGGGTGTTTATGCAATATTTCGACTTTTACATGTTTTGTCTACTGCAACATGTAGGAATTTAATGAAGGATACTGATAGGAGTAGCTATGGTAGCGATTTTTAATTCAATTACATCAACTTTTTTAAATATCTACACGGGACTGACAAGCGCTACCATTCTACTTTCCTGGTCTAATTTTTTAGTGGCACACTGTCAAAAAATTTCTCGCGGTATCTCTAGGCACGCTGTGACCCCCATTACTCTCACCGTTTCTTGTAACCATGGGTCAGAGTTTCGGCACAATTGAAAACATATTATCAGTGCCTCACAACGCATGCGATATCCAATGTGCGCTAATGTGATGAAATGTCACAATCAGTTCCAGTGACTTTCACCATACAATCACTTTACAGCTCACTGTACAGTACGAACTTTATCTGTGATATGAACGTATGAAGGGGGCTATATGAAAACCACGGCTGACTGAAAATTGCAATATGGCTTCCAGAAAACAGGTGGAAAAAATGTGTGTGTCAAAGTGTGATTCTTCTTTGCGTGTTGGTACTTGTATATTTTATTTATTTGTGCTTCTCACCTTTCATGTGCAACATGCAGACTCTAGTCATATAACAGGAACGTGGAACACACAAGATTTTTTTAAGTTCCTGATAAAATTTGGTTTTAAAAAGACCGATGTGCGCAACTCGCAGGATACTTCAGGATACATTTTTGGCAATATTACTGCCAAAACGAATTTTACTCATAATGTGACGTTTGCAGTGCTTGATAGAGGGTACTTTTTAGAATATTATGGAAATAGAACTATTGTAAATAAAGAGAAAGCATGTACTAAAATGTTCAATAAAATCAGCACTATTGCTTACGACGCAAGTTGCTATGATCAGGGGGAGGATTTCTTAAGGAAAGTCCCCTGTCCGAAAGGGAGTGTTTGTGTGGACGAAGATGCACCGTGGAATGTAGTAAAAGGACATCAATTTACGTTTGTAATTGAAGATTTAGTGCAGCCAAGGTAAGAATAGCAAAAAAGTGTATTTTAATTCGGTTCGTTCGATGCGTGTGTTGAAGTAAGATTAACTATTTGGAGAAGCATTGTAAGATGTAAGTGATTAAGTTATATGGCCTGTTGCTTTTTCATGCATTATTTTTGGCAGTGCAACAGTGAACTTGGGTTTAATTGCAAAACAATAAACATGTTTGTAGTTCGTGATGTGGTGAAAGATGACTTATAAGTGTACTGAAATGCGTATCTGAAGATTATTTATGTGTTTGTGAAAGCATGAGATGAAGCTTTGCAGTATAGAATTGGTACCATACATGGTGTTCTCTTAGAAGTACTGATCATTACTTCTCAAGAGACATTAGAACTTGAAAACCCATGGAATTCTGCAGTTGATTTGGCATTTGATTTCTTTAAGGCAGGGTTTATATAGTTTTAGCAATAACATGTGCAGGTGTAACTGTTATCTGTGCTTACTATGGTTACCATGTTTTTTTCCCCCCATATGTGTGATCAGTCTGGCCTGTAGTTGTGTATTTTGAAATATATTTTACATTTTCATTTCCATATACTACTAGAATTCGTGTTGTAGATGTCTTTCCTAAGTTTTGATTGTAGTTTGTTTTCCATAGACAAACTAACATCTTGTAATCTACCAAACTGAAGAGGACCAGAATTACTGTGGAAGAAGCATTTATGTGGTAACAAAAACCATTTTGGAGTGTACTAGTAAAGGGGAGGGGGAGGTCACTTGAGCTGAATTTTAAGCCCAGTGTTAAGGGTTTTGTCTAAAGTTAGGTTCTTATGAAAGTCATTATTATTATTATAAATTTATTTTGTTTGACAAGGATGTGTCATATCACAAAATTTGGTTGCAATACTCCTTTCACAAAGTGTATGCTTTACTGTTTGAACATAATATCCATGTAGCAGGTGTATATACATTAACATTACATTAGTCTTGAGGCTTATTGGAATTTTAATTTTAAACTGCTCCTTGCAAGCTAACTTCTCAATCTGTGTGTGCACCTCGTTATTTTTTCAAACAGTTCCTGGTTTATCTGGAGTTATTTCTGTGTAATCAGCATCTGGTAACTTTAGAAAATGGTTTTGAGGTTATCGGCATCAGTAGAACTAATTTTGTTTCAGTTTTAGAACTGTGAATGCTTGAAAGATAATTGAAGTGGTTCTGATAATAGTATATTATGTGTAGGGTTATTTGATATTTGGACTTCGTACATCTTCTGGTATCCCTCAAAATGTGTTCTTATTGGAATAGTAAATGATGGACACAGTACAGAAACCAAACAATCATAAATGTAAAGTGAAAGGTTATTTTACAATTCTGTATAGTAAATGTAATTTTCTTTTGTTACAGGTTCTGGTATGTAAGCTTAGTTGCATGCTACAGGAACCTAACTACATGCAAATGGCATCATATAGACCAGGACTTGGAGCTGGAATATGATATCTGGCTTGTGAATGGAAATCCAAATGTCAGCAGCTTTAATCCTCTGGTGTACCAGTTTTCTTTTGACAGACAGGTGCAGGAAATGTGGATAGTTACAGTGTCATTAATGCAGTGTTTGTATGCTCCACATATACACAAGTGTGTCCCAAAAAGACATATATACATATTCAGTGACTGAAATAAAGTTGTGTTAATGAGCAGAACCATTATATCACCCCTGTTTTTTTAATGAGGGCCAAACTGCCTCTTTGAGGTAAATTGAGTTATGTGTAGTGAATCAGTCTGCTAATGGTCCTCTGTGATGTGAAAAACATGACAGCTGCCATCATCAAAAATATCTGGGGTAGGTCTGGGATATCCTACCTTTCAAAGCATTTATCACATGTAAAAATGGAGCCACATTCTTGCTTCTCCTGTAAAATTTATATTTTGTGGGTTGTCCCCGTCTTACAAAATAGAATGATATGGATCAGCGCTGGCACTAATTGAAGTGGTGGATGTAGTGTTTCTGTTCAGAATGACCACCATCAGCTTCATGGCACAGTTGACAGTGATGAGCAACTCACTGACGGGCAGCCGTCAAAGTTGCTGCTGGGACAGATGGGCAAGCCTGTTCCCTTTCATGCTATAGATTTGGGTTGTCTGCTGTTGGAAGTGTGGTTTCAAATTTGTGTGTCCACTGTCTTTGCACTTCAGGCACATTCTTGAATTTTTGGTGCCATTCCAGGATTAATTAATGTTGCTTGAAACTCAATCAGTCCTAAACTATTTTAAGTACCTGTATCAAGGGAAAAGGGATTGTGGTGACATCTGTTAAGTGTAGAATACACCAGTTTCTGCTCATGCATATGATACTTGGAGATCAATAACGAAGTTGGTACTTTGTATTAAAAAGGGTATTCATCTTTTTGGGGCACTGTATGTCTCATGGTCAGTTGGTCACTATCCCCATTTTGTAATTGTTACATCACTGGCTGAAAATCGTACCCGAGTTACTGGTGTGTTAGCTGAAGTGGTAGTTCTTGTGACTTGTGTTTGAGAGATGTCTGGTTCAAATTTCAGTACAGTTACAACTATTGTAAGTGAAGTATTTCATTAATTTCCCTATTATTTTTAGACAAATGCAGGGTTAGTACACCTTAAAGTAAATTATGACCAGGGTTCCACAGACCGTCCAAAAATCTAGATGTCAGAAAGGTGATATGAAGCAAGTTTGGTGCTGAGTACTGAAGAGTTCTGTATTGACCTGTGAACCTCACTGTTATTAGGCCTGTTCTGCTTGGTGTATGTGTGAACTGATACACATTTCTGCATGTAAGAAAATAAACTGCAATGACAATGCTTACAATGTTAGGCACCGTGGTACAAAATTAATTTAGTCCGGTAACCAGGGTCCCAGGATTTGTGCACCCCCGGCCATGAGTACTGCCTCCTCAGTCCTCTGGAGTTCAGTGAACCTCTTTTATCAGTAGACACTATGAACTGTTGAATGTGAAATGGTATATAACCTGTAATGCAACCAAATGAGGTATTTTTTTTATTTTCTTCGGTCAAAACAAATGTGGGGATGAAATTTTAATAATGTTCTTTATTGCTGCTATAGTCCATGTTTTCCTAATTTTTTATGAATGATGTCTTGTTACTTTACACATATAATGTGTGCCACTGAGAAAGCATATTTTCTCTCCTTTCACATGTACTGCACATAGTCATCCTGTCATTACCTGCAGTGAGAGACAGACAGATATTGAGTATTCTTATACAGCTTGTGTTAACTGCAGGATATGTGTTGAAGATCCCTATTCTAAAAGTGTGCCATTCTTGCTGCAGGACACAGTGGAGCTATATCTGGTGTTCTTTCTGTGCTACCTTGTGCTGGTGCCACTTCAGGTATATGCTGCCATGCGCCAGCACCATCCAGTGACGCGACTCTTCACTGCCAGTCTTATTTTGGAGTTTCTAGCTCTCTGCCTTATCCTGCTGCATGTCCTTAAATTTTCTTTAGATGGAAGTGGCTTTCAACAGTTAGCTGTTGCCGGTGACATCTTAGACATTCTTTCTCGGGTAAGGAATTGATCCATAAAATCATCCAGGTTATTGTTATATATTTTGTTGGAATAGAATAGAATAATAATTGGGTTTGAGCCCTTCCAGGCCTGATTGTGCCTAGGCCTTAAGACAGGCCCTTTGTGCCCCATATTCTATATTAAGTTAAAAGGAGACCTGCTCCTTCAACATAGTTCCAGATGGCCCCCTGTACCTAATTCCCAGTTACCTCTGGGTCCAATAGAAAATGAACCCAGGTATAAATGTCAAAGTTACTATGTACAGTTGCCTTCTACCAGAGTTCTACTTAACTGAAGCCCTCTGTTGCGGAGCTCTCCTTGGGGTTTTTTTTTTTTTTAACTGAAGGTTTGTTTCCCAAGGTGATCTGGAACTTGTGACTGTATAGTGTTTTTTTTAATTACTACTGTAAGCTCAGTGTTCTCATTAAAAAAATGCTCATGGGTTATACCATCTTTACAGATGACAGAAATTCATAATGAAATTTTTTGATGTTTAGTGTCATTAATTATTTCTATACAAGTTTTTCAACCAGAGTACTACCTGAAGTGGATTCCAGACACCATGGTGTGTTAGGCAGTTGCTTTATTTTACCCATTAGTGCATTGTGATTTTTGAAGAAGTAAATAACATTGTCAGATACGTTTATAAGTAATGGCAGTGTACAGTATTTCAGATTTGTTGAAGTGTTAACAGTGCTACTGTAGAATGTGGATTCTTCCTGTCCACACAAAACTGATTATCCTAAATGTATACAGTTCAAAAGCAGATGTATAGTTAGTAACTGATGGAACGTGATCAAAGGGTGTATTTACTTTTGGGCATCTTTGAATTTCAATAGTTATTGAATTTTGTTTTATTTAATGAATATCTAGTTGTCCACTAAAGTGGCTGGGTTAGTGTTAGTGGTACAAAAATTCAACTCTGTACATAGTAGTGTGAAAGTATAAAACTGTTGACTACAGGCCACAAAGAAAGCCTTTGCCCTTAAGTTAACGTATCTGTCTTTATCTATTTTTATCAGCTTTTGTTTGCTGTTATGTAACCATAACAATGAAGATAAGATAAATTTGTTCCAATGGATGCCATGAAGGCGCATGGGGGAGTGGAGACATATCGCCCTTCATTCTTAACTTGACCGTCATGCCTAGCTACTCTGTCCCCTGGGATGGAGCCTTGGGTACCAATTGAATAGGAAGCTGGGTGGGTCCCAGAGCCAGTCTGTTAACGCTTTGGTAATGTAATGAATAGTACCATGCAATATTGGTTGCATGTTGAAACATGTGTGACTTTAGAATTTTAGAGTAATGTGTTCAGCATTTGCTTGTAATGGTAATACAGTTATTGCAGTATTTCTATAATTAGCCACATGCCTGTCAGGTGATGGACTGTCATAATATTCACATGCTACTCCACAGTGCCCTTTTATTGCTGATTTATTCTTTATTTTAATTTCTTGTATCAGAGTGCTACCATCTGGTGTGCTGTGATGTATAACATGCTCCTTCTTCAACTGTTTCTGCAGCCTCAGCCCATACCTCACCCTGAACACAATCTGCCTCAGTTACATCAACATGTTTATTTGCTAAGAGCACATAGCTCACAGAGAACCCACTAACGTTGGTTGCCATGACAGGTGTGACTCAATCACTCTCACACCAAGGGTGTTACATAAGGCAGATATTGGAACATAAGCATAGGAAAATTTATAGAAAAATAATGGAATTTGTGTATATAAATATGATGAGTTGAAACTGATATTTTGATTTTCAAGTGGGAAGGAATACTTCATACTCAAAATCAAGCTTTCCTAAGTGGTTTGTTGAGACTTTTTTGTGGGTATTGGCTGTGTGATTGGAGACAGGTTTGCTGCTGTGGAGAAGTTAGCAATCCACATTCAAGGAAAACATTTTCACCACAGAATGTCATCATCTATAAGTGCAAACCTGTATTGTTAAACATACCACAGACATAAGAGATCTGTAAAATTTATTAGCAAAGGGAGCTTAATTGTAGTTAATCAAAACTGTACAAAACCTTTCATACTATGTCATAAGCACATTGTTTAATTTTGATATTACTGTATGTTTTCTAGTGTGATGTCTGGTAGAACACGTGATAAAAGACTGTGTGTGCTATGCATTATTCTGCATCTTTTAAAGTCTAGCATTTGTTTGATGTACCACAACATTCAAAAGTTGTACATGGTGGTCTTATTGCATTTATGTGTTTTATATGGATATTGGAACAAACAGTGACTTTTTCTTTATACAACAATTTCTTTGTACAACATTGACCTGTTGCTTTTGTATAACTGAGTTGTGTTTACTGCGTAGTGCACACTGAGTCCTTATATAAAGCAGACAGGTTTCATCTTTATAAAGGGCTAAAAACAATAAAATGTAGTACAAAGGAATTACTATTTTGAAATGGTCCATAGTCTTTCATTCCACCCATGAACATAACTGCATTTGTGAAGGTACACCACCATTTTGTGTATGTCAGAAATGTATGAGCACAGTTCTGGTTGAACATAGTTCATATGTCAACATAATTGCGTTTTCTTTGACATTAGTATTGCATAAGTGTACCTTTTGCTGCATCACAGAGTGAAAATAGGCTTTGTTTAAAAATGGGCTCATATGATACTTTTATGCTGATTGGCTCTGTTAGCGTTGCCAGTTACATTTCAGTCTCTACGTATTACTGGGAGGATGTAAATTATCAGCTTGCCAGCATTGCCATCAGTGGAGATATACAGACTGACTTCACACTTGTGTGATGTGTAATTATCAAATAAATTGCCATCTTTTAAGCTCATTCATATGTTCTGTTTATTTCTCTTTTGCTGTCTGCATACTCATTATAACAGGCAGATTGATTTGGCTGAATGTGTGCTGTATCATAGCAGTGACTGTGAGGACTGTATGAATGTCTGCAATAGAATAGCACTGTCTGTGAGGACTGTATGAATATCTGTTGTATCATAGCAGTGTCTGTGAGGACTGTATGAATATCTGTTGTATCATAGCAGTGTTTGTGAGGACTGTATGAATATCTGTTGTATCATAGCAGTGTCTGTGAGGACTGTATGAACATCTGTTGTATCATAGCAGTGGCTGTGATGACTGTATAAATATCTGTTATATCATAGCAGTGTCTGTGGTGACTGTATTAATATCTGTTGTAGCATAGCAGTGTCTATGATGACTGTGCGAATATCTATTGTATCATTGCATGTCTGTGACGACTGTATGAATACCTTCTGTAGCACAGCATTGTCTGTGAGGACCGTATGAATATTTGTTTTATCATAGCAGTGGTTGTGAGGACTCCATGCCTGCTGTATCATAGTAGAGTGTGTGAGAACTGTATCAATATCTGCAGCGGCATAGTGGTGTCTGGAAGGACTGTATGTATATTAGCTGTATCATTGTTTTTGAGTACTTATATGCTGTAACTTAGCAGTGTTTGTGAGGACTGTATGAATGTCTGCTGTATTATATCATTTTGTGTGTGTGTGTGTGTGTGTGTGCACATGCGTGCATGTGAGTGCATGTGGGGGAGAGAGAGAGGACTTCGTATATATCTGCAGTACCGCAGCAGTATCTGTGATTATTTGATGAATGCTGTATCATAGCCATGTTTTTGAGGACTTTACGATATCTGGTACATCATAGCAGTGTTATGATTACTGTATGATTAGTTACTTAATAACAGTACTGTCTGTGAGGACTGGCTGCATATTGAACTAATTTGTTATATAGTGTTACTGTGTCATCCTTGTGTTCTTTTTTCTTTAGGTTCTGTAGTTTCATGTACAGTTTTGTTCATGAATGTAAAATTCTTGTTTGCAGACAACATTCATGCTGCTACTTTTGCTTCTGGCCAAAGGCTGGGCTGTTACAAGATTGGAATTCACTTGGAAACCTTTGGTGTTTGGTATTTGGTTCCTGTATGGTGTGGTACACATCCTGCTCTACATCTGGAATATGGTAAGCCTAGAATAGATCATCTTGGAGTTCTTGGCATAGGTGGGAGGATAGTACAGTGATACCTCGGCTAACAAGTGACCCTGCTAACGAATTTTTCGGCTAACGATTTCTTCGCTGTTTTTCGGACTTGGCTAACGAATATGGATTCAGCTAACGAATGTTTTAGTGGATGCACTCGCTAACATAAAGCAGCAAACATGAACGGTCGGGCCATTCCAGGAGCTTATCTTTTCTGTCTGTATGTGTGTTTCAGCAAACGAATGTGATTACGGACCGAATTATCTTCGTTAGCCGAGGTATCACTGTATTAGGATGATTATTTCCTAATGTGATGTGTAGGTTTTGTAGGTGGGTACCCATGTTTTGAAGGAACTCACTACCTCCATTTTTACTTGGAGGCATTGGATTCCTGTGTCGTTTAACTATATATCTGCCAAATTGCAAGTGATTCTTGTGTCATGGAGGTGGGGTTTGGAGACCTTCAGAAGATAAGGTCAACAAGTATATTTCTTTTTTTCAGGCATGATTGTTCGGTTGTGAAAAGTGCCTTTTGGCAGTTTCATGTGTGACTGTCTCTCTTTTCACATGTATCACAGCTTCCACTGGATGGGTTTTCATGGAATTTTATATTGGCGACTTCTGAAAATGAACATATGAATAAAATTGGGCAAAAATGTTGGGCACTTTACATGGACACTGCTGTACATTTTACGCTGTTGTTGGACTGACATGTTCTGGTTGCAGTTTTGCATTGTCTGCATGTTACCCAAGGTAGAGTGTGCGGCCTAGCAGTTGAAATATTTGGTCTTCTGCTAGTATAAGTGCCAAGAGACCGTACATGAACCATCTTTACAAATCCGGGCAAATGTTACAAATATCAACATCAAAAGCAACAAAGCATTGTTTTATACTGTTGAGTTAAATATTTTGTTGCTCTCAACAGTATAAATATTGTAGCTCAATAAGAAAGGGAACCCACTGTTGCATTTCCATGTCATCAGTGTTTATGTGAACATGCCAAAATGTTATGTCATATGTACATTGCTTGTGTTGTGCTTGATGGTCTATATTGGGGGATGGGATGGAACAGTTCCACTGGTCCAGGTATGGCTGATGGGGGATGCTGCAGGTGTGTGTTGGTCTTTTTCAATGTCAGTGTTTGACAGTCAGTTGTGTTATGTTGTATATCAGTTACACATAAGTGATGGTTAACGCTTGATCAAAGATCAGGTTGGAGCTCAGGTCTAGTGAAAGCATACAAAATGTGGCATTATACCATTTTGCTTGATTTTCCTTTTATGTATTTTGTACTACTAACGTACGATGTTGAAACATGTTGCCAAATTAAAGATAAAAAATCTTATTAGTTGTGATGTCTCTTATTGTGGGAAATCTTTAAGAAATTCAGTTGACAGCCTAGGCCAGGGTGTCACTATTTTAGTGCATTTTTATAAAATTAATTAGTAATGTAATGTGTATCACCATAAATAAACAGGTGATAAATTTTCAAAATTTCTTTGGTGTTCTGTCTTGGTAAAATATGTTTTCTCATTTCAAATGAGAGCTATGGATTGAGTGGGCCTGTTTTAATTCCCATACATGGTTGAATGAGTATTCTGCGTGCACATTGTTGGATCTAGTAAAAAATCTTGGTGTAGCCCAGGCAAGTTCATTGTTACTGAGATTGCAGTTGGAGGGGGGGTTCTAAGGGCCACATGGTTACTGTGTTTTGTCATAGTGGCATCACAGGTTACGCACTGTGTAAGAAGTTGTATCATGTGTGGCTTCTCTGTGTGTTTACTTGGAGATTCGTTGACCTGTACCAAGTTGTATGGACCATTATAAAAAATGACAGCAGATTTTTCTGGCATGTTTGAGATTAAATTTTCTGTCACCCACTTCTCAGAGTTGGACCTGGTCACGTGGTGATGGTGGTTGCCATTCACTGATTCTGCTTTGTAAATAAGCTGGAAATCATTCTTTGCACCGACATGTGTGACAGTAAGCCTGGTTTCTGCATTGCTAGCTGTTAAGACTCCGTTCACTTGTCTGTTGTCCAGCATTACTTATATGTCAGTTTTCCATCTGTTGATGTCTCATGTAGATAAAACATGTACATTCCATCATATCAAAAATCATTTAAGTGAAGCAAATCACTTCATTCACTTCAGTGACACCCAGCGGTTTGCGGTTGCTCTGTCACAGTGGTTAGTGTTTTGACGTTTTCGCCATCTGCATCCCTTGTGCAGTACTATGCTTAAAGACTGCACCTCTCCCAAGGAAAATTATTTTCTCTTTTATTATTGGAAGGTGTTTTCTGCAAGTTGGAACAGTTGTCTTTTGAACTTGAAAGTCTCTGACTGTTCTTTTGAACACACATAAAAATTATCAGTGATTACATATCTGTCAGATTTTCAAGCCCTCTTCTTCCCTCATTATGCAGAGGACTTCCTCTGTTACATTATTTGCTCTCTCTTATGATATTTTTTTGCTGTCATCACTGTTATAACACAGTACTCCACTGCATCCACACAAGCTGGTAAGATTAGAATTTCTCCACTGCTTCTTGTTTATATGGTCAATTCACATGGTTTATTACTTCCTAGCTTCACTCTGAATGGTTTTACCCTTTTTCCAATGGTCACCATTTGTTAGATGTTCATTTGATATCACGGATCTCCCGCCCGCAGCCCATGAGCCCCATACAGCCCGCAAGATCCTGTTATGCAACCTGTGGACACATTTGAAAATTATGTGTATACTTTAAACATTACATAGTTATTCACGTGGTTTAGTATACCAGTTACGAGTTTTTTTTTCCACATGTGGCTTGGGACCAGCCTACAATGATAGGTATGGCCCTCTGCCTTATAAAGCTTGGACACCCATGGTTTATACGAAGCCTGCAATCGCACCTTTGTACAGCTGTAACTGGGTAGAACACAACAGAAAATAATATTAAGTTGCACACACAAGACCCTGCTGCACTTGAACATAGTGTGTTTTAAATTGGAATATGTCAGTTACAGGCCATAAACATCTAACAGTCTGACTTACTGCTCCAAAAAAATCCACAACCAAGGTCAAAACCAGTCACATGAATCCATTGGAGTGAACTCAAATGCAGGGATGCCACATTCCTGGTGGTTGCAGGCTTCTTTTTTGGTATTGCTTCTGTGACGGCAGCCATACTCGGAGTCATGATAAAAATACTCCCTTTACTTGGTATGGAGTTGAGTGGTCAGGTTTGATACTTCACCCATGGAGTTTGGGATGTGAACATAAAAACAATTGTATGCTGAGAATCAAACATAAATTTCTTTGTCTGACCGTTACCAGTAGAAATAACTTTAGCGTGAAAATATTTTCACCGTTTTTGTCATTCGCACACAGTAGGTAGTCTGTTGCGGAAAGTGGTTCTGTTGGTGATCTCAAAGTCTATTCTTCTTTATTTTCCTTGCATTTATCATTAATTTGATTTCATCACCAAACTAGCTGTTTATATTCTGTCATTTTTCATTTCTCTAAAAATTCTGTTTTGTTTCTACAGCCCCTTTGGTATTATTTACTTCACTTCACACACTGTCTCTATCACTGTATACAGTAACTTATGTCAGTATGTGAAATTTACTGTATAATTTTTTGTATATTGCTTTGTCCAGACAGAAGTGGATATTATTGAAGATATAGATGAGTACCAAACATGGCCTGGGTGGCTGATAATTTGTTTCCGAACGCTGATCATGATTTGGTTCCTGTTTGAGCTGAGGAACACCATGCTGTATGAACACAATGCCCAGAAGCTCAACTTCTTCCTTCACTTTGGAGCATCAGCATTGGTCTGGTTTATTTACCTACCCATAATAGCACTTATTGCACTACAAGTGTCAGCTCTTTGGAGGTTCAAACTGCTTCTTGGTATGTCTCATTATTACACTTATTTTCTATTGTATGGGCAAATGTTCCATTGTCTGATCATATATGAAGGATGAGAGCAAAATGAATATTCATAAAAAACACAGGAATAAATAAAGACAAAAAGTAACAAGAATCAGGCACTGTACAACACAAGAGGATACATGAGAATGTCATTGGATTGGAACAAGAATTTATTAATACAAAGAAGTTTAAAAAAATGAAACTAGCACTTGGATGCTTAGAACTTTAATTCTTTAATATAGCCAATACATGGTACACAAGTAGTAGATGATGCACATCAGACCTCCACATGGTCACTGTTGACATTTAAGCATTTGTACCACCTTGCACCAGGACCTGTACCACAGTGTAAAAGAAATTGATTTAAAGTGTCTGTAGCCAGGAAGTGACAGCTTGCTTCCTGTTGGTGTGTGATGCAGATTTTGTGCCAGCCTTGTGCTTCTTAGGCTTCCACAGAGATGGAAGTCACTGGGCTTCATACTGCCAGCTGGACTTGTGATAGGTTACAGTGCTAATAGCTGCTTCGATATTTTGGACCACCCTCACTTCAGTTCTGATCTCATGCTCAGTGATTTCCATGTTTTTGGACCCCTTGAAAAGGGCTTGGCTAGCAAGCAGTATCCATTGGACACCGATGTGAAATCTGGTGCCATTTCCTGGCTGTGGCCACTTGACATCAATTTCTTCTAAGTCAGGATTCATGCTGTGGTGCTGCAGTAGTACGAGTGTCTAAATGTCAGTATTTGCTGTGTTTACCATGTGCAGATCTGATGAGTAGCATCTGCATCAGAATAAATTTCTTGTGATCAGAGAGTTTAGTTACCGTATGTTTTGAAACCATTCATATATAATAAGAACCTGTGTTCAGAAGTAACTGCTTGCTATGAATTAAGAAATACAACATGAATTAATAATGATTAATGATGAAGAGTAATAACGAAACCAGAACAGGAATATTTGGGTTATGTAGGTATTTATTTTATCGGACCAATATCGTACATCACTTCTTCCTCTCTTCAAATTTGTTGTGAGTCTGTGTCCACACATTTTAGTTCAATGTATTACAGTTAATGTTAGGTATTTACTCATCACGTTAAAGACGACGCCAGAAATGGTTTCCTTTGTCTCGTAGATAGGTATCACATCTAACAAACATGTTGTTAATTGCATGTCAGAACTCTGTTGGTGAAACTGAAGACACTGCAATGCAAGGACTGTTACTGTACATTTAATTTTTTAACATGCTCCACAAATAAAAGTAACACAGATTCAGATTTGGTGAGTGAGGATACCACAGTCCTCTGCTTATTATTCTGTCACCACTGACAGACTCCAAACAGCATGCAGAATGGTGTTGTGCAGTGTTGCACTGTCTTGCCAGAAAAAGTAAAAAGCAAGGATGCAAGTCTGTGAAGTTGTATCTGACAGGCTTTACTTTGACAGAATCTGCATTTAAATGATAAGTCCTCCACAAAAAGAAGGTGAAAAAAGATCTCCGGTACTGTGGGATATGCAGGACTATAAATATTACAAAGGGAAGTAGGATATTTTGAGTTCCGCTTGGAGCTGCTGGACTGTTATTTTAGGTTCCAGTTACAGTATGTATTTGCTTGCTTGACCTCAAGTGTTAATGATAAGCCTTTACAACTTTCACAGTACATTTGAAGCTAGAAAAACGACTATAATCCTTGTCTAGCTGCAAATGTTCTGTGAAATTTAACATTTTAGAATTGTAAAATGTCAAGTGAGGCATTGTGGGTGTAGTGGAATACGGATGGTGAATTTTTACACTTTGAATTCCAGGAATAACATACTCTGCAGATTGCTTGGCATACTGTGTCATGACTCATCTCCTGTGGCCCACAAGAAGTGAACAGTATTTCTTGCTGGCTGAAGATGCGGACCTCAGTGATGAATTAGACGAATTCAATGAGGCACCACATGTAGTTAATAATTACATAGCACTGAACAGTCATCATCATCATCTCCATCACCACCACAGTGTTAACTCAGAACCACCAGACCTTACAAAAGTAATCACCTGAATTTTCTCGTGTTTTATGACAGTTTCATGCTACATCTTCTTGTTAAACAGTTCGTTGAAGAACAGAGAATCCAGAAGGGTTTATTGTGTAATATACGTACATATTCACATATGCTATACTGCAGTGAGAATACATTGTTCCTTTGATAATTGGTAGAAATTTCCATCATTTCAGAGTGTGTGGCATTCTTCCATAAGTATGAGTAATTCATAGTTTATGTTGAAAAATATTTTTTTTTTCCTTCATACAGCACCATGTTATGAACCATTTGAACTGTTTTGTTTCTTTGTTGCTATACAGTTTTTATATGTGAAAGTGAGATTCCTTTTAATCCTTTTCATTACGAGTGTGTGTGAAATGAGGAAAAGTGTTGCATGATTATTAGTCAGGCTTTGGGATTTATTTCTGACATTTTTGTGCATTTGAAGAGCATGTTAATAATATTGTGACAGATGAAAAATTAATTTCTCATGATAAATAGTGATTTTGAATTGGATTTTCAAATTTATCGAGTATGGTAGCTTTACCAATTTATAGGGATGTCAGTATGACCATCTTTATTCATGTCACTGCACACACACACACACACACACACAGCCAGTTACAGAATATTTTTTTTGTGTATACCATGCACCATACTTTGTGAAACATGTTCGTATATTACTTGAAAAACAGAATGTTCTCACATTTTACACAGAAATGAGTGTCAAGTGTACAGGTTTTTAGCATACATGCTCATCTTTGTCATTGCACCATGCATTTTGTAGAGTCATTTAATCAGCACACCAACTAATGCACATACATAAAATTTTTAAATTAAAACGTTTAAAATCACTCCAACATGTTTCGATCCTAAGATCATCTTCAGGGAGCTACACTGTTCCTTGCTAAAGTCACATACTTAAAAACACTAACTGATTAATTTCCTTATATTAACTTGGTGCTGTGGCAGCATGTTGTATTGTGTAAGTGTACGCTGCTGAGAATGCGCCTGACTGTGGGTGTGTGTCATGTTGCGTGAGACTGGCTGTGGGTTACATGGAAGGATTTGTCCTTCCACGTAACCCATAGCAAGTCTCACGCAACATAACACACGCTACACACCCATAGTCAGGCGCATTCTCAGCAGTGTACGACTTACACAATATGACATGCTGCCGCAGCACCAAGTTAATATAAGGAAATTAATCAGTTAGTGTTTTTAAGTATGTGACTTTAGCAAGGAACAGTGTAGCTCCCTGAAGACGATCTTAGGATCGAAACATGTTGGAGCGATTTTAAATGTTTTAATGTAAAAATTTTATGTATGTGCATTAGTTGGTGTGCTGATTAAATAAAATACATGCTCATGTTAACATCCCTTTATCAAGGCCATGTTGTGAACAAATGTAGAGCAGGTGCATTTGAAATGGTACTACAGAATGTAGCTTGTAAGTTTCTCATCCTTTTTATTTCCAGCCTCACTCCTACAAATTACAAATAAATTTATGTGAACTTTTTAAGAAAGAGACTACAGTCTGTTATGAGAAACTACAAGACTCCCGCCATATTTTCAGATTTTAGGCTTGTTGTAAGAGATGTTGTGATGTAAAGAGTGATGCTATGACACGCAGTGTGTGTGATCATTTGGCAGTTCAGTGGTGATGGAAGATCTCTAGCAGTGTTACTGGCAAAGAAAGTTTTGGTGTCAGAAGTTTTCCAACAGAGGACGGAGAAAAGAGTTTAATTGGACTCCAGCATCAGGATGCAGTACATGTAGCTGTACAGGGGAGTAAAAGTGTGTGACAAGATATACTGAACTTTTGTTTTATTTATAACTTTAAATCAGAAATTAAAAGAAAGGATTGAAGATGAAATAATGTACTTGTGTAAATTTTTATGTCAGCATTGAAATTCTTTAACTGGTTTAGTGTGCATTTACTGATAACTTGACTGGCATCCCCTTTTTTTGTCAGAGTGAAGTTAATGCACTGTAACTGTTTTCTATTGAAGGGGTTATACCCTGTCATAGAAATAATATTTTGATACAAAGTATGTGAATGCATTTGGAACATATCATTAGATTTATACATATGTGTTTATGTATATATCAGTTTTATAGTTACACACTGTCATACATTCCTGGGTATTGTCATATACCATTAAGGGTAATATTCTTCCATAGGGTATTTAGATCTTATTAAGAAAGTAGGTCATAATAAATTATGCTGCACATTACACGTAGACATTTTTTTTTTGTAATGTTGTTATATTTGTTCAGTTTTGATAGACATCTCATAATTTAATACCATTAATCCAAGGAAGAAACTCATACCTTTAAACGTGAATGTAGATGTAATATTGTGGAACCTTACTTTAAAGTATATGCTGAATTGCTGTTTATCAAGCATTTAGACACAGTTAGATGCAAATATTAGACTACTGTAAGAAATGTTTTAAATCCTTCTGGGTTCTTCAGCATGGTTCATATAGAATATCTCATTTTGGAATAGTCAGTTCTCATTTAAAGTTCATTATGTAATGTTATTACAACCCACACATTATGAACAAGTGATTTGAAAGTTTATCTCCTTGTTATTATGTTGTCTAGTATCAGACTGTAACTGTTTCATTGTGACTCTTAATATAATTTTCAGTATTATTATGCTTCTAAATACATGGTGTAGGTGCCATTGAACAAGGAAGAGATGTGAAGTTTGTAATTTTTGTTATTGGTCTGGGAACTGGTTTTTTTACACTTCTTGCCACTGTTGTTATTTACGTATAAACAGAAAAGTGCTAACATGGTTCATATGTGTTAAATACATAGAACTGGGTGATTTTTTTGTAAGAGCACATAAACACGAACTACTCTCTGTACTTAATGTGAACTGTCAGAATACTTCCAAATGATGTGCCAAGAACACAGAATATGTTGGAACATTGAGTATTACTCTATCATCCTCAGCTTAACCATCTAAAGGTATCAACACTTCAGAAAAACAAAGTACTGCATCAAATAAGCTGTGCTACCTGTTCAGTTCTCTCAGTGGAAAGAAACATTTCTTGAAGCAGAGAAGTTTATCTAAACATACTGTGGCCTTGTGGTTATCATGTCAGTATTTAGTCTGGTAGCTGCATACCATCATTGCAAAGAAACATCTTGCCTGTGTCTTCTGGGTAGAAGGATCTGAACCTGGAAGACTGGTATTCATGTAGCAGACATGTTATACCTAGGTTTAGGCTTATATGCATTTTTCATATTGAAAAATACATATAAGCCAAATTTTAAAGGTGAGAGAGTTTCCTTAGTTTTACGTATCTAACTTATATGTGGAATTGCCTGCAGGCTGTCAATTATGGTAACTAAGAAACTATGTGTTTTGCAGAGTGCAAATAATACTAATCCTAGTTATAACCCATAAAATCATAATATGAACCCTTACCATGATAAAACCTTAAACGTTACTGGTGAACAGATTTCAGCATTATGATTGAAACTACTATTCAGAGGGTACCTGTGGCACTTTCTCTGGGGGTAAAGCAGCCAGAGGGTGAGGCTGGCCACAGGCGAAGGTTAAGAATGTGTGGAGCTTCTGTTCACTCCATCATATGCCCTCAATTTGTATAGAGAACTTCCCCTTTATTTTTATTGACTGAAATGAGAATAGGGATATCAGTGATCTCTCTCTCTGCTGTAATTAACCACTTACTGTATTTTATATATTCTTATTTCAGATTCAGTTATAATGTTGGCCCCCAAGTAGTTGTGACATCCATTGAACAAGGTGAATGTATAGCTGCCAAAACTGCATTAAATAGATTTTGTGTTCTCTGTGGAACTAAACATACTGTAATGAGATACATTATGGGCCCCACCCCCTGATTCTCCACAGCACCCACACAGTTTCAACTCATTAAATATTTGGCACATACATACATTAAATATCAGAAAACAAAACAACAATTTTTTTTTACATACAAGTGAACTTCAGTTTAATAGATAGCATACATTGTGGAATTTCGCGGAGACCATCGCTTACATAAGTGCTGATGCCATAGCTGCATTCTTATGCTGTGATTTGCAGCAGAGCACAAGTGGGGTGATAGCAGTACACTACTGCTGGCTACGTCTTCCAGGTGCAGAGTCCTTATCAGGTTATAGAGGCACATGTGGCTTTTAAATTGTCTTAGAGATAACTGTTTGTATAGATGCTCTTCTCCACGCAGTACATTATGATCAGCCCCTAGTCTGAAGGACACTGGTTTACTTGCTGCATTTACACTCTGCATATGAAAATTTTAGATTAAAAAATTAGATATTTTTATACCGTGTTAAATGGAATCTGCATTGACCAGGGATCCTTTCAGCAGGGTCACCTGCATAGCTAACATAAAATCAAAACAAACTTCGTTGGCAGTGTATTTGGTAACAGCATAAAATGGTCTTATAATGCATCACTGCAAGAAACCAGAAGAACCACACTTTTATTTAATGTAATTCTTCTTCGGCAAAGGGTATTAAAGAAATATGAAAACCTTGTGCAGAGGCTGCAATTTATATCTTTCTTTGTGTTGCTTTTGATTTTCACTTCTTGTAGCACATCCCATTTCTTTTGTCTTTAATGTAACAGTTGTCCCTAATTGTGTTATTAAAAAAACATGCTAATGGCTACTACTTTTGTTCTAAAATGTTGTAAACTGCATGTATGACAGTTTTAGTTTAGGTAATTTCAATGCATTGTGCAGCAATGACCATGTGTTATGAACTACAGTTCTTTGAAGCAACGTCATGTAAGTATCAAAATAACTCGGTAAGACTGAAAATTTGCTGTTAATACTAGACTGTGAATTGACATGAACTGGAATATTATTAATTGAAATTATTTCTATGTCTCTGTTTTGGACACAGTATTCTAAAAAGTGTGTGAGATGTGTGATTTAAGTTATCATAGCATCATCGATGAATATTGAAGTCCTCTGTGATGAGACACTATATCAGTTGGTAAGTGGTTACCACAATTTCAGATTAAATTGCTGGCTCCATATTCAGGATGGTCCCGGAAGAGTCAGTACACATACACGAGTCTCAGAAGCATATGATTATATTACATCTAATAAAATAGAATGATTGAAAGTCAATAAAATATACATGATATTTCATGTGTGAATATGTCCTATTCAAAGCACGCAGCTAGCAAGAGCAAAAGGAATAGGTATATGTACACAGGAAGATTATGTATGACATTTTATTTAATTTTAATCATACTGTTCTTATTATATATGTGTATAAATATGCTTCTGTGATATGTATCTGTTAACTGCAGTGCCAGATCCGACGATGGCAAGTAGCCAAGACGTGTAACCCATCAATGAATGTGTAAATATATTGACTTATAGAACTCATTAACTTTGTGGAATTTTTCCATTATATAATGTATTAAAATTTAGATATTTAATACAATGTTTCGGGGTCAGGAGTGGCCCCCAAAACATAGTGTTGTATTAAATATATTAATTTAATACATTAGATGATGGAAAAAGCCCACAAAGTTAATGAGTTCAATTATGATACAGCATCATCTGAACCTTAAATAGAATAATGTTGACTCATGTTTAACTGCCATGAAGATGGAGTGAGCATTCTGGTCTGAAACAATGGTCACTATATACTAGTTGATATAGCATCCTATCCCAGAATATGGATCTTCAGTTGTGTGAGGCATATGTTGCACTTCAGTATGAAATTCTTTCATTGATCATTTCAGGTTTGTTACAGTGCTAGCATTCGCTGTGGCATAACACACCACGTGTATAGCCTTTGCCTGTGTTTATTTTTAACAAGGATGTGATGGTATGCAGGGTCACCTCATGTTAAAAGTGTGGGCAGTTGTGTTGAGTAAATGCTGAGGTATTGCTGGGTTTGCAAAAGCTGATATTTTCTCTAAATTTTTTTTAGTAGATACTTGGAAAGAATAAAATTGTAGCCATCTTCAGCGCCCACCATGCAGACAGTGCTTACAGGATCATTTTATGTTATTGTTTTACATACTGTCTCTCAGATTTAAATCATAATTTGTGTATCAAATTCTCACAGTAAAACATAACTTTTATAATATGTTTATGTATTTGTTCATGGGCTACATGTTTTGGCTACATGCCATCCTTGGATATGGTACTTTTGTCAGTGCAAGTATATGTATTTTAGAATCATACCTATATATTCAGAGAGTTTAATGTTTTGCATATTCCATGCAGCAGACTTACTGTACTGTATTTAATCTAAGAAACTGCACATGTGACCATAAATAACCACTTATTATGTTATAATCCTCCTACTAGTTTCAGCCACTACAGGCCCCCCTAATTGAAGGCAACAAACGAACACAATTATAAAAGTTACAGCAAGTGATGGTTGCATGTGCAATTTGATGAATTAAATTCCAAATACAGAGAATGTTTTTTTATCACTGGACTGGGGGGTAGAGAGAGAATGTCATCATCGTTGGAAAGTGACTGATGGTGTTGCCTGATCTGCATTTCTAGTACAGTGACAAGAAATATTCTGTGTTATTGTATTGCATTAATAATAAATTTAAATTAGATAAAATGTCATATTTAAGATTTTGTATCATGTTTTGCTTTTATTAGCTTTGTGATTTGATATAACAGTTTCACACACATTTTATGTAAGACATTTTATTTAATTTACTCAGTATTGTTTTGTATTATTGATATAATGTTGTCATATACCTCTACAAATGTGCCTATGAAATTCATGTGTATGTATTGAAGAAGTGTGGTGTTTGAGCATGGCAAGTAGCAGAAATATGTAGTGCACATACGCATAAGAAAATATATTTCTAAGAGTTGTATTGTGACTGTCAGAACGTGAAACCTGAGGTGGTTCAAGTAATATAATGCTATGCTACAATGGACAACTCAGTAATTATGTAATCCATTTATTTATTTATATCTTTGATATTCTAATCAGCATTTTGTTACAAACCAAGTAATTGTGGAGGCTGATATAGATACATACTATTACTTTATTTTTAATATAAATTTGATAAGAACATGTTCATATTTGGTTATTACAATTGAAAAAAAGTACAAACAACCAATACAGTTGTTCAATTATATGCAACTTTACACATTGTGAAATAGCCTCTTCCGTAATTCTTAGGGCATAAAGGAAGAACATGTATTGCTTAATGTCTCATCTCTGCTTTACCATTACAGTTAGATACATATGCTTCTATAGAAACTGGTCTGATTACCATTTTTTCCTTTCAGATGTTCCAACATAATTTGAGCCTTGACTAAACAAACTTCTTCTCATCTAGCCTCACTGCTATCAAATTTCATTAACCTTACCTTAGGTCCTTTGTCCTGCAGCCTCTGCTGCTCCTAACGATATAGTGAACCCATCTCAGCCTACGAGCTTTATGTTGATTACTATGTCTGAAACCATTCTTATTTCTTCTGGGCTTTGGAATTATTACGTACTGTTAAGTTCTTTTTTGTTAAGTTTGGAAAGATGCAGAGACATACTGTACCTGCACAAGGTCATTTGTTAAAATCCCTGCACATTATAGCCCAAAGCTTGTGAGTTTCTTCAGAAAACAGTTTGTGTTCAAAAATTCTTGTCAGTGATCAAGGCTTTTTTGTAAAGGAACCAGGAATTTGTGTATAAATATTCCATGTAGAAATTGGTTAAAAATTTTGTATGCTTCTCATGATAGTATGAAGCCATATTTTTCAACTGCTAGTTGGGTTAGTATGTTATGTAGCTTGGTATGTGCAGTGTCACTGCAAGAAATAAGACATATGAGAAACTGTTAAAGAGAAGTAGTTTGTACAGTATTATGCAAAATGTTGTCCTGAGTATTGTCAATACACTTTGCAAGGATACTGAATGGCAGTATTGTCTCTACAAAATCGCCTTCTGCTGTCTGTAATAGATTCATATATACCACCAGTCTTGATGGTAATTTAATTTTTATAAGTTGCATTTAAATATGTAATGATTGCAAGTGGTATTAGAAATTTTTGGTAATGTAATTTATTTAAAATAGTTTTTCAATACAGCTTTGCTTGGTTCATATGTAAAATTTTTGGATTTTACAGGATGGAAAAATTTGGTTCAAGAGTCTGAGGAGAGTTTTTATACTGGTTTGACTAATCTGATTTAAGATATGCCCACTAAAATATATCCATGGTCACATTACAAATAAGTAACATTAATTTACGTTTTATTTTTAATATTGTTATGTTTGCATGATTTTCAGTAGTTGGCTTCCTGGTTAATTCAAATGGTCGAACTGATGATAAACCACACAGCTATATTTCTTTGAAAGTTTTTACACACTCTCTTCTCTGCTAACAGAAGTCTATGGAGCTACAATGTCGTAATGAAAAAGATATTCTGAAGTGATGATTTTTTTATTAAAGATGCTCATGTGATCATTATGCAATATTGATATACATGTATGTATATAATAAATAATGTCAGGTTATGAAATCCTCTGAGTTGAAACTTGGCTATACACTCTATTGCCTTCATATGAGTCATAGATGTGCAGAGCATTTATGAGTTCATTGTGATAGTTGTGAGAGTGAGAGTTGACACTGTGTGAACGTTACATGTATCAGCGAAGGCATGTGTAATTAAACACATGTAGATATTTTATATTCAACACTGTATTTTCCAGTTGTATGTGTATTATTTTGTTTCATATATCTTTTGCACATTTTGTCATTAATAAGACTGCTTGGTGTTGTTCATTGGTGTTAAATGTATTACACAGTGCAATATTTAGTAGGTAGTAGTTTGTTATTGTTGAATCCCATGCAATTTACATATTTTGTTTTATTTGTATTGAAACCATATATAATGGTCATATATACATTAATGTAGGTCTGGTTGTGTATATGGGGCCCGCGGTGTCACAGTGGTTAAGGTGCTGTGCTACAAATCAGAAGGTTGCTGGTTCGATTCCAGATGGTGTCATTGGATTTTTCATTGACATAAAATCCTTCCGATCACACTATGGCCCTGGGGTCGACTCAGCCTCTAACAGAAATGATTACCAGGAGCATTTCCTGGGGGTAAAAGTGGCCGGTGCGTAAGGCTGACAAACTACGACCATCCTGTGCCATTGTCACGAAATCTGGGAACCCTAACTTTCTGGAACCCTCTGGGCCACTCCAGGCCTGTAATGGGACTGCTTTACCTCTACCTGGTTGTGTGTATGGTGGTAACATTGATTTTAGGCAGAATTTAGTAGGCAAGATTAGTACATAACACCATCTGTTTGTTTTGTTGTTAGAGTGATGTGAAGTTGCACAAACAGGTCATGTAATTGTGAATGTTGAGGCATTACCCAGGGATGTCTTTGTTTTATAAGTATCTGAATAGGAATATGGTTGATGGAATGTAAAGCTCGCAAATACAGAACATTAAATTACCAGTTATTTTTCATGTAGTATTGTAAATGACTTAAACACCATTGTTAAAGCACTTTAGTTCACTTTCAATGACCATTGTATGTTAAAACACTGAATGACATTTTACAGACCACCGAAGAATCAGTTGTGATATTGACACAGCACTGAAGATGCAATAATTGCAGACTTTGGTCTGCAAACTTTTACATGTTTTTTTTACAAAAATTATGCCAAATCTGTCATTGATGTGTGTCAATAATCATGTTCACTGATTTTCTGTTCTGGGCAGTCGTAAGTTATGGTCATGCATTTACCTGTCTGACAAAAGCTTTGTCCAAAATGCCCAGGCCACTGATCCGAGGCTTTCTCTTAACAGCTTATATTGACAGGTTTATTTTATTTCACTTGGTTCATTTAATGACACTAAATATCTAAGATTGTATAGCATTGAGTGAAGCATGATTAGCGAACAGTGAACTGGACAGGATGTGGAAGGATCTTGTCATGGTCTGATTTGAGGCATCTGGCATTTGCCTGGACAGAGTACATTCCTGAAAACCCTCAATCAGGGTTGTCAGTCTCTGAGCTGGGATTTAAACATAGTACATACCAAAAGTGAAGCAGGAATGTTGGACACTCAACCATGACATTTTTGGTTAACTGTTCAAGATGACTGTCAACAGATCTGAATGTTCATACTTTCACCTGAAGGCCTCCCACTGGGTGCTGTATGATCCTTTAACAGACAAATATGACAATGCTGGCCCATTAAATATACATCCCTTTTGTCCAAGAGGGAAAATGTCCCACAGTGGGAATTCAAATTGAACAGTGTTCCAGCCACTGCATACACCTTACATTTTGCAGGCTCTGTTTGGAAGTTAACGTACTTTCACACATTACAATTCAACAGCTAGAATTTTGAAATGTACAATATTCAGAATGACTGAGTGAAGTACATAGAGAATTGCACAGGATATGTACTGTACCAGTCAAATCATTCAGCCTGTGATTTCATTTGTAAGCACTGACTGATATGGTAACACTCTATGGTACAGTTCAAGATAAAATTTTACATATAACCATGGCCCTACACCATAATTTAAAGAGGGTGCATGGTCACATAACTATAACATTAACAATAGTAAAGTTAATATATGTTGGCAAAATTGATATACCTTTGATTACTGTATTCAGTTGCATGTTTCAGCTATACTTGTCATGAGGCCAGTCATTCGTTCATGACAATACATCAGTCACTGTACAGTGCAAACTGTCCTGTGACTAGGAGTCCCAGTTTTGTAAATCTATGCGAATTACTTAAAAAGTTCAGAATATAAGTTGTATTATAAAATTATAAATTCTGATTATAAGAACCCCTACTGTTGTACATTCCTTCCTTTTCAACCACCTGTGACATTATTATCTGTATTTCATGTATTAACCATATGGTTTTAATTACAACAGTACAGTCTTAAGATTAAAAAGTAGAAGCATGAAGACAAGGTTCATATAAAACTGGTGATTATCACTTTATATAATTTTTTAATTCACATGGACAAGTTTGTAAAACTTAGAGGATCAGGGGCAACTGCCCTTGTTCATTGACTACTGTTTGTACATTAAATAATTGTCAGGGTGATGATTAATATATTTGTGTCTTATCTGAGACTCCTGACTGAGTTCCATGGAAAGGTGAGGGTGAATACATCCATATTCACCAGCAAGCAAGTGGTAATTGCGTAGGAGTGCTTGTTGATGCCAGAGTCAAATCTGACAGTTGGACTAGTGGTATTGGAATAACTCCTCTTTCACGTGTTATTCACACATTCATTTAAACTGTGTTCTTGCATGATTATGCTTTGTTTCCAGCGTTACTTATGCTGGGCTGGTAAGACAAGAAATGTGATATAAGCAGGTATTTCTATTATATTTCTGTGGTTTGTTGTTCATTGGCATTCAGATTGAGAGGTTCCATGTTCAGATGTGACTGTAGGTGGAAAACACAGGCATTTTTGTTTCATAAAGTATACAACATACTTATTCATTCATTCCATTGGCATGCACAGAATGCTATGATTCCATGCTGTTCTTAGGAGCTTCTTCCATTCCTCTCTGTTATATACCCTTTCCCACCAACTTGTCTTCCATCTTCCCTCATTTCATCTTGCCATCTATTTTTTGGTCTGCCTTTCACCTGTGTTGCTTCGAAATTCATATATAATATTTTTTGGGAATTCTATTTTCTTCCATTCTGTGTACATTCCCAAACCAACTTAATTTATTTAACCATATTGTCTCTGTTATAGTGGGTTTTTTAGCCACTGCATAAATTTCTTTAATCTCCAATTTTCTTTTTCACCATCATATATTGGGCCTAAAATTCTATACACTTTCCTTTCAAATATGACCACATACTCATACAAGATATAAATTAGTATGTTAGCCCTTGAAATGGTTGTTTTCCAAACCTGGAATCTTTAATACACTGCCCAGAGATTTAGGTGTGGATGACATTTGTCTTTTCATAGATTCAGTTAGTGATTGAATATTATGATAGGACAAACATTAACCTAACCTAAAATATACTGTATATAATTCACACTAGTCATCAGATTCTTTGCTTTCAAAACAGTGCATTGTTGAGAAGAACAGTAAATACAAAAATTGTTTCACTTGGAGAGACCATCCTGGGAAAACTATTGGTTTTTTATATTTCAAAAATCTTGAGACACAGGTAAGTGCAGTCATGCCTAGAAAAATCCCATTGTTCCTGAAAACTCAATGCTGTTGCTAGGATACAAGGAAAACCTTTACTGGCAGTGGCAATCGTGCGCTGGGCAATCCTAAACTTGTGCCATTAGTTAGATACAGTAATTTTGGAAGAGTACAGAACATGTCCATTTGTGAGGAAGTTGCTGTGACGTATCTGTTGCAAAAGACTTAGTTTGTATTACACTGGAACATGATGTATATTAATTTATATTTCTGTATAATACAGTTGTATATGTGTGTGGGTACTACAATTTTATGTACATGTGCATGAAATTCCGGACTTTTTTTGAGTGCAACACATTTTCAGGCACAAATTCATAGTAGTGAAAAGTGCTTGTTATCTTCATGTACATCTGTCCATATGATTTAGTGTGGCTCCAACTGCATGGATTTTTTCTGTAAAATTTTATATTGGGGACTCCTATGAAAATCTGTCAGAGAAAATCCAAATTTGCTTAAAATGGGGCAAAAATATTGGACACTGACAATTGGACATAAGTACATTGTTGCTGGTGACATCAAATTGCCATAAAAGCACTCTCTTAACCAATAATGGTGTCAGGCTGTTCATTCTTTTGTCCAGGCACATATATCATTGTGGCTCCCACAGGATAGATTTATGTCAAATTTTCATATTGGGGACTTATATAAGTCTGGAGAAATCCCAGATTTGGTAAAAATCTGGCATGTCACATGAAGACATTACATTACCATAAAAGTGCTCTTTGTGAGCGAAATAGTATCAGGCTGTTAGGATAGCCAAGGAGGTATATATGTATGTGAACATGCTACATTGTTAAACATACATAGCCTATCTCATTTTTTATCCAGTGTGCCTTTTCATACTACCACACAGTTCTCTGTGTGGGCTGTGCTCGTAAATATGTATGGCTGCTGAACAGTTTTTGTGTATTAACCACCTTGGCACCACTCATTGATCACATTTTGAATTAAACAGTAAATCAAGCAATGAAATGATGGGCAGAGATTGCCTTTACCATATAAAAGTTAGTGATCATATAATTGTACCAATAATGCAGACAAATTGTTAACACTACACCTGATAACAGTGTCGATTCAAGGAACAGTATGAAAAAGACAGCACTCTTCCTCCTCCTAAAAAATTCATTACATTTAACAAAATGTTACAATGGGCAATATCCATTGAGCTAAGGTGTACAATGATAGTGCCTCATTGAATACAGTTAATAAATCTGTGTTTGGTAAAATATGAAGACATACTAAACTTCTGGAATGCGTATTTGCAAAATGAAATCCATCATCAAGAAGCAATACAAGGATAAAACATTTAATGAATAATATTTTGTCACAATTCATGTTAGAAACAGAAGTATATGTCAATGGTGCAGTGACTGAAAACTGTCACATAATGGCTGCTCTGAGTTCTGCCTGTTTGAATATTTTTACACTTAGAAAGTAAGTAATGTTTTCTTAGATTATGTATTGCCAGATTCAACCACTGTATTCAGTTTTGTTGTTGAATGCTCCCTTAATCAGTTTTTGTACAATACTTCATAATAAAAGTGTGGATGCTGGCTATAAAATGTGTGTTACAATAATGGCAATTTTTGTCCAATATCCTGTATTAACACAGCCTGTGATGATGATGATGGTCACATTTCATTAATAACTATACTTATATGGACATGATGCTTGTAATGATTATTGTCTTGTAATTTTGAATTTTTATCAAAGTTGACTTAACTGCATACATGGTAGAACAACATTAAAAGCAGACTGGAACTAGTTGTGTGTTAAATTTTGGTACTGACACTCCTTCCACAAGAGAAAGTTCATTTTTATAAATTACTCAAGTCTCCAAAGCTGCATTTCTGATGTGTGTAACTGGCTTAAATTCAGTCACTATATAAAAGATGCCCTTTAATTTGGTGAATATTTTATACACACTAAACTAGCTATATACACATGCCATACTAATGAAACATGGATTATTTGACACACTAAGAACACCAAAAACATTAAACATTTCAGTCCAGTTTCCTTTATCACAAACTACAGTATTTTCCAGAGCTCAGTTTTATACTGTATTTCTGACCCAGGCTGTCTTCCAAGTCAACTTTATCAAAAAAATAAAGAGCACAGTAGCACAACTTTGAACCTGTTAAATTCATTGCCTTTCTTGGAGTTTGCACATTACAAAGCAGGATGGCATAAGCATGTCAGATGTGTTAATTTTTAATTATCCCACTGCATGGACCTCACATAGATGGATTTTTAGCCACATAACCATGTAGAGTGCTCTTTAAAATTGCTTCATCCATTCACATGTACTTGAAGCAATATCAGAATGACTGAACAGATTTTCATGAAATTTGATATCCCCTAATACTTACAAAATATGAAACTTCATGTAAAATGTACTCTTGGAGACGGGTACAAAAATCCATGTCTTTTTACATAGTGTTTGTTATTTCTGTCAGATTCTAATCAAAACTGGAATGTGCTTAGAAACTTTTACACATTCCACTTTTCCATCAGAATTGGACAAAAACCATGTGAGTTTGTCTGCCTGTCCGACTGTCTGTCTGTGTGTAGAACAGCATGCATTTTGGTAACCATCTCAACCCAGCATAAATTGTTAAATGTTTATCAGAAAAAAAATTATTTGAACAAGGACTGTAGATAAAAATGAAACATTTTGTGGTATGTATGATGGCTTTTGAGATAAAAGGGCACAAATGCTCCAAAATTCTTATGCTGTGTGTACCTTTTTTGAATTTGCACATTCAGTGATTAACAGTGGTATTCCAAACATGTGAACATTACACTTACCTATTTTTGACAGTAACGGAATGAATATTTCTTCCACCTATTTCATACATCTACATATATTTGTATTTCAAGTATAATTGATATTGTTGCAGAATTGTTATTTGCTGTTATTTACATTATGTATCCTTTTTGCTTTTTAACACATTCAAACACAACAGCTCCAGTAGCACTCAATTTTTATGTACTTTTATGTTGCAAAAATTCTACTGAAATGTGTCAGTACATTCAAATTTGGGTTATTACAGGACAAAAGTAATGGACAGTCTACACAAGTGCTTCAAGGCACAGATGCATCCACCAGAAACAGCTTGTCAAATACATGTCAGAGCAAAAAATGCTTCGGACCAAGGCTGTAAGAGGTAAATGAGTCATGTTGCATGCCCAATACACTTTCTTCTGTATGTCTTCCAGTTTCTAAGATTAAGAAAAAATGGACAAAACATGCCAGAACTGTGTTATATTATGCATATAGTTCCTCATGTGTGTTATAATAATGGTGAATTTCTGATAAAGTCTGGTCCTGGGGACTGACACAGCTAAATGTGTTAGCAATGCCTTATGTATGCTGCACTGAGTGTGCTCTGAAATGATTTTCTTTTTGTATTGGAAGATGTTAGACCAAGTATGCCCACTTTTCTGCACTGTGTTTCTGGTAGCATCCGCTCTTTTGAATTGTGTTTGAACTAGCATAACATGGAGTCTGTGTACCAAATTTTGTTGAAAGTTTCATTGTACATCTTGTAACCTACGATCAAGACACAGATATCTTATGAAACACCAGAATTATAAATTTTAAGCAGCAGTGACATTTTTTAAGTTTTAATATGTGTGTGTGTGTAATGTAGAGAGAAAATGTTTATCCATCTAGCATATTAACTTCTATACAGCCATTATATACCGACATATACGAGAAATAAATTAACTGTAAGGTCTCAAATCTTACATGTTTAATAAACTGCTTCCCTCTTGTGGATAGTCTGGTACCACAGCAGCAGGAAACTGCCTGCATACAATGAATGCATTAACCCTTACCCTGCTAACGTGGAGAATATGGTGAGGTCCTAATAATGCCAGCAGATGGGATTTCATTCAGCGTTTTAAGGGTTAACAATGATCAAACTGAAATTCTTAAGAGTCCATTAAACACTAGCCAGTTTGAGCCAGTGTGTTCTGTAAAACAACATGTAATGCTACATTTCTGTGGAAGAAGGGTGCTGTTTTTAGTCCTGTCCTAGTCCTATAAGCAGTGCTGTTTATCTGAAGTTGTTGGTGAAAAAGAACTGCATCACAGCATGTCCTGTAACAGTCACTTAGAATATATTCTAATCTGCTTGCAGTATTTTACTTTGATCAAGTTTATTATTCATCTGTCTGTAAAAAAGATGGCAAAACTGACTACTATGCAGGCCTATCACTGTAAACTGCAAACAAAATTATTCTTGCAAGGCCAACTCTACAGCAGAAAATACTACTAGGCATCTTCTTCTTCTTTTATTGACTACAACCCTGGGTGGGTCTTGGTCTGTTCAACAATTATATTCCACACTTGTCTGTCCTCAATCTTCACCCTCCAGCCAGTAATTTTCATCCTACTAGGCGCTGTCAGTGTGGATTTTAATGTCATGTACCGGCCGCTGATCACATCAGATACACAGTACCGTACCTCCACACATTGCTCCAATTTACTGTGTAACAGTTCTTCCACATAAGCAACAGATCAAAATACTGTTTAATAATGTTTTATACAACACCAATTAATGTAATCCCTGATGATGGACCCATAAGGTCCAAAATATGTAGGAGGTTAATGTTTTTAAATTATTGTGAATTAAATTATAACTGTGTGCATTCGTTGGTTGAAATTGTGGGATTTGGTCCAGTTATTGGCTGAAAGCCGTTTAAGTAAAACCCATGTATTAGTCTATTTTTATAAACATTTGAACAGTTTACATTCAGAAAGATCTGAAGCAAGGATATGCTTTACTGCTATTGCATTTCACTTTAATTTAGAAGGTGCCAGGAGGAAATAACAAAAGACCAGGAAAGACTGGGAATGAATGGGATACAACAATTTGCTGTGTGGATGATAATTGGAGTGTGAATATTAATACTAAAAAAATGTGCAAGGTGTATTAACTTTTAGTAAGAAGGCTCGTCCAGCAGTGGAAGAGGAGATGAAGTATTTGTTTGTCACATTAAAAGAATACAGGACAATATTATAACATAAAAGTTGCTACTACATCCTCTCCAGAATGTGAAAAAATTCATATATATATGAACAAACACAAACAGAATGGGAAAGCATACTTTATGGAACTTACCTGCATGTAATTGAATTTGTGTATGACTCTAGACCAAGTTGTAAAAATTCCTACTGTGGAACATTCTGAATGAAATTTTGGAGGACCAGGTTCAAGCTCATTTGGGATTGGTGGTGGACACAGTAGTACTGGGACAGGTGTTTAAAGGAGTACTTTCAATTTCTCCTGTCAGTATCATTTCACCAACTCTCCATACTCACTGACTTTTCAGTCACTGAGGCTATATAATCTTCAAAAGAAACAGTATAATAGCCTTAAAAATCTAAACACTGTGGGTTATTATTGGACCCACTTCTTTGGTTTACATTTTCAGGGACTATTTCACTGCCTAGTGGTACCCCTGATGTTGAATTCAAAACTGAACCTAGATGCATGGCAATTAGTGGCTTTACATCTCTGCATATTATATGTATAATAACTTACTGCATGTTATTGTAAGTGTTGGAATCACCTCCTTCAACTGTCAGACATGCTTGATTTCTAAGGAACTGCAACATCCAGAAACTGTATTCTAAGTTCCTATGACACTTTTCATATGATTTCTTCCTTATATATATTTTCACAATAAAAATCTTCCATATTAAACTGTACTACATACTTATAAACAAAAGAAACATTCATTACTCTGTGCTTCACATATTCCTAACAGACAGCAGATTAAACTGGTCTGTGTAAGATGATGCATGTATCATATCTGCAGAGATAAGACTGGTGGTGTGTGTGTGTCATATAACTGCCATTAAATTTGATGCATAGTATTGGCAATTTCAAGACAAGAAATTCAAACAATATTTAATACTCTGTTCACTAGGTGCTGTGTATGTCTTATGAGTTGAATTGAGGTCAATTCCAGCTCCTACTCTAACATGCAGTAAACTGTATGAAAAAATTTGGCTTGCCATGTTTTTCAACTGAACCCCCTGTACAACAGATCCATAAACTAAAGAGCAGTTTAAGTAAAAGGTAAAGGTAAAGTGATCCCGTTACAAGCCCAGTGTGGCCCAGAGGGTGGACAGAAGTATAGCTCTACTCTTCCATGACCGCGGCATTAGAAGGGGGTGAGTGGTCAGCAGCATGCCCCAGCTGCACTTTACCCCAGGGAAAGACCCGGTACTCATTTTACAGGAGGCTGGATGGGCCCCAGGGCCAGTCTGGAAGGGCAGAAAATCTCGTCCCCACCGGGATTCGATCCTGGACCGTCCAGCCCATAGTCAGTCGCTATACCGACTGAGCTACCCGGCCCACACAAAGAACAGTTTAAGTAGGATAAAAAATGTACTAATTCTACTTCACAATAAAAGCAGTCCAGAGAACGAAGTGATAAATGTTACCTTTAATTTACTATAAACTTTGTCACAACAATTTTAAATGTTTGGTTATTTGATCTATAAGGTCAGACTTTCCTGGACCAATTCCTAAAACAGTGATGGTGCCACTCTCAACCTGTGTCCTACCTGCATCTCTAACTATGGCAGTCACAAGCCCTAGTGCTTTAGCTTTGTCACACAGATGAAGAAGATACTGCTCACCTTCTTCTTCAGCCTTGAGAACTATTTTAGGCTGTCCCATTAGTTCCCACAATCTCAGGGTCTTTGGAGATGTACTTAGCAACTTTTGGTAACAACTCACTGCAGCATGAGCACACTGGGATGCTAACTTGCCTTTCCCAATTCCTAGATCTGTCCGCACAACAAACACTAGCTTCATATTATGTTGTGTAATTTCAGTTAAATTTTTAACAAATGACAGTGTATTAATAATATGACCTTTCAAAATCCAAGCTGATGAAAACCCAATAACCATACCAGTTACAATTGACAGGTAGTCTATAGGTCTGTCAGAGCTCATCATAAGAGCAAAACTTCACAATGAATTCTAAATTAAGTCTTCTTTAATTTACTTTTCTTCATGGTGTAGTTCTCTATGCAAACACGGAAATCCTTTAGAACATCTTGACACTTTCTCCAGTCCTGATGTTCAGCTACACATTCCTGTGTAAAAAAATTCAGATTCCTTTAACTTACACTGGTAATGGTTTCAAAATGCCACATAATTTATTCAACTGCCTCAGTATTATTTACAAATTTCAATATTAATAATAGGTATTACATAACTATATCAACATACAATCTTTCATTAACATTTTGACTGTTACGGCAGTGTCTGATTTTAAACTGAGTATTCTCTACAATTACTCATTTAGGAAAGATTAAAAAAGGCCAGTTTTTTTAAATTTTATTCCAGAATATGGACACATTAATCTCTGTCCAAAATCACTATATCAGTATTCTGTAATAATGAATGGTATATAAGAGAAACATTAATGGGGGCACTCAGAATATAGTGCCAAATGCATTTCAACATTCTTGCTCTAAAAGCAGCAACAACAATCACAATACATCATGAATTCTGTAAAATAATGACTCAACACAAAATGCCTAGTCATAGCTTAGTCAATATAATGACTGGGCTGGAGGATGATGATCCAGGGCTCCATTCTTGGTATGGGGTACGAGATTTCTCTCTACTCCAAAATGTTCAGATGGCTCTGAAGCCCACACAGCCTCCTACTCCATAGGTATAACGTTCTTCTCACAGGAATTAAGGGGGTGGGGCACGAAGTAACCACTCACCTCCACTTTGTGCCTAGGTTAAGGAGTGGAATTGTACCACTGCTCCCCTTGTATGCCTTCACAGCTTGGGCAGGCACCACTTTACCTTTACCTAACCTTAATGCAATACACCATGCTGCAAATATATACTGCCATAACTGCTTCGTTTTACAGCAATAATGTCATGAGCATAGTCATGACCGTATTCTGAAGGTTTGCCTGGCAAATGTAGTCATATGGTATGCAAGAACGAGCAGTGCATTAAATACATACATATAATATATATATATACACAACAGTTTCGGAGGAACCTGCTGCTTCCATCTTCAGGGAATAAAAGTAAGATTTAAGTCGTATCAGTCGTTTGCCCAGGTTCTTCTGCTAAACATCACTACAAGTATGCTAGATTTAGATTCTCAAAACAGTGTTTCTGATCCAAGTCTTCTGGTAAATAGATACCAAGGTTTCGAAGGACCGTAGTACAAAGCTTGACTAACCATGAAGGCGAAGGCAATCAGATTCTTCCGAACGACCGTTTTGTCTTTGCAGTCTAGACGGCACGGCATGCCCGAAAGTCTTGAATCACTACGGGCATTACGCAAACTCTATATTCCGGCTACAGTAAACTCTATGTAAATTGACCCAACATAACGACTTAATGATCTTGCCTGAACTTTATGATGCAGCTCTACACACCCCGTCTCCTTGAGCATATTTTCGACAATATCCACATCTTCCTTAATCTGTGTGTTTGTGTGTACCGACATCTTTTCAACTTAGTACAACACAGTCATTAATAAACGACAAATATCGATGTACGTAAAACTGGAAATTCATGAATCGAATTCCACCTCCGATAACACACAGCATTTTCGTCAGTTTGTGTTCTACTAATGTTATCTCACATGTAATACCTATGTCAACACATTACTTACATTTTGTAAACAATTTGTTGCTGAACCGTGCTTGCCAACTCTGATCCATGGTATTTGCTATATCTGCAGTCGCTGCGTATATTGCGATAATCTTCCTGATATAAATTCATGGTTTAAAGCAAACTTCCTATCGTTTAACCTTCATAAAACATGTTATCTATAATTTCGGACAAAAACATCACATTGACAATACATCAGATATTAATTACTTGAATAAACCTACAGCTAATCTGCCACACACGCAATGTTTCTAGGTCTGGTGGTAGATGACACTCTAACATGGAATAACCATATTGATCGGTTATTTAAAGATTGAACTCTGCATGTTATGCAATAAGAGCTGTTAATGCAATGCTATCAAGTCTTACGAATGCTATACTTTTCGTACGTTCATTCTATCATATCGTACGGAATAATTTTAGGGGGTAATACCGCTAATAGTACTAAAATATTTAGAATGCTAAAAAATAGTTTTAAGAATTATTAATAAATCAAAGAAAATGGATTCATGTAGAGAACTGTTTAAAACAACGAACATTTTGCCTCTCTATTCTCAATATTTTATTTTCTCTCTTAACGTATGTGGTGAACTACAAACATTTATTTACTAAAAACTTAGACACTAGATATGCTAATAATTTTCAACTGTCCACCACCAACTTAACTAAATATCAAAAAGGGTCTTATTATACAGGCATAAACATTTTGTATTATCTTCCAGCTCACATAAAGAATGTAGCGAATGAAATACAAGTTTTTAAAAAGTCCTTCAAGAGATTTCTTCTTGATAGCCTATTTTAATCTATTGATGAATATTTTAGTGCTAATAATGATATATATTTCTTATTGTAATGATTTTATGCAGTAATTAATAATTTATTGTACAATCATTGTATTATAATTATCCTCTGTGATCAAACAGATACATTGTACAGCACGTTATGACTATTTCCACATCTTAGAATGCGCCTGAACGGGATAAAAGGAAAGTTAAGGGATGACGATGATGAAGAATCCAAAGCACACACCACTTACGCTCCACAGATTACTACTTGTACGTTTACGTACTATTAGACCTGTGCCATGGATCAGAGTGCTATTAACATTCGGCATCATTCAGCAGAGAATCGCAGTCGCGGAACAGATCGCAGGTATTTGGCGGTTGAAGGCAGTGCAATGGCGATCTGCGTGTAATCCATGATGCCGTTGGTGTAGGCCTCGATAGCTCTCTGGGACATGCTGACTACATGTTATAAAAGCACACGTTTTACAAAAATAACCGTGTGCCTGTGTGCAAAATTTGAAATCAGAAGGGCAGTGACTGAAATATGGCTGTGTGAGAGGATTTCCTTTTTTAGCCTTAATTTATTTTAAAGAACTATGTTTAGATACTGAAGTAGGAGATTTTGGGTGAGTGTAAAATTCAATCAAATTTTTAAGCATGTGCATTTTCATTGACCGATTTTACTGGGAAGAGATGAATATACGCCGGGGCTTTGAACCATTGTTTGGGATATTTGACCGTTCGTGTCTAACTTGAGTAACTGCTCATACTGATTTACATAATGGTATTGTTTTGTGTAAATGCCGACAACACTTAAGCTCCCAATCCAGAAGTATGTTTGGCTAATTGTGGGTTGTCATCAGGGTTTCGAAGTACGTAAGCATCGATTACAGGTTCGCATACTCGGATTGAGCTTGTTTTTCTCATTCTCAATCTTTTTTATTTCCATTGATCCATAGATATGGAAAACAGTCATATAGAACATACATTTAAATACATAAAACTCAAAACATTAATAAATCATACATGTTAATTTTTTTAACAAATTCTCCAGTTACATCACAGTTGGTTACACATCAACTCCATTTAAAGTCCCTAAAATTTTCTCATTTTAAAATATTATGTTTTAAAACATATTAGGTGTATGAATGCATAATTGATATGACATGTTACTCATTGCATATTTATGCACTTGTATTTAATATTTAGTAGTTCAAACTTATGTTATAGTGTCGTTCATAATATCACATAGGAGAAATGTTTAGGATGTTAAACTGAGGTCAGGAACACATAAGAATAGACCAGGTGTCAGAGGGTACAAAGGGAACATGGAACGTACAATATTGTACAATAATTGAAGTGAATAATTAAAACATGAAGATGTCTGTGTACTGTGTTTTTACATGTAGTGTTGTTAGGCAGTAATCCTTTCGGTAAGAACTGGGACATATGTGTAGGGTCTAATGTTTGGGGAGTGCACAAGACAAATATCTTCTTGAAGAAGCATAAATATCCACACTTGAACAGTTACAGAGATATTGGCAAGATAGGTTAGAAAGAATGAGGACTGTTATACATTTTATACATTTACTGATTTCCATATACATTTTAAAATGAGGTGAAGTTAATGGTTTCTGTTATGTTAACACCTGTGTGTAACATATAATTAACATCTGAGAGGCATGAAAACAATAATTAAGATAGGAAAACTCACTGGTTTTATAAAAGTCATCATTAGGGTTCGAAGGGGATGACAATTAATACATCTAATATGCAAAAATTTAGTTTAGAGGAAACAGAAATTGAAGAAGTTGGATCCTTTGTATACTTAGGAAGTGTGGTGTCAGAAAGCGGAGGAGCAGTGGAAGATGTAGCAAGTAGAATCAAGAAAGCAAATCCTGTATCCTGTGTGGAGAAATCTCAATATATCAAAAGAAGATGAACTATGAATATTCAATACAAGTGTAAAATCATTATTATTATATGGTTGTGAAACTTGGAAAACTACCAACCAGATAACAAGAAGACCACAGATATTTGTAAATAAATGCTTAAGATGAATAATGAATATAAAATGGACCAATAAGAGTACGAACGAAGAACTATGGAGAATCACCCATCAGAAGTCAGTAGATAATCAGATAAAAAGAAGAAAATGGAATTGGATTGGACACACATTATGAAAAGAAACAGGAGCAATAGAGAAAACTGCATTAGATTGGAATCCTCAGGGATATAGAAGGAGAGGTAGGCCGAAGAGAACGTGGCGAAGGACAATAGAGGATGAGATAAGAAGCACAAGAAGA
>Ga0123354_10000546_pt1 | contig 38661 bp, 27 predicted proteins | sample TergutLab28metaG_2_FD_97872 | JGI IMG/M metagenome (GOLD analysis project Ga0123354, IMG submission 97872) | Labiotermes labralis P4 segment gut microbial communities from Petit-Saut dam, French Guiana - Lab288 P4 | ecosystem: Host-associated > Arthropoda: Insects > Digestive system > Gut ... | reverse complement strand
TGAACGCATCAATTCTGACCATCGCGTTTCCCTCCAACAATAGGTCTTGAGAAATCAATTCCGATACATCAACTCCGAGCAGTTGAGCTGCGGGGCTTTCCTCGGGTCGTACCGTGAGCGACTTATGGCCGCTGTCAGAGGATAAGTTGGTGAGGTTGAGGATGACGGAGTTCCATACCTCGACGTGTCCTTCCAGCGACTCGCCGAACCAAGTATCAAACAAGGCACAGTCCATGGCATGCATGTCCACATCACTGACTGCTTCTCGTCCCGCGGTCCTAAGTTTTGCTGTGACAGCCAATCCACGGATCGCGCAGCGCACCAGGTTTACTCTCACGTTGCGCATCTCGACAAGATTGAGCGAGGCGCCCGCCACACTGAAGAAGGTCAGAGAGTCATCGTCTGAAAAGTCGCAATGCTCCAAAGACAATGCATTGATTCGACCGCCATAGATACGCACGCCACCGGGCGCACAGTCCCACGGGTCAGAATTTTCTGACGCATTGTCTGAGACGACATAGGCACCGACGCCCGCCGCCAAAGAGTACATCCACCGATTTTCGGTACTGGTTGGCAACCCGGCGCGATAGAGCGACCAATCGTCGAGTAGCCAACTATCAGCGTTCTTGACGTAATAACTGGGAAGGCGGTCAACTGATCTCAGAACTTGGCCTTGGTCATCGTCTGGCTGACTATTACCGTCGAGAGACGAGATTTTCTTGCGAATGTCCTGTCTTTCTGCTTCAGATAGGCTCTCACCCTGGATAGCACACTTAATGAAGGATGCGCCATCAAGTAGGCAATTGAGAAATGTCACCCCTCCAAACGCGCAATCGCAGAACTGGGACCGTCTGAAGTCACAGTTGACAAACACGACATTCTTGAAGGCACCTGTGATTCGGCAGTCAAGCCAACGAAGGTTAACCAGATAACGGGCTTTCGAATTGCCGCTTCCCACCGCCGTGTCAAATTGGTTTCCAAGTTGGATCCGCTCACCGAGCCATGCCCGAGCCGTCGACCACAGGTAGGTTTGCTCGCTATCGCCCTGGTTGGCCCAGGCAATAAGCGGATCACCCATGCGATCATGGACAAGTGAGACACCCCAGGCATCCTCCCATTGCTCAGTCGATGCCTCTGTGCTCTCAGTTTCCGTCTGCTCACGGCGAGTCAACTTGACCAGGTGAGCCTCCTGAACCCACATCAGTGCCAAAACGAAAGCGCGGATCTGCATCTTAACAAGGTGGATCGGCGGGCAGCCCATGAACGGCCCGGCGGTGACATCAAGCTTGTCGTCCTCCCAGGGCACCCACGGCGGAGCGTCGTGCTCGTCGGCAAGCCATCGCCGAATGTCACTAAGCCCAGGGTCACCACTATCACCCGGCCACACCACGTCCACATGGTCTGGTGTAGCCTCGTCGAGCGTACCTGCGAGACATTCTGCCGCTGCTCGCCTCAGCTCATCACCGATATTTGGTGTGATCTGTTCGAGCACATCTTCCAATTCCCACTCGCAGACCTGTTGGAAGATATCCCAGACACTCAGATCAAGCTTGTAACCTCCGGACGACAAAAGGGGTGCCATTTCACGAACGAAATACATGGCGGTGGTTGACAGGATGCCGGGTCGGTCGGTACTAAAGTTAGTGTCACCCGCTAAGTGCGTTGCCTGTTGTCGTTTGAGGTTACGCGTTATCACACCCAGGTACCGCTCTCCCAGCATTTGTTGAAATGCCTTGTCAGAGGCTGTCGCTGAATTGTCGCATTGCTCAATTCCAAAGAAATGTTGAACACTGTCCAGAGATAGTGGGGCCTGCGTGGCGTGAGCCTGCCACCACCAGTCGTACAGTGTCGCTTGAAGGTCCAGGGCTGATTTACTGGATGGGTCAGCGACCCAGACCTTGGCGAGCCATCTGGCAGCCGGTTCATCTATCGCGTTGAGTTGCCTGATCTCCTCCGGCACGTTGTCGCCGTGGAGTAGTGCCATGGTTACAACTTCATCCGCCGATAGGTCGGAACCGATCGTTATCTCCACCGTTGACCCTGGCGGCGTCTGTATCTCCTTCATGCGATGGAGATATTCAGAGCGCAGTGAAATAACAATCTTAACGTTGCGCTGTCTGTCTCCGCTGACCCGCTTGATGCATTCAGCGAGAGACTGGTAGCCAGCTGATCGGCCTCGCATCAATTCTTCGAACTGGTCCAGCACGAGCACTATCCGACCCGGGTAAATGTCATCCAAAACATCAATTGGGTGACGGTTCCTGTCAGTGATCTGTTCGTGCACGCTGTTCAGCCATGGGATTTGCAGCACCCAGTTGCGCAAGAACTCATCAAAATCACCCCTGAGTTGCGCCCACTTATCGACCACCACCACGACTTGGTCGTCACCCCGCAAGTATGGTTCGACACGCATGTTCAGAAGGGATGATTTGCCTGCGCCGCTCATTCCATGGAGCACGACCACCGCGTTGGCGCTGAGTGCCCATAGGATTTGATCGACAAGCTTCTCCCGGCCGAAAAACATCCAGTCTGGATCGTTTTCGCCGTTCAGCGGTCGCGGCCCCGGGTACGGGCAAACCGCATCAGCACTCCAGGGCCTTCTGCTGTCAGTATTCACTGTTGTCCTTTCTTTTGGACTCTTGTTGCCTTGTTACTCTTCGCAACGCAGGCGGCACATTCGCTGTCGTCGATCGGCCATTGGATATAGCCCCGCCTAATAGCAGGAATAGCGGCCCTAATGTGGATTGTGTAATGCCTCAGGAAGGGCGCAAGATCAGTCGGTGTATGCCCATAGATGAACTCGATGTTCTCTGCCATCAGCGTTTCAGTGGCACGGTGGCTCAAGCGGAATGAGCCCACCGACATTCCTCGCAGCTTGGGCGTGGCGTCGCCATGAACAAAGTCAGCCGTCAGTATCTTTGACAGAACGCTGAACCGAGTCGCAGAGTCACCGAATGGTACCCCTAAGAACACCCAGTACCGGAAGAACGAACCGTCCGAGGTGCCGGCTGCCAGCGGCAGGGGCAATGCTGTTGTGATGCGACCTTGGTTCGCCACCTTGCCGGCACTGTCGCCAACGCTCCAACGAAGAACATCACTGTCTGTGAGTTGGATGGCATGGGTGATCCCTTCTCCTTGATCGCTTGTGGTTGAACCATGATCGCCTGCGATGCGGGCGTTATGGATAACCTGGTTAATGTGTTCGTTGAACTCGAAGGAGCGCTCCGCTTTTGCGGGTGTATTAATCAACGGACAGCCGAGCAGATGAATCACAATCGGGTAGCCTGACAACGGCGTATCGCCCAGTACCAAGGAGAAGTAGTGGGCCGCTTCAGCAGTGTCATAATCACCGCGAAAGTCATTTTCTGAGAGCAGGCTAATGACAAGCCACTTATTTTCACCGGTTGTTGGGGATTGCGGATCGTCGCCTCGCTGGAACAGGCGGCCAACCCACAGGCCGAAGCTTCCAGTGCTAGTCCCCACGTAAACAGGCATGACAACCAAGTACGGCCCCGTCTTACTCAACTCCCGCTCTATCAAGAGGTCGAATGACGTGGTAAATATGCTGGCCGCTGGTGGTGGAGTACGGGTTTTGACCATATCAGCATCCACATTCTGCGGCACACCTGCAGTCTTGGGAATATTCTCCGCCTTAAAAGAGACACTATATTCAGCCAGCGAACGAACAAGATCGGCAGCGGCGGCGTGAATGTCGCCGGGTGTTCGTGGAAAGTCATCCAGCTTCGTCAATGACTCCGAAATTGCGTTGTCGCTTGCGAATCTCGCCCGAGACATAGAACCATGAACGAGCCAGCCATTACCTGCATCTCCTTCGGCCAAAAGCTCCAATTGCCAGTCAGCCCAAGTCTTCAAGTAGTAGGCATTCTTTAGGTTAAGTTGTTCGAGCCAGCATCGATCCAGCATGGCTCGCAGAACGAAGACGGGAACAGATTTGTCAAGATGAATATCTTGTTCCTCCCCTATTTGCTTGAGGACCTGTTTTGCAACCTTCTCGACCCACTCGCGGCAGGCTTCCAGTCGTGGCTTACCTCCGGCCTTTGATGTGAAAGCCCATGTCTTAGTCCAGTCCAGGGCGAGCGCGGAATCCTCATACCTGGGCAACACACCGACACTAGTTGCAGCCCTACTCAGTAAGGCAGTAGCTACCAACACATCAGTTGCGTGTGGCTCATTTAGTTCAGCCGGCATTTCGGGAATTGGCACTCGGTCTTTGCAGAGTTGTTCCCAAAATACTCGAATGATAGTCTCTAGGTCATCTTTTGGAATAGCTGAATCAAGCCCGATAGGTTTCGGTAGCAATACAGTAGGATACTTGCATTGCCTCCAAAAATCGTCTCCAGCGGAAAGTGGGGCGGTCCCTACTGCCGAACCGACGATACCCGCAACACCCATCGACTGACCAGAGGGTTCAGCGTAGCCGGCCTCCGGGCCGAGAATGACAGTAATCCATGGCAAACCCTTGGGTGCATTTTCGGGAGTCACATCGTGGGATCGCAAAGCGACAGGCCATCCTTTCAAGTTTGGCCACTCCGCCTCTCCTATTGGTGGCCATTTCAAGTCATTGTGCGCCACCCTTTTTGCGCGAGCTGACATAGTCATCAGCTACTCCTTTCCATCGTCGGCATTGGTTGTGAAATCATGGATCGATCGTAGGATTGTGGGCCACAACCCGTTGCCCGCCACCAACAAGTCCTGAGCCGTCATATGGGCCAAGATACCCTCAGGCTCGAGGTAAATATTACCCGGCGGTGTCATATCGATGGTCACTCCCGGCGCTTGCTTGCGAAGCGCACTCTGCAGTCTTGAGACTCCACCCATCATAGCATTCCGGCCAACCCAGTGGGCATAGGCATGCATCATCGCGGGCCACGTCGAAAGGCGCTCGGCCAGACGGGCTTCCTCGGTGGGTTTTGGCAAGCCCAAGCAGGCGGCCATATGTTCGAGCACAACATCTGTCTCTCCAGCCGCCCAACTAACCTTGCAAGAAACGACTGTCGATCCTTGGAAACGAGGGTTGAGCTCAGTGAAAACCACGTCACCGCCCGGCCCCACCATGTAGTCGACACCAAAAGCTCCAAGGTACCCAAAACGATGAAGCCAACCACCGATTCTCACGGTGGCATCGACCATAGTTTTCGCCACCGTCAGGTCAATCCTTTGAGCCCAACCAAAGTCGTTGCCGCAATAACCGAAGGAGCGCGAGGTTAATTCAGGCACACCGATAATCTGGGCCGACATCGGGTGAAACGTCACCCCTTCATTCCAGACAACACCGGCCATATTAGCGGGTTGATAGTCTGCCAGGAACGGCGAAACGCTCATGAACGCGTCGTCACCGGGCCGCCAGGCTTCATCCAAGGCATCGGGGGAATCAACAAAGAATGTACCATTCCCGCCGGAACCACGGCTACTTCGAACCACGATAGGCCCTTCACTAAGTAGCCGAAGTGCCATGAGTTTGTCTTCGTCGGCAATGTAGCGCCAGGGGATTGTGGGCACCCCAATCTTGCGTACTTCCTGCTCCACCCACGGCTTGTACTCAAACCCCACTTGATTGGCGCTGAAGACACCCAGGTATTGACATTGCGGTTGCCGCGCTAGAACCAGAGACGAAATGAAATCGGTTGGCCTGTAGGGAACTACCGTGCAAGGTCCCTTCATGATGTCAAGGGCAGCTGCCCTGAACCGCGCTGTGACTGGATTCGAGGTTCTGGCATCGAGCCGCCAAGTTTCCATATCCGGGCGCACTCCCGCATCGTCCTCGTAGGACACAGACCGAATGCTGCTCCTTCGCCCATAACGGCTCATGCTGGAGAAGACACCCGCAAACTGCGGTAGGTCACTAAACGCATCCGCCTCGTCACCGCGCACACCAAACCACAACAGCTTGCGATCGCCCAAGGCCGAAATTACCTCCTGGCGTACGGCCTCGCGCGTCATCGGTGACCCCTCCTATGCCAGGCAGCGTTGCTCTTTGAGGGTTGATAGAATACGCCAGAGCTACCGTCGGCAAAGGTGATAATGAGCTTGCGGTCTTGCACAATAGGCTCTGCCTCATAACGAAGAAAAGCCACGTTGCTCGCCTTCAACTGAGCAGTCCCCTCCGCCGCGTTGAGCGGTGCCATGTCGACTTTCTCACGAACACCATTTCTGATGGCGTATGGCTGCCCCGCCAGGTCGATAAACGCCGCCCACGGCTCGCCAACGTTGTACGTCCAGACATCGATGTCGCGAACTCGGTCAGGTATGCCCAGGGCCTCGCTGAAGGGCAAAATCGAACCATCTGGGGTTACTTCAAAGTGATTACCATTCCAGGTGTAGTGGCGATTCTGATCCTCCGTTTCGTTCCAGATTCCAACTGGTGCTTCCATCTTCGTTAACCACACCAACTTGCCGCCTTTGGGTTGGTACGGAACGGTCTGTCGCGGACCAAGCGAGATAATGGCCGTATCGTCTGAACCAGTCAGTTTGGCTTGATCAAGGCCAGCCATGCAATCATCCCACGTCAGCGTCACAACATGCACGGATTCGTCAGTGAACCTCTGGAAAATATCCGCGACAATGAACATCTGGTCATTTACGACCTTGCGGACGCCACCCAAGCGATCCCAGGTTTCCTTCTTTTTCTCCTCTGTCGGCGTCTCAGTATTGGATTTGCGTGAAGGCATTTCACCGAGTTCTCGAACAACGAAGTCCCTAACGAGCTTGTCGGGCATCATATTTGGGTCGCTGGAATCGGTTGACTCAACCATGGGCACTGCCGCGAATGTGAGCTGACGACTCGTCCCAGGCACAGGGATGGCCATGCGTATCGCCTGCTGCTCTTCGTAGTAGAGATACTGGCTGGCCACATGGCTTGCGTACTCAAAGACATCGTGGACGCAACGCAAGACTTGAGCCATCCGCCAGGAACCTGACGTTTCACCGCGATCCGAGAACAGTTTCGCAAGGGCGTCCTGGTTCAGCCAACCCTGAGTCTGAACTGTCTCAATGACTTGTTCGAGGATTTCACTCAGGTGTCCCGTGCTGCCTCCATGAAACTCCTCAGCGAATGGCGCCGCGCACCCTTCCAGTGCCTGTCGTTCACGACCACGAAAGACACTGGGGAGTGATGACCCGGGCTCGCCGATAGCTTCGGTCATGACTGCGCTAATCTGCTGCACCAAGTTGTTCCGATGGCCACGGGTCAACGATGCGGCCATTGATCTGGATCGAGCGAACTCCTCGGCTATCCAATGAGCGCGCGGTTGCTGTGTTTCGAAATCTGGGGCTCGGTGTATGCCAACATCAACCGCATCCGCAAGGCGCAACAACGCGACTTTTTTCCTTGTCACCCGAAGACATTCCTGCTGATCGACAGAAATAATGTCCTTTGGGCAGGCCTTCGGGATTAGGTGGTCGGGATGCGCTGAACTATTACTCAAGCTCCGCACAAGGTCACATTCAACCGTATGGGAAGACAATAGTCCCGGCGCATCATCTGGGAATGGCTTCGGTTTCTCTTTTTCATCGGCGATGTCAGCAAGACATGTCCACCCTTGATGGTGTGCGGAAAGAAGAGCGACCAAGCTCGGCCTACCGCCAAACCTGAAGGACGGTTCCGGTGGGAAAGCGATACCGCCTTGCTCTTTGGAATTCATTCGCTCGCGAGTGAGTGGTCCATGCCAGTTTCGAGCCTCTGAAGGTGTGACATAGATCGGGTTTTTCACGTCATTCAACGCTGATCCATGCCCCCAATCGTGCAACCAAGCCGCCGCAGCCAACTCCAGCACATCGCGGTTGTCCAGGAACTGCTGACCGGTGGCCTGCTTCCCAAATGGGATTAGAAAGGGGCGACACAACTGAGCGACATTGCGATCAACGGCCGCCGCGTGGGCTTGGCCATGACCGACCATTTCAGGGACGTAGTTTTGGCCCCACGGATTCGTCCGAATCCAGTAAGCCACCAACTTGCGCAAATCGGCGGCGTCTTCGCCGTAACCGTAATCCTCCAGTAATGACGCGCATGCCGACGCAGTGTTCTGTCGCAGAGCGAGATCAATGTCTTGCCACAGTCGATACAAGAGTACGGTTGGGGCGCTCCCCCCTGATGCACCCTTGCGCAAGAGCGAGTCAAATGAGCTGTTGGTCACACCATCGGTACTACTAAACACCCTCTGCTTTGGGTCGACCGCCCGAGCTGCAGCCTCCGCAAGCATGGACGGCGACGGCCGCGTCACAGGCAGAACACCAGTGTCTCCATCTGCACTGATCCCGGCATAGCCCGCGGCCTGAACAAGGGCATCACGAATTGCAGGGGTACCTGTGGAACCCCACACCGAAACCTTGCCTTTCTTGGCTACCTCATTCAACTGAACCCATGGGCTTTCCGGGTCAAGACCGTTCAGTGACTCGGGGTCTCCGGACATGACGGTTCCGACGAGATCGCCGATGGCACCAGCTGCATTCCCAGCTTCGGTGACCAACCACATTATTTGCAGCGGGGTGTCATTCGGCCAAGTAGTCCGAACCTTCAGCCCGGAGTCGTCGTCGGAGACGAAGACCACGATTTGCTTTCGCTCGGACTCGTTCGGGAGCCTGCCCGTCATATGGTCGAAGGACTCCTGCTGCTCCTCGGTGGGCGCACCAAGCAGCCAGATGTCAGCGTGGTCGTCCACTCCCATGGTGCACTCCTTGTTAGCGATAGACGGATTGCTGTGTGGCAACATACGCGACGTCAGCCTGCATGCAACGAAGGCCATTCTAGTGCCTTTTCCGGATGTGACTGTGTCGCGACTGTGCCATGAACAGCAGCCTCGGTAGACTTGGCACATGTCTGTCACCGCTCAACCCTCGGTGGGAGCCCTGACTGTGGAGGACGCGCTTCGTCAGCGCAGGACAGTACGCCACGGCTATCGTCCTGTGACCGCGGCTTCGCAGACCGTTTGTCAGATAGTATCGGCCGGGTTGTTGGCTCCATCCGCGAAAAACTCCCGCCCTTGGAAGCTACACGTTGTGGCAGATAAGAACCTGCTAGCCAACCTGGCCTCGTTGATGCGGCAAGGGGAGCGCATTGATGTGTTCGTCCCACATGACCCCAGAACAGGTAGACCGCATGGCTACGCCTCGACTGTCCAGGACTCGGCCGATATCCTGCAGTCAGCGTCCTTCGCGGTGATCGTTGAGAACCTAGGCCCGTTCAGCGGTGGCCCGGGTGCCGTACTGGCTGCAGCGCCTGATGCTCTGGAAAGGTCGCTCTTCGGTTATGGAGAAGAGTGGTTTGCAGTTGGTGCGTGTGTTGAGAATATGTGGCTGGCTGCCATATCACTCGGCTTGGCGGGTGCCTTCTTGGCTGACGTCACGATAGCGGAGGACGAGTGGAAACCCATCCTTGGCCTGACGGGGGAACTGATCGGGGCTCTGGCCTTGGGGTACAGCGATGAGGTACCAGGAGCTAGGTGCGACGAGCCCTACCAGCCCGAGATGGAGCGTGTGGTGTGGCACGGTGACTTGACAGAGACGGCTGACTAGACAGGTTCCACCGACCGGTCAGCGGCACCCCGGACTGCATCTACGTGACTGTTCGCGTCGATTTCCACCGAGGAGCCTTCGTCCTTGATGTCAGACAGACCGGCCGACAGCTCGCGCTCGATGAAGTACTCGACGTCTCGTCCGCCGGAGTGTAGGGGTGCTCGGCGCGCCAAATCAGCTACAGCTTCCGGGGCGATGTGGGTCAGCTTGAGTCCATACGCCTCCACGACGCGTTGTACGGTGAGTACGATCAATCGGGTCGTGACGTCTGGCGACAGTGGCTTGAAGACGAGGATGCGACCCATTCTGGCGACGATCTCGGGCGGGTAGTTGTGGTCGCGCAGAAACGCCCGCAGGCGGTCATCGGGGGCGTCGGCCAGCGGCTGGATGGCAGCGGCATCCTTATTTGACGTGAACAAGAGGATGGCCTGACGTGCGTCGATGTCACCGCCCTGGCCGCCAAGACGCCCGGCGTCCATGAGATTCATCAGCGACCGCCACAGTTGCGGGTGGGCCTTGTCGATCTCGTCGAGAACTACAACAGTGCGCGGATTCCGCCGCAGCGTAGCGGCCAAGTCGTGTCCATCGTCGTAACCGATGTAGCCAGGAGGCGCACCGAAGAGCCGCGCCGCGGAGTGTTGTTCCGAAAACTCGTTCATGTCCAACCGCTCATACGACCACTCGGAGCCAGTCGTACCAGTCAGGTGAAGGGCAAGCTGTTCGGCGGCGAGCGTCTTCCCGGTACCAGTAGCACCGACGAGAAGGGCCGACGCAGGGCGGCGCGGGTAGGGCTTGGCAACGTGGTAGGCGGCCAGCTCAGCCAAACCCCGTATGGCGGCCTCTTGCCCAAGGACCTCCTTGGCAAGGATCGCGTTGAGATCGTCCGAGGTCGGCGCGGGTACGGATTCGAGTTGGACCTGGTCGAGTTCGGTGACTGCCTCGACGGGCAGTCGCTCGATGTCGGGGCTCACAGCAGCAGCCGGAACTGGTGCCGGGGCTTGGCGCTGCGGCTCGACAGCTGGTCGGGGCAGCCGCTGACGCAGCCAGTTCATGCAGTCGCCGAGTGACGCGAAGGAACGAGTACCGGTGGTGATCCAGTTGCGCACCTCGTCGTCGGCCCCGTTGTACTGAAACCCACGGTGGACATAGAGCAGGGTAGAGACTTCGGTCTGCTCGATACCAATGTCGCCTGTCGCCGGTACAGTGCCCACGGGCAGCGGGTGGTTGGCATAGACAACGCAGGCGACGCGCGAGCGCTGGTCAAGCGTCGCTATGGTACCGGGGTTGGCGGTCAGAAGATTGGTCATGATGGTTCTCTTTCGAAGGTTGACGGTCGACCGGGCAGGAGGGGTCGCCTCCCGCCCGCCCGACCTTGTTCGGGCTGCCAGTGCGCCCGTTCTCTGGAGACGCAGAATGCATCCTGAAAGTGGACAGGGCCGCGTCGCCGGCCTCACACCCGGTGAGATCCTCAATGGAACACCCAGGGTGGAATCTCCTCGCTCATCCTAAGTTCTGAGATGTGGGCACGCACGAATCGGGCGGCATCCCATAGGTTGACGACGGGAGCGCCACCGCATTTCGGGCAATAGTTGCATTCATCGGAGACTTGAAGAGTTACGTCAGAAACCTCATTGCAATCAAGACAAAGCTTGTTCCACCCGTGGGCACCACCCCGTGGCGGCATGGGCTGCCTCTTCTTTTTGCATGTAGGACAAACAAATTTCTTACGCAGGGATCCGCCACGCAGGGACACGCTGTATGGAACATAATCACCGCAGTTGCAGCAGAATTCTCCTGGAGTTCCTTTCAAAAGGCTGCGACGCAGCCAGTCCACACACTCGTCTGGACGGGGGTGCGCTGGAGTGCCACAAAGCTGGAAAACCCGCGTGCCACTTTCGATCCACCGACTGACAGAAAGGTCGTTGCCCTCGTAAACAACGCCTTGGTCGACACGGAGAAGTGCTTGGTACTGCCCCGTTTCTCCGCTGAGTGTACTTTCGAGACTTATGTCAGCATGGGTTGGCCGGCAACCGAATGGCAGTGGATGGTTATGGAAAACGACGGGAGCCTGACAGGACCGTTCAATGAGTTCCGCGCGATTCTGCGCGTTAAAGAGTGTTTCCATGGAAGTACCTCCTTGTTCGGCAGTGATCTTACGACATAGACGGGCCCAGTCGGAGCGCGGTTTGGTGGGCGTGTTGACGCCATCCGTCAATCATTAGGCATTACCGCGCAGGACTCATCCGAACCCGACGGCGCCTAGCTGATCCGGTTTGTGGAGTTGGTTGCGAGACGTAGCTGATACGTCTCTTGGCCAGTGCGTACGAACGGCTTGATGTAGGTGTTTGGCGGCAGGGGACTTGGCGCATCCATCTCGAAATCGTATGGCAACCACACCGTTTGGGCGGGGATCGTCAGCAGACGCGTTCCAGACGACTCGTACTGCGGCTCTTTGCCAACGCCGAAGACGACATGGATTTCCGGCAGACGCCCAGAGGAATCGTCACCGGTGAACTGCAGTGTGATCTTCCTGCCGAACCGTTTCCTCACGGTGTAGGTGAGCACTGTCTGTTTGGGCGCCTCGAAGCGCTGGTTCTTGCCAGCTGAGTAGATCATGTGTTCACCCACCTCAAGGCCGAGGAAGACCCTCACGAAGTATGGGTGGGGTTCGGCCGCCTCGAGTGTCAAGATACCGTCTTGTTGAAGCGTCTTGAGCGAGAAATCCTTGCGCTTGGCGCGAGGATCGTCGATGCCATCGGGGAAACGGTCACGTCTGTAGATCACCGCGATGCTGGTTTCACCTTGGTCGGGCACCGTCATACCAACACTGATCATGCCTTTGACAATGCTGACCTCAACGTGTTTGGCAGGGTCTTGATGCACACCTAAAGTGCTGATTGGCAGCTTGGTGAACTTGGCAACCAGTTCGGCAAGGCCAGGGATGTCCACGCTGATGGCGTTGACCTCCTGAGCCGCCTTCAGCACCTTGGTGGAACCCGACTTCTGCTTGGCGACAGCAAGCTTTGCCGCAGCTTCGGCATTACGGGTGTCGATCAGCTTCAAAAGGGTCGGGTTGGAATATCGCGGATAGGCTGTCTGGAGCTCGGTGAGCTTCTTCTTGGCCTCCGTGAAACGGCGATCAGCCACGGCTCGGTTGATGGCCGTAACGCGCACCCCGATCTCATCGTCGATTTCATTGAGACGCTTCTCGACTTTTGCCACGTCAGGGAGCTTGGCGGCCAGTCCTTTGGCCTCAGCCAAGTTCGTCCGGGCCAGATCCAAGTCGAATCGGTCGAGCGCCTCGCCGGCCAGCCGGCACAGCTCGCAAGCCCGCTCCATGTTGACGATCTCAAACCCACAGCCGCAGTAGTCGTCAGTGTTGTGGCATGCTGTGCCGCAATCGGGACAGACGATCAGGAGCAGGCGCCCACATCGCACGCACTTTTGCCGGTTGCCCAGTGTCTTGTCGATGTCGTTTGCCATGCCGCACAGGCACACCAGTTTGCTCTTCAGGCTGGTGGGCTCTCCGACGCCCAGGTCGTAACCGAAACCTTTGACTTCGCAAAGAGCCGTGAAGAACTCGGTGGTCGTCTTGCGGTCCCGGAACAGCGCCATCAGACGCAGTACGTAGTCGTCACACTCCGAACTGGTACACCGCTTCGCGTGCAGCTTGTCGATTTCGAGGGCGATCTCGTCGATCAGCTTGCGCCGCGCGACATACTTCAGATAGTCGTCGTAACAACGCCTGGTCGCGTCGTCCTTGAAAGCCGTGCGGCAGTAGCTGCCGACGATGCGCTTGGCATGATCTTCCGGCTTGAGCTTGCTGACGAACGCCTTCGTGATCTTGTCGGCAGTGTCGCACAGGGTGGAGGTGGCCGACGACCTCGGATCGGGCAGAGTCATGGAGACGGACTGCGCATTGAGTTGCAGGAACTCGTAGAGGTCAGTAGCCTTGGCGGCGGCGATGTCGGCAGTGTAGCCACTGAACATCGCATACTTGGCCGGTTTCTCGGAGTAATACTTGTCAAACGCGGCTTGGAAAACCGCGGGCGATGGCTTCGTCGCTCCCGCGGCAATTTTCATGCCGAGGGAGCGCGCCCGGCGTTCGACGTCGGCCAAAGGCAGGCCGCGCATGGCGGCCACGCCGTTGAGTTGATCCGGGGTGATCGGTTTCGAGTTGTTACCGGTCACCTTATTCAATGTGTCGTCCAGGTCACCATACTTGATCTTGATGGCAGCCTTCGCCATGGCGTGCTGCTTGGCTGGGCTGCCCATATCCAAGCGGATCTGAGCTTCCTGGCTGCGCCAGATGTCATACTGGTGGCCATTGACAGCATCGTTCGTGTTGGCTGTCCAGAACGAAATCTTGTCCTTGATGCGCTGGTCGATCACCGTCGCCGACTCCTCTGGTTTTGGATCGATGTCGAGATCCAAAACCAGGTACCAGTTATCGGTTGCTGTCATTTTCACCTCATAGAGATCGAGCCCGAACCGGACGCCATGACTTGAGCGATCCTGCCGAACGATGCGGAAAGGTTTGAGACGTTGGTAAGGTCGGCGAAGTCTTCCACCGACGCGATACGCTTCAGGAACTTCAGGTCGGCGCCGCCGAAGCCGAGCGCCATCACGTTGATGTTGTTGGCGTGAAGCTGCTTCGCCCGTTTCTCGGCCAACTGCTGATTCTCCCAGACGCCGTCCGTTAGGACCACCAGGTAGTCGCCTGCTGTCAGTATCGCCGATTGCGTGAATGGATCGGTCGCGTTGCCGCCACCGACTCGGTTGTAGTCCATCCGGATGTCGGCGATAGCCTTCTTTAACGCCCGGTAATCAGCGCATGGCCTCATTAGCCACACTTCGTGATCCGCGAACAACAGCACGCCGACAGAGCAGTTGGCGTCAGCGACGGTGTCGACGAAGCCAGCCATTGCTTTCTTGGCCTGTTCCACAGGGTGTCCTGACATTGACCCTGACAGATCGATAGCCAAGATCACCCGCGTCGACGAACCCAAGCCGGGGCTCAGGTGCTGTGGGCTGCCGTCCGTCCACGACATATCGTCGGGCACCGGTTCCACGCGGATGGCCAGGCTGTGGCCGTTCTGCTTGGCAGTGACGACGACGAGTCCGTTCGTGTCGTAGGCGTAGGTGACGTCGATGATCTCGCCGTCCTTCCCTGTCCGTGTGATGCCGGTCGCCACGTACCTGTTGACAACCGTATTGTCCAGCGGGCGCTCTTGGTCGCCCTGCAGGACGTACACGTCCAACTCGCCGCCCTCTGGCCCGACAACGAGGTTGTGTTTCACTGTCTGGCTGGCAGGGACGGGCGTGTTCTTCCTGATGATCAGGCTGTTGATGTAGCGATCGCCGGCCTTGTTCACCGCGATCATGCCCATTGAGTGGGCCACAACATCTGAGATCTTGAATCCGATCAACAGCGGCGCGGCTGGGGCGCCTCCGATGAGTCCGAGGGGAGCGCCAGCAGTGCCAGAGTTGGCCTTGATTGCGGCTCCCAGCGCGACGGCCTCGTCTGGATTGACCCCAGTCTTGATCGTCGCTGAGGTGCGCCGGGCGAGATAGTCGCGGATCATCGGCATCTTGGTCGAGCCCCCAACAAGGATGATCGCATCAATGTCACTCCAGGTCAGCTTTACATCCGCCAGCAGGTCATCTGTAATGTCGGTCGTCCGCTCGCAGAGGGAGCTTGCTATGTCAGCGAACGCTTCCTGGCTGATATCGACGGAGTAACGCTTGCCTTCAATGACGAACTGCACAGTCTCGGTAGGTTTGGAGCTCAGGTGCCACTTGATGCGCTCGGCCTTGCCTTCGGCAGCGGTACGCACCGCCTTATCGGAAGGGTCGACACCGAACTGGTCGGCAAGCTGCGTCAGCAGGTAGCGCGTTATCGCGGCATCGAAATCCTTGCCGCCCAACTCGTGGTCGCCATTGCTGCCGATGACGCTAACGCCGTCTTGGGTGATCTTCGCGATCGTCACGTCAAAGGTGCCGCCGCCCAGATCGTAGAACAGTATCGTTTGCTCAGCGCCATGGTCGAGGCCGTAGGCCAAAGCCGCCGCCGTCGGCTCGTGGATCGTCGACAGAACCTTCAAACCGGCCTGTGTCGCGGCATCGATTGTTGCCTGCACCTGCGGATTGTTGAAGTAGGCCGGCACAGTGATGACGACCCCGTCGACGGTGTCGCCAAGTGTCTTTTCGATATCCGCGACCAGCAGGCGCAGGAACTGCGCGCTCAGCGTCGTCGGTGTGTAGGTTGTGCCCAGTATCCCGCGGCGGTAGGTTTTGCTGCCCATGTCGCGCTTGTAGAACGCGACCGCGTCGTGATTGCCGGCGGTGTATTCGTCCTTCGCCTCATCGCCGAACAGCACGGTGCCATCCGGCAAGAAGCAAAGGGCCGAGGGAGTCGTTGGCTGCCCGAAAGAGTTTCGGACAATGACTGGTTTACGTGTCGCCGCATCGACCTTGGCGACGGCGGAGTACGTCGTGCCAAGATCGATCCCAATGTTGATGCCCATGTCAGATGCCCTTGATCTGGGTCGACTTGGTCTTTTCGGCCAAGGCGTCGACATCGGCGGTCGACATGACGCCCTTGATGTGCAGGTCGGCGTCAATCTCATGGCCACCGGTCATGTCCTTGCCGTGGACGTGCAGCAGACCCGCGCGGTCGAGGGTCAGCGTGATCTCCAGTGGCGCTCCTATCGGCAGGTTGCCGTCCAGCTTGAGGTCGGCATTGCCGAGCAGGAAGTCCTCGTCGATGTCGTACATCGGCGACTCGTTGTCCGACTCGTAGATCCTGATGCTGACAGCCATTTGATTGGCCTCCGCCGTGCCGAAGGGACCATGCTTGGTGACGCTGTCGGCTGGCTTACCAGTCGCCGGATCGACCATAGACGTGTTCTTCATGATGAGGTTGCTGATGCACTCGTGCGATGGGTTGCGCGGGTCGACGACGGCGACGCCGTAGCTCTTGGTCGTCGCCGTGATGATCTCCGGTGCCTTACCAGACGCGATGAGCAGCGGGTCGACGCTCAAGGGTTCGGCGTAGTCGTCGGGGTTTTCCACGGGCGCCGGAGCTTCCGCGGGATCGCCTGTCCAGTTGTTCATGGCCTTCACGGCCTCTTGGCGTTCCTGATACACCTTGACGGCGTAGAGGGCGGCACCCTTAGAGACCGCCAGTGTCGGCTCGTGGCTCTTGGGCTCGATGCCGTACTTGGCGATGATGGCTTCCTTGATCTGGGGCATCAGAGTCGAGCCGCCGACCATCAGGATCTCGTCGACCGTCACGCCTTTGGCTTTAGCAGACGCGATGGCGCGATCTGTGATATCGAAGGCGCTGCTGCGCTCTGCCTCGGTGATCTCGTCGAAAATTTCCCGGGTCACGGTGATCCGCTGAGACTCACCGCCGGCCTCGACGCGCACCGCGGTCTCCGGCTTGGCTGACAGAGCCTTCTTGGCCTTCTCGGCCGCCATGGTGAGCGTCTGCATGTCTTCGGGAGTCCACTCGACGGAGCCGGTGGCCTGCTCGGTGAAGCGGTCTTTCAGGTAGCCAATCAGCCGTTTGTCCCAATCGGCGCCACCCAACTGGTGATCGCCGTCGGAGCAGACTTCCTTGATGCGGTTGCCGTCGATGCGCATGATCGTGACATCGAATGTGCCACCGCCGAGATCGAAAACCATGTAGGTCTTGTTCTCACCCGTGCCGGTGCACCCGAAGTGGATCGCCGCCGCCAGGGGCTCCTTCAGCAACTCCATGACGTTGAGGCCAGCGATGCGACCGGCGTCCTGAGTCGCTATGCGCTCTTTGTCGCCGAAGTAGGCGGGGCAGGTGATCACGACGTCGGTCATCTCAGCGCCCAACGACGACGCTTTCACGTCGGCCGCGATCTTCTTGAGGATCAGCGCCGAGATTTCCTGCGGCGAGTAGTCGTGCCCGTTGATCGTGCGCGCCACAGCTGTGTTGCCCATGAGGCGCTTGACCAGCGAAATGGTGCTGTCGGGCTCGATGACAGCGTTTTCCTTGGCGACGTCGCCGACGACGGCGTCACCGTTGTCGAGGATCTGTACGACCGACGGCGTGATGTCTGAACCTTCAAGGTTCGGAATCACGACCGTCCGTCCGGACTCGTCCACGTAGCAAACGGACGTGTAGGTGGTGCCGAGGTCGATACCGAATACATATTTCTTACCCATTTTGGGATCCTTCTTGTTGTGAGTTGAATGTTGGGGGCTGTTCTGTGACTGGTGTCGTGTAGACGCGGACGATCGCCCGTTGGGGCGACAGTACGCGGCTGCGGAACAGGTAACCGTCGCCAATTGGTTTGGCGATGGTCTTATGGTCGACTCCACTGTCGCATTGTTCAGTGGCGACGGCGCGTTGCCGTTGCGGGTCGAAGTTGTCGCCCGCTGAGGCGTGGTAGATCTCCACGTCGTTGCTCTCCAGGATGTCGGCCAGGTCGTCGGCGAAGGAGGCGAGGGTATCCAGCGGGATGCTCTGCGCATCGGCCGGCTTGTCGCGCTGGTCGCAGACGATCTTGAGCAGATGCTCGCGCGTCGCCGCGATGTCAGCGAGCACTGGACGCACCAGTTGGGCGTAGATATCACGCTGGTAATCCTGCAGCTGGCTATGAAGCAGGTCGATCGTCTTGCGCTCCTGGTCGGAGCGCAAGATGTGCTGGTCGAACTGCTCGGCGAGCTTGCTGAACAGGCTGGCCAGGTCGTCGTGGCAGTCGACAACTGCGGCCATGATGCTCGCGTTGTCGGTCGCTGTCACGTCAGGACCATCGCAATTCGCATCTGGTTCGTCAGCTGTCTCTGGGGCAGTAGGCTCCGTATCGCCGTCGTCAACCAGCTGTGACTCAGCGACGGCGTCTTCAGATATCGACGTTGCCATCTCCTCTGTGCCCAATTCGGCACAGACTTCCGCCTCGGGCTTCTCGGGGCCTCCGGGGTCAAGGCTCTCTGGGGAGCCATCGTTGAACTCGAACATTTTGTTTCCTCCTTGTCGTTGTGTTCAGTCGATAACCGACACGCAGAACGCATCCGTGGCGGATCGTCATTCAGTAGCGACGACTGCGATCCGCTCAGATCAGCTGGTAGCTCACACCGAGCGGGTACATCGCCGCCAGATGACGGTAGCGCTCATACAACGGATCGATCCGGTGGTCGAGTGCCCAGATCTCGTCATGGGGCTGCGGTGACCGTCGCACGAGTGCGTTCCTCTGATCGACCAGGTGCCCGATACGGGATATCAGGTCGCGGGCCTCCAGTGTCTTTTCGTAGTTGATCGGTTTGGCATCACCGCACTGGTGCGAGTTTTGCAGTAGGCCAAGCCGAGCGAGTCTGATTTCATGGTCAATCGTGATCAGAAAGTAGCGCCGACGGTAGTCGGGGTCGCGCCTGATGCGATCAGGCACGATGCGGCCGTTTCTGAATGAACCGCCACCATTCCACGTGACGTCCACGATTCGCCACAGCCCACCGAGGAGCACTTGGTTCCAAGCGTGGTCTATCGATTCCGAGTGTACGGATCGCACGGTGTAGCCCGCCTGTCGGGCCATTTGCTCGAACAGTGCTGAATAGTCCATGCAAACGCCCAGGCCGCGCTTCAACGTCACATCCGGTGACTGCACGCCGTCTTGCATTGGCGAGCGTGAACGTGCGTAGTCATAGTGGACACGATCAATGATTTCGTCATTGATGCGCGACAAGCGCTCCCAATCGGCCGTCGTCACACCCGTCGGCACATGCGCAACGGGAACGGTGATAAACGTCGTGGCGCTAACATTCAGCCTCTTTGACTGAACGGTACTGCGATCTGCACGAGCTTGTACCGCTGTCATCTAAGCCTCCTTTCAATTCGGCGGGTCGTGTGCTGCTGCCTTAACCCGTCGTAGTCTTAACAGACCATGACGCTGGCCGACGCCAAGTCAGCTGACGTCTGGTGCGAGTATCGGCGACAGGCCCATCGCGCACAACAGTTCGCTGGCGGCGTCTGGCTTGTCGACGACCACACGACTCGCGTCGATTGCGGTGCTCGGCGCGCCGGCGTCCGGGTTGGTAACGAGCCAGCCGATGTCAGCCGCCTTCTTGATCTTCTTGTAATACTCATGGCAGTAGATGCCGGCGATGGTTGCCGACGGCATGATGAAGATCACCAACGGCCTTGCCAGCTTGTGGCCACGGCGGTTGCAGGCGGCGATGTCGTCAGCCAGCAGATGCGACACCTGGTCCATTGTCTTGGTCATATCGAGGTCATCAGCCGACGGACGACAGATGTCGCCACGCTCAAGCTTGCCGGTTGAAACCGCCTTGCGCGCAATGTCGGGACGGCCTGCCACCACGAAAGATGTGCGACTAGTGATGGGGTCGTCTTGTGGCACAAGTGCCCCGTCCAACTGCAGAACCAAGTCCGTGATGCGGGCGCGTGTCCATCTGGGCCTTGCTTCCGCACCGAGGGCCGTCACAATGTACGTGAGGCGCAGGGGCAGATCATCGGGTGCAGTCTCAGGTTCGGATACTTCAGGACGTTCAGGCATGGTCGAACGCTGGTCAGTGTTGTCCGGTTCAGCGTGTGTTGGCGGGTCGAAAATGACTGGCGCGGACAGGCGGGCCATTGTCACACCGAGCACATCGCCAACCAGTTCGGAAGGCATCATGAACTCGGGCGTGGCCTGGGCTTCTGCGAGTATCTGCTTGCCGACGTCGGCGATCACGGTGTCCAGTCGCACAGGACCGCTGCTTTCGTCAATGTCTGTGACCTCAGGCGTTGCGCTGGTCATCGGGGAAAGGCTCACGCCGCGTACCACGACGGGCAGTGCCCTCAGGTCCTTGCTGGTACGTAGAGCCTTCAGGCGCGAGGTTACCGATGCGCCGTCGGTGTCGACCACGATCACACCCAAGGCGGTGTAGGTCGTGGCCGGCGTGCTCACGTCAGCGAGACACCTCGCCCAGGCAGTCAGCATGCGGTGGGCGTCCGATCGTCCGATCGTCAATCGTGGAGACGCCGGCGCATGCAGACGCTGCGGACCTGTGAAGAGCAGTGAACCGTCGAGTGACGGGTCGCTTGCCGACGTGCGCGACGCCGCCTTGACCATCGGGTCAAGGACTCGCGTCAGGCTTCTCGGAGCCGCGACAACCACGACAGCCCTTAGTGTGTCGTCATTCGTTGTCAGCGGCGTGACATCAGGATCTGTATTTGGCATGCCCATGATTACACCGCACCTCCCTTCGCGGCCTTCTTGATGGCCTTCTTGGCTACAGCGGCTTCTTGAGTCGCCTTGTACTTGGCCAGTCTGATGTCGATACTGCATTGATGTTCGCTGATTGCATCATTCTTGCGGTAGCTGCGATCGATGTCGCGCAGGGTTGCCTCATCGGCGTTCTTTGACCTTGTGCATTCGACCAGACTGCGCTTCTTCAGAATCTGATCGTGCGCGGACACCGCCTCGATTCCATAAAGCACCCTGGCTATGACGGGCATGCACTCGATGCAGAACAGGAGCAGCACGACGGACCAGTGCTCAAACAGCGCCCAACCATTCCCGCTTGATATCTGGCTAAGTGCCTTGAGTTTGCCGATCAGGCCGTTGTTGTCCATTATCGCGCTGGTATCCTTCATGGCGTCAAGCTGGGTTTGCAGGTTGTCCCTGTCAGCCGTCAGCCCGCCTTTGCAGGCAGGAGCCGGTATTGCGGTGCCATCGGGGCCAATGATCTGGCCGCACAGTGCGATGCCGGCCTTAACCTGGGCTGCCGTGAACTGCTCTTGCGCCGCTGCGACTGCGGTCTTATCCCTTTCGACCTGTGCAACCGCCTGATCGTGTTTTACCGAGTCGACCTGATAGTTCTTGCCTGGGCCTGAAATATCGGTGGCGATTCCCTGGCATGCAGGATCACTGGCACCCGCGCCTTCGACCTCGCATGTCATTGTCAACTGCGCCTGAGCCTCCAGTTTCTGATCCGTTGCCAGGGTAGTGTTAAGATCGTTGAGAGTCTTCTGATAACCCGCGACGATGGCGTTGTTGTTGTCTATCTGCGTCTGGATGCCGTTGAGTTGTGTAGCGAGCGAACCGCCATTAACGGAGTCTGTTTGCTTGTTAGCTTCGGCGATCTGATTGGCATGAACCTGCTGGGCGATATCGCTGCTGAAGATCGCCAGGACGATCGGCGTCGAGACGACAGAGCTGATCAAGAATGCAATCACGAACCGTGGGATGGCCTGGCAGACAAGGCTAAAGCCCTTACTGTGCATGCCTTTGACAAGAGCTGCGTCAATCGTCATGATTCCAGCTCCCCAGAAGAGGCTCACGCCAAGGATGGCCAAGAATCGGGCTGTGGTGCTAGTCGGAAATACACTATTGAGAAGAAATGCCATCGAAAGCATAGCCATCAACGAGGTGACGAGTATCACACGGCCGAGTGCCAGGTACTTGCCTCGGTCGGATGGGGCTTCGCGAAGGATATCGGGGTCAGCGCCCGCGAGCGTGACCAGTTGGTCGGAAAGGGACATGAGGTCTCCAATGAGAGTTGAACGAGGCGCCATCTTGGCGTCATGGTAAGTGGTTCGAAGTCCGGTGGCAGGTGCCAAGGCGGCACCTGCCACCGTTTTCGAGCCGGCCGTTGCGCGCTGCAGGTCGGGCAACTGGTGCGGCGATGATCAATACGCAAGGCGCATCCGAAGCGCTACTTCATCAATACCTTGAGGACTGGTGCGACAGCGAGGCTGCCGCGCCGGTTCTGCCCGTAGGTGGTGGGCAGGATGCGGGTGTCAGCGAAGGTGCCGATGGAGTCAGCCAGGTCGCCGGTGCCGCCGCAGTCGGGGCAAGGCCCGTCGGGGGCGTCGGCACCGTCGGGCGTCGGCTTGGTCCAGACCGTCTCGTCCATCACGCAGCGTCCGTCCGTCACTTGGGCCAGCGGGCCGAAGGACGGGATCGGGCTGTCGGGGTCGAGCCGAGTCAGCGCCAGGTTGCGGTCGGTGATCGCCGCCATGGCACGGTGCCACCGCTTAGTGGCTGTGTGCTCCGAGTCAGCCGTTGGGTTGAGGCTATGGAGCAGGCATAATGTCACGATCTGCTTCAGCGCGTTGAGCCGGTCGGTGGCCAGGAAGGGCGTGCCATCGGAGGTTACGGTGTTGACGTAACGTTCCTTGAGGTATGCCTTGTAGCGAGAAGACTGGGCGCAGCGCAGGCAGGCGCGGGTCAAGCCGGGGGCGGCGAAACCGATCTCGATGCCGCGGCCTTCCTGGTAGACGCTGGCTGCCAGGACGGGCACGCCGAACTGAAGGCCGAGCCGATGGATGCGGTCCTGCGCCTGGAAGTTGTCCGTGAAGGCGCACAACAGCGTTATGGCCGGGACGACGGCCGGACCGCCCTGCAACGGTTCGCGGAGCAGACGGTGGAAGCCGGTATCGTCGATATCGCTGTCCTTGGCCTGGATGGTCCAGACGTGACAGTTGGGGTTAATCCGGGCGAGCCTGTCGGCCAGCGCTTCGACCTTCGGGCGTCCAATGTCGATAGGATCGACGGCTTGGGTGCCGACGTTCTTCGGCTCGATGATGTCGGGATCGATCAGAACGAACTGCCCGCCGCCGCAACGGGCCATGGTTTCAAGGTAGCCGACAGAGCCGCCGGTTCCGACGGCCACGAATCGCGTCGACGCCATGACCGCCGGGTCGTACGCGTCCGTGACCCTTTCGAGAAACGGGTTCGGCTTCGGCTTGTCGTACCGGCTTTTGGGGTCGACGATCGTGACCGGAGCCGGGAGGACGGTAACGGTGCGCCCGTCTTCCAGCGGTCGGCCGCGCCAATCCGTGCGAGGCTCGGTGTCGTTGCGGACGACCATGTAGCCGTTGAGTGCGAAGCTGCCCGTGTCGGGAACGGTCTGGACGATGGGCATGGCCATGCGATCAAGCTTGGGGAGGGCTCGCAGGATGCGTTCCGCGTAGATCTGGTCGCCGTTGGAGGGGCGGCCGTAGCCACCTGGATGACTGTGGACGAACCCCATGAACTCGATGCCTTCCTCGTCCCACTGGCGCATTACCTTATTGATGACGCTGACGTCGGGCGAGTAGGTGACCTGCGAGACGTCGGCGCTGTGGTCGAGGAAAACTGTGGTGATGAGGCCGATCTCCCTGGAGCCGCCGAGCATGGCACCTGTTTCGGCGTGGCGCTGGCCGATCGTCTGCTCGATCTGGTCGTAGGCGTCGCGGGTGATCGCGAAGGATGTGCCGATCTGGGTAGGGTCGAGCTTGGTGACACCAGCCCGGGTCATCGATCCAGAGTCAGCCAGTGTCTTGGCTGGCGCAGTGTCGGAATCGTCGATGGCTGGCATAGTCCGAAGGACACGGACGAGGAACGAAATGAGAAAGTTGGACACAAGGGCTCCTAATGATTGATAGTTGGGATGGAGATGGTGGCGTGGGTCGAACCAGGTCACGCGGGGTAACCGTTGAGAACGGTTCGGTCCTGGACACCGGGCCTACCTGCGGCTGGTGTGAAGTTTCCAGTGGCAATGTAGTTTTCGGTGGAGTCGGCCCAGAGGGCGGCGACCCCCTGGGCTTGGGAGATAGTGGGAATAACCTGGTTCCAGCAGATGTATGGCCGACCGCTGATGTCAAGGCGATGGGTTTCGATGCTGCCAGATGCCCGGGTCCCATAGTTGGGCGAGTTGTTGATGTAAATCGTCCAGCCCGCACCGGTGTACTCGAAGGTGAAGCAGTAGTCTCGCCTGGTGGGCCAGGCGACGTACCAGATGTTCCGCCACACGCCTCTCTGGCGGGCTTGCTGTTCGGTGACTGGTGCATTCATCGTTATCCTTTACTGGAGCACGATGTTGGCGCGGGTATCGTGGGGGCGACACCCGCGCCAACATCAGTGGCTGCGATTGATCCGGTCAGCAGGTGTGTGTCCGCCAGGCGTAGCTGTCGGCTGCGAACCAGTGCTTGCATCTGGGGCACTGCACCATGCCGCTGTGGAACGTTCCGGCCGGGATCTCTTCTCCGCCGTGGAACGTGCCAGCGGGAATCTCTTCACCCCCGTGGAACGTGCCAGCGGGAATCTCTTCACCCCCGTGGAACGTGCCAGCGGGAATCTCTTCACCGCCATGGAACGTCCCAGCAGGGATGACCTCGGCTGCATGAGCCGTGGTTAGGTTGATGGTGGACTGCTTCATGATGGGCCTCCTTAGCTCGGTTGGAATGAAGCAAGAATTGATACGCAAAGTGCATCCAAGTGATTGGCTCGTGGCTAAACTTTCTTGCACTGGTCGTACGGGACGCCCTGACCGAGGATGAAGCGGTACACGCCCACATAGGTCGGAATGTCGTTGCACTTGAACGAGTTCTTGGTACCACTGACGTAACCAGACCTGATGTCCATCTTCCACTTGGCTGGCGTGCCGCCACAGCCGACGTGAACTTGATAACGACCGCCATTATTGAGTTTGAACGAATAGTCGGCCTCGGACTGACCGTTGAGGCGGTACGGCATGTTCCACGACGCCCAGCCGGACTTGCTTGACTCAGCCTGGATCCAAACGCCAACAACGTAACTATTTAGACAAGTCACGGTGCCGGATACAGTGGTCGGAGATGCTGCCTGTGCCTCTGGTGCGACGCCGAGAGATAACCCGACCCCTGCGATGACAGAGACGACGGCGCTCAGTATGGCGTTTCGCGTCCTCGTGGTGGCAGTGCTAATTGGATTGTGCTTCATGATGGATTCCTCCTAATGGTTGATGCGAGTGAAGCGAGAATTGATACGCAGAACGCATCCGGTCAGCTCAGTGACTCGTCTCGTGCTTGTACGCGGCGAAGGCGTACCAGGCTCCGTTGGCGATGGCGAGCAGCACGACGACGGCCCAAAGAGCTCCTGGCGCGCGGCCTGCCAGTGACACAAACCCGAGAATGGCGCCAGCCACGGTGTAGGCGATGGGCCAGTTGCGTCCACCTGGTTGAGCTGCGGCGCTGCGGATGGATACATAGGCACCAACTCCAGCTGCGGTCGCCCAGAGGACGTCCCAGAAACCGATGCCATTGTGCATGCAGATGACCCAGAACAGGCCGAACAGGGTGAGGACGGCGAGACCGCCGCCCCACCGCCTCAGGTTGTGGTCTTCATGCCACGGGCGGGCCGATCCGCCGCCAGTGAACACCGGAGGCTGAGGGTGCGGGCGTGAGGCCAGCGCTGGCGCAGCCGCCACGTGTCGCGCGCCGACTTGTGGAGCGACGAAACCGTTGAGGACACTCTTGTCTGTGGGGGTCGGTCGTCCGGGCGGTGGCTCGAACCTGCCGGTGGAGATGTATCGTTCGGTGCAATCGGCCCACAGAGCAGACACTCCCTGAGCGTCCGATACAGTGTTGATGGCCTGATTCCAGCAGATGTATGGGCGTGCGCCGATGTCGAGCCGGTGGGTGTCCACACTGCTGGAAGAGCGGTTTCGGTAGTCAGGTGAGTTGTTGATGTACACCCGCCAACTTCCGCTGACAAGCGCGTAGGTGAACGAGTAGTCACGTCCGTTCGGCCAGGAGCGGTACCAGATGTTGGGCCATTCGCCAGTCTCGCGGGCTTGCTGCTCAGTAATAGCCTCGGGCATGGAGCACCTCCTTTCTTTCGGTATGTGGTGATCGTGTTGAGATTAGGTTTTGCGGGTCACGGTGACCGGGAAGACTCACGCACTCGGGTAGGGTGCGAAGCCGTTGATGACGGATCGGTCGACGACTTGAGGGCGGCCAGCAGCCGGTGTGAACTGGCCGGTCGTACGGAAGTTCTCGACACAATCGGCCCACAATGCGGCGACGCTTTGGGCCTCCGACAGTGTGGGCACGGGCACAGCGTGACCCCCAGAGCCGGGACGGTCGTAGCAGATGTACATACGATGCGCCGTGCCCGGCAAGAGGTGCAGGAAACCGTGGACAGAGGGCGGGTTGTTCGCGTATATGCGCCAGCCCGCCCCCTCGAGTTCAAAGGTGAACGAGTAGTCGCGCCTGGTCGGATAGGCCCGGTACCAGACATTTCGGATGGACCGGGCCTCGCGGGCCTGCGCTTCGCTGATGACTTCCATGGTCGGCCGCTCAGATTTCCAGCCAGTTCGAAAGCCGGGTGAGCCAGCTCTTTGGCGTCGGCGTGGGGAATGACCCCGTGGCGATGTATGTATCGGTGCCGTTGGCCCACAGGTGAGCGACGGTCTCAGCGTCCACTCGCTTGACCAGTGGTTGAGTCCAACAGATGAACGGGCGCGTCGAGACGTTGTACCGGTGGGTCGAGTACGAATCCGTGGCTCGATACCCGTAGCCAGGTTGGCTATCGATGTAGACGCGCCATGATCCGTCGATCTTCTCGTAGGTGAACGAGTAGAAGTGGCCACGGTCGCTTATGAAACGCTCATGATGGATGGATGACATTTGCCTCCGCCTTTCGATAAGATCACTGCGGTGCCGGACGTGTCTCGTCCGAACGCAGCAACTCATGCGCAAGTAGCATCCGGGATGGTACAGTTAAGGCCTCAAATAGCCCTGATGGCAACACTGACATCCGCTATGAATGACCTGTAACTGGTGCCTGCCGCTCAGAATGGCGAACCATGATACTTCGAGGAGTGCCTCACCGATGACGAATACGCCCTCAGCTGTACCAGTCCGGGCCGATGAACTTGAAACCGGCAACCAAACTGTTCCACCCGTTAGCCACGTTTCCATAAATCCGGTATTGACAGGGCAGCGATGTCGCGAACTGTTAGCTATTGCCATGTCTGATCGGCTTTCTACAGCCGCGAGTGCCCGGGTGGATGTGACGATAGACGAGCCGCTGGCGCCACGCTGGCGCCAGATGGGCGGGCGCCGTTCACGCGGCGACGCCCCTACTGGTGGAACGGTATGGGCCTGGCTTTCCCCCCTTTTCGTAACGCTCAACAGTGGTGACGCCGACACTGCGGCGACGTGGTGGTGGCCGGCACACTGGGACCCCACCGACGTCCAGGAGTGCGAAGACAAAGCTGTATCACCCGGCTGGCACAAGGGGCTCTATGTTGGGCGGCCTTTGGCTGTTGGGCACGGTGTTCGGCTGATTGAGGATTTACACATCATTCCGCGGCCATCTTCGCCGTATTTGCATCGACGCTTGGACGGCTCGAAGTCGCGTCATACGTGGAGGCTCGATCTAGCCCTGATGCCTGAGTTGGGCGCCGGCACCTTCGGTGACCCATTTAAGGGGGAAGCAAGAACCATCGAGCGTGTGGCGGAAGCCATCGCTGGTCTGCCGCCAAGCCAGGTGACCTTGAGGCAAAGGGCTCTGGAACTCATCGGGTTGCCGTCGGACACTGTCGATGTGGATGCCTGTGAGCATGCCTTACTTAAGAAGTGCGAGCAGGTGCTGGACGAGGTTGAGACGAGCCGCCGTAACTGGCCGTCACGTACCGCCGAGGCCCGAAACCGTCTCTTCGGTGACGAAGAACTCTTCGCTGAGTTGCTGTTGCAGCGACTTGGGCAGTTGCCGGGACGTGGCCCTAGACAACCGATGCAGGGATGGCTGGACCAAGTGATCGTCCGAGTCGCCGACATGTCGGATCGGGCCTTGCGCACCATCAAATCGATCGGCAGTGGCACCTCGTCCGTCATAATGCCGATCGATTATGGTACGTCGTTGTCACGTGTCGAACAGGCCTCCCGGGTGGCTTTCCTCGGGTACCGAGGTATCGGCGGCACTGTTCGCGGACGGTCAGATCTGCGCGACTTGGACCCGGCCTGGCGGGGCAAGCTGTGTCCAGTACAGACACCGGAGTCGACCGATGTTGGCCTGGTGCGCTTCGCAGCCACGGCCGGCCGCGATGACGCGCCTTCGAATCTCACCGAGTGGTTCGATCTGTCAGCAAGCGCGGCGCTGATTCCCTTTATCAACCATGACGACCCGGCTCGCGCATCCATTGGTAGTAAGAACTTGAAGCAAGCAGTGCCGGTTGTAGGCGCCGAAGCGCCTCGCATTGCCACCGGTTGGGAAAAGACGTTCGGCCTGGCCGAGGGCTGTGCACGGGCCCCAATAACTGGCACGGTAACGCGCATCTCCGATGGGTACATTGCCATCGAGAGCAAGCGAGATCTACGGCAGATCGCCTCCGGGGCACCATGGGAAGCCCGATCCTGCATTGCGAACACCTGGAAGACTGATGTTGCCGAGGGTGATGACGTCGAGTCGGGCCAGATTCTGGCCCATGCCCCCGACGTGACCGTTCATGGCAAGTTCGACGCCGAACTCTGTCTGGGTGTCAATGCCCTTGTCGCCCTGACGCCCTGGCACGGCTTCAACCACGAGGACGCTATGGTTGTCAGCCAGTCCTTTGCCAACCGCATGGAGTCGAAACACTTCGTACGAATTGACGAGCCGATGAAGCCCGACGAATGGTGGGATATCGCTGTGGAGCCGAGTGACGGCGTGATCGTTGGGCAGACACTAGCGACGGTTTATGGGACGGTGGCGACAGATGACGGGTCGAAGGTCCGGTCGACACGGGTGGACAGCCCCGTCAACGGAGTATTTCACGGTGCCATGACCGACCGAGTCCGCAACTCACTGTCGCTGCTGCTTGGAGTGTCCAGGCCACTAGCCATCGGCGACAAGCTAACCAACCGTCACCAAGGCAAGGGGGTAGTCAGCCAGATTCTGCCAGACGATCAGATGCCATGTCTGCCAGATGGTACGCCGGTCGAGGTGCTGCTGAACCCGATGGGCGTGCTGCGTCGTCTGAACATCGGACAGCTCTGGGAGATGCATGCCAGCCTCGACACCTATCTACGGGGTGATGTAAGCCAGCAAGTCGTCGGTCGTGTTGTCGCAGATGCCATGACACTTGCCCAGTCGCTCGACAGCCATGGCGCCTCCCGTGGTCGCCTGCGCCTCACGCTCAATGGGCAACCATTCGGTGACGATGACGGCATCGTTGTCGGCTGGCAGTACCTGATCAAACTGAATCATCTTGCGGCGGACAAACTAACAGTACGCGACGGGACGGCGTCGCTGTCGCCCATCAATGAGCAACCGACTCGCACCAAGCGGTACCGTGGCGGACGCAGCATTGGAGCCGCGCAGCGTATTGGCGAAATGGAAGTATGGGCCTTGGAGGCAAGCGGGGCGGATGTCGTACTGGGTGACGTGTTGCGATGGCGTTCAGCACCACAGGATTGGGCGATCGGCCGCCCCAAGTCGTCGCTGCGCAGTGTGCAGGCGCATCTTGCCGTGGCGGGGCTGGACATGGTCGATCAGGACGGCAAGTTAGTCGTCCTGGACGAACTGACGTTCAAGGATGTCAAGCAGCTAAGGTGCGTCTGGAGGGAAGACCGCAGCCTGCCGCAACTGCCTCACTGGCAGTCGCTCGGCCGTCGCGACAAGCCGTTGAACCAAATGGACATTGCCGCCATGATCACAGCCTACGACAGGGGTGACCCAGATTTCGCCTACCTGGGCGACGCGCTCTACGACCCCGCCACTCATGGCAAGATCGGCGAATCGAGGGCTGAGCAGGTGCTTTACTCGCTTAAGCTGCCGCTGCCAGTACCGCACCCATGGCAGAAGAAGAAAATGCCGTTGTTGCCGCCTCTGACCAGTATCGCAGTTCTGCCACCGGCCTTCCGCATCGGCCAGCCCAGCGGTTCGCGGGGTATTGACTACTTCTACCAAAAGCTGGCCATCGCAATCCAGGACCTCAATGTTGCCTTGCAGAAAGAGAAGGTAGATCCGCTGGCAATCCAGCGGGTGGCCGAATGGGTGTGGACGATTGTTGGTGTGCCGGAGAAAGCGGTCATCCCGGGCTATGTAGCCGGCACAGACGTACTTGAGCGCATTGATGCCGCCAAGAAGATTACTGTCACACTGCCGAAGGAAATGCGGTCGGAAGGCGCACCCGGCAGTATTGAGATCACAGAGGTGGCCCCGGGATCCTGGCAACTACCGACAGATATCGACACCAATGCCTTAATATGCTTATTAGAGAATTGCGATTTTTCAAAACGCCAAGGCTGGGCCAAGCGGGGTACCTTCTCGAAGGCGTCTGGGCCCGGCAAAGCTGACCCGAGTAGCATGCTGCTTCGTTTGTCTGGCAAGCGCGGCCTTCTGCGCCGATCATTGCTCGGGCAATCGGTTATTCGCTCCGGGCGGTCGGTTATCGTACCGGATTTCACGCTTCGGCCCGACCAGGTTGGTCTGCCGTCCACATTGATGGACGGGCTGAACGTCAGCTCGACGATGCTTGACGAGTTCGGTGATGTGGTGATTGTCAACCGGCAGCCTTCGTTGCATCCGTACAACCTCGTTGCGCTCCGGGCGACCCCGAGGGACGACGACGCCATCCGCCTTCACCCGCTGGTGTTAACGTGTCTAGCCGGTGACTTCGATGGCGACACCATTGCCGTCCACCGGCCAATTGACCCCGGCGTCCATAACGAAGAAGCCGGGGGAGTTCCAGATCAACCAAGCGCGCAAGAGCAGGCGTTGCAGCGCATGAGTCCACAGGCTTACTTGCGGTCGTCCGCCAGCGGCGGCGTGCTAGCCAAGATGGATCTGGATATTGCGTTGGGTCTCTACCTGGCATCGGAAAGGACGCCGGACACGTTACGTGCGCTGGGATTGGAGTTTTCCGGGGCGTTGGATGCCAAGAATGGGTTGCCTCAGGCGGTCAATCGATTGGTGCGTTTGGAACAGGATCGCACCGACACTCTGCTGAAGCTAGGTGTTCTTGAGAAGGCGGGTGTCGATGCCGCGACCGGCTGGTCGATCGGAGCTATTGATCTGCTGCTGGACGGTCGCGACGGGCTTCGCATGTCGCAAGCGTTGGCCGCCGGTGCGGCCGGCAAGGATACGGCTATCGTGCAGCTACTCGAAAGGAGGGGGTCCGCGGCGACTCGCAACTCGTCGCCAGGTGGGCACCCTGACACAGCGGGTGCCGATGTCGATGGCAGTTTTCTGACCGGTATCGCCGTCGACGACTACTTCATGACCTCGCCCGAGGCAATCACCGGTTTAGCTGAGAAGAAACTGATGTCACCGCACGCTGGTGCCCTGACGAAGACCCTGGTCGAGATCGCCGACAGGGTGGTGGTGGTCGAGGCGAGTTGCGACTTGCCTGACGCGCTGCGCTCGCCCTTAACATGCCGCTCCAAGGGTGGCATTTGCCAGATGTGCTATGGCGACGATCCCGGTCTGGGCCGACCGCCCGAGATCGGCGCTCGCGTGGGTGTGCTCGCAGCCATTCTGATCGGTGAGCGGTCGACGCAGCTGTCTATGCAGGCATTCCATGGCGGAGGCCAGGCTGGCTCGCTTGGTGGCAGTGTCCGCGACCTAAATGCGATATTTGGCACGGGCAGTTACGGTGGGCTATTCGGTGAGACGAAGATTCATACTGTGAAGGACAAGAGGGCGCCCGGTGGTACCCGTCTTGTCGGAGGTAAACCGCGTAATCTCGCCGGTTACCTTATGAAGGACGGGAAAGCTGGCCTCAAGAGGACTCCGAGGGTAGACCTTTCAGACCCGGCGTTCGTCCTCGAAGTTTTCGCGCCGGTTGTGGCGAGGGCTTGTGAGATCTTGCAGGGAAAGGTTCGAGCCACTCATGTGCAAGTCATTTTGCGTCAACTTCTCGACACCTACCTTGCCGGTGCCTATTATCCTGTGGGAGGTATGCAAGGCTTGGCCGGAGCGGCGCAAACTCGCCAGCGATCGCTGTTCGAGGTTGCCACCGAGCGCGGCAATGTGACAGCGCTGCTTCCTATCTTCCCCGATGGGCCGGGCAGCTTCCGCACCCGACTAATAGCAGGAGACTCCAAATGACAAGCCTTGTTAATGAACCAATCAGAACCGTCAAAGCAATCACCGCCACAAAACGGCAACCGAAACGGGCCACTAAGGCTACCCGCCTCGCAGGCGAGGAGGCGAACCTTGATCTCGCTTACCTAGCTGATGACGACTTCGATGAAGCACTCTTCCCGGAGGGTGAGACGGATGACGCACCCTCGATCGATGACTGCCCCGAGTGGATATCCGACGATGACGACGACCTCGTCATGAATGATGACGAGCAGGACGAACTGATTGGCGCACCAGAGTGGACCAGATGGGTTTGGGTAGTCTTCAATAACGATGACGGCATTCTCGATTACAAGGTTACTCTGCCGGGATCCAGTAACGCCGAGATCGCAAACACACGTCGAATCCAACAGCAGACCTGGGAGGAGATGGCAGGCAATATCATGCGCCGGCAGGCTGCGGCACTGCGATGCACAACACCACTTGAGGCATTACTGAAACTCGTCCCGTCAACCAAATTGGAGATCGAACTCTACCCCGGGCAGGCGAGCCGGCCCGAGGCCACCACGATGCTGTTCGGCACGCCGTTCGGGCTAGTTCCCCTTGACTTCTTCGCCCAGGGACGATCAGACGACCTGTACTTGCGGCTAATTCAGCTACGACAGTCCGTGCTGAAAGATGGCGCGGGAAAACTCACCAAAGGCGGTCAGTTGCCCGCATCAGAAATCCGCGAGGTCTTCCCAGAGGCGTCAAAAGAAGACAAAGATGCGCTGCGTAAGCACACTGTAATGCTCATTGCAGCGCTCTCAAACCCAGCGGTGGTGGCCAGGCATCGAGCTCTGTGGCCTTACACCACGGCGGTGGAGTTGAAACACGACCTCGTCGGTATCCGCCGGAATAGGGGCTCCGACCCCGTCGCCTGGCTTATCCTGACCGGCGCCTTCGACCAACATTCGCACCCGATGTCCATCACGCGTCCCGACGTCTAGAAGAGAACCGTCATGAAAAGGTGCATCATTGTGGGCGCTGTGCCCGAAAATGTGCTGGCGAGACTGTCGCAAGCCGGACTTGAGATTGTGCATACTGATCTCAACTCTGCAAAGAGTGTTGATGCTCCCTTCATCGTCATTGATGTCCCGACGAATGCCGACCAGGCCACGATAAACACTGTTTTCGGATGGCTGAAAGCAGCCGGGCAAGCCGAGGCTCGCGCTGGCATCACCAGCGTTGGCGGCATGACATCGGATGTCTGGGCGCTTCTGATGGATCGCAGCGTGCGGCCTGTCGTACGGCCCTTGAACATCGGGCGGGTTGCAGATGAGTACTCGATAGGGCAGTTCGTCACCCCCGATGATGCCGTTCAACCAACACATGACATACCATTGGGACGGTTCTTTCCGATCACCGCCGATGCTATTCAATACAGGCTATCCCGTCAACTCTCGCTTCCAAACGAGACGATGCAGACTCTTCAGGACGCGGTTTCGGCCATGCAGGCGCCTTTCCCCAATTGGGCCAAGGACAAAGTCACCTCTCACAAAGTGACGCCACCATGGGATCCGAACGGTCAGTTGACCCGGACTGGCGCAGTCGCGGACGACAGAAAGGAACTGGGCCCGAACCCGTCGCTGGCGGATGTGCTGCGTCGTCATGACCGACCCGATGCCATCAAGTTGCTACACCCTGGCATCAGTTCGGATCAACAGCGCCAATACAGTGAATGGACGGCGCCGAAGTTGCTGATCCGGGGTGACTCCGGGTCCGGCAAGACTCTCGTTGCCCAGTTGGTTGCGGATTTGATTCGCCGCAGCCTCGGGGAGGCAGTCGTGGATTTTCCGTTTCAAGTGGTCAATTGTGCGTCCCTAAGTGACACGAGCCTTGACCATGAGCTCTTTGGATCGCCAGACGGCCAGCACACTGGTGTCGGTGTTGTTGTCGGCATACTCGCCAAGGCTAGTTATGGAGTGGCGTTTTTCGATGAAATCGGCGACCTGCCACTTGATGTACAGCGCGGACTGTTGGTCTACCTTCAGGATGGGATGGTTCGACCCTTCGGGATGGACCCATTCCCGGGTTTCACGAGGGTGATCGCAGCGACGAACCGCGAATTGCCTTTGCTGATCGACCGCCAGCAGTTCCGTAATGATCTGCGACAACGCTTCGACTTTGAGATCGTAATCCCTTCGCTCGCAGAGCGAAGTGAACAAGACATGGTAAGAATGGTGGAGTTTGCAGCAATCAACCCTCAGCACAACACTGTGACGAAGGATCGGTTGACTGTGACGCACATCGATCCTGACGCACTCAAGGACCTATCCACACGAAAGTATGAAATGGGTAACTTCCGCGAACTCGAGACGGTGGTGCATCAATCCATTGCCAACGCCCGACGCCGCGGTTCTAAGTGCATCCGCCCGGACGATGTGCCGGTCAACTCGGAGACAGCAGCCATCAAGGACAGTGGAGCCCACATCATCGATGTCGCCCAGGCACCAGAGGGACGCATGATCGATGTAACCAACTATCGCGATATGCAACGGTTGGCCGCATATGTGGGCGCACCGTCACTACGAACGGCAGATGGTGCTGAGTACGTAGTAGCGAACAACCTGATCTATCGATATGGGCCAAGTCCGATTCCGCCAGCGGAGACGGATGGGCCGAAGTTACCGCGGTAGTTAACCAATCGAGTCTGCGATTGCAGCCGCCTTGGTGACGGAGCGAGGCCTCTTGTCCGAGTCGCACAGGTGAGGCGAGGCGGCGCTGCTGCGGCGCAGGTCATTGATCGCGCGGATGCGATCCAGATTCGCAGTGCCACGCCGCTTCTTGCGGCTTTTCGCTTTCATGTTTCCCTCCCACCTGCTGTCCGCGTACTAACCCAACAACCTTACGCTAACCGCATCCGACGGGTGGCGCGACGTTCCCTCTGCAAAACATTCGGGATGCATCTTGCGTGTAATGTCTGGCCAACTGGACACTTACACCGAGAGGTATGACCATGCCGACCTTCGTGAATCGCCTGACAACATTGTGGCAGGCCGCGCTGCACCACCTTTTCGCCTCGAACTCGCGAGATGACCATGCGGTCGAGGTATCGGCCGATACGGCTTCACCGGAGGCGGTAGCTCTTTCGCTCCCTCAGCGAACGATCCGTGCTTCGATCACGCTCCACGCCCCAAAGGGTAATCAGGCAACGGTTGTTCAAACCATGGTCATCGACCCGTCTCGGCCAAAACCAGAGATTACCTTGATCAAGGTGCAGGTCCCCTGGACTCGTCAAACCATGAGTGCCCTCGTGCTCGATGAGTTTGGCCGACTGTACTCGTATTGTCGAGAACAGCAGGTCGTTGCCGACATCTATGTCGGCTATCGCCGTGTCCGTGAAGCCCTTTGGTCAGTCAAAGCCAGCTTCCCTGCGGTCCGGCTGCTCGAGCATGTGGCATCGAGCGATGAGCCAACGGTCTTCCGACTTGACTTGGCACACAGACCGGCGGTTGCGCCGCGCACCAAAGCCTCACACGCTCCAGCATCACACGCACCGACTCACCGCCTTGCAGTCGCCACCGATGGGTCTGCTGCCGGAAACTGGCGGAACGGGATTGGCTGGGCGTGTGTTGCGGGTGACGGCAGGCACGCGACGGGTAACTCCCAGAGTGGTAACAATGCGACACTGGCAGAACTCAACGCCATCGAACTGGCGCTCAGGACATTCAGTGGACCCCTTGACATTCACACAGACTGCCGTTCAGCCATCGCCTGGATCAACAACCCCAGTTCCGCCTGCAACCAGCAGTGCTACTCCTGCGCAAAGCGTGTCAGCCGGCTGATTTCGGCGAGCCAGAGCAACCTGATCTGGGTCAAGGGTCATGCAGGCCACCCGCTCAACGAAACAGCCGATCGGCTGGCCCGGATCGCCCGGCTTGAACTGCAAGGAATGTACCAGGGAAGCGCAGCCGAGGTCGCCGACCGAGTCGCGCATGATCAGAACTACGCCCCTGTGCTCGCTGCCTAGTCAGGCTACTGGAGAACGGATTGTGGCCCACCTGAGTTGACAGCTTTGAGCACCATCTCACTGGATGCGTTCTGCGTATTGCTGAACGCATCCATCAACGCTTGAAAAGGAGAAGACCATGAAGCACTTCACACCTGATACCACCGCCTCCACCATAACGGAGCAGATCCCTGACGGAACGTTCCACGGCGAGTTCCGCTGCAACACCTGCCACTGGCTCTACTACCAACTGCCGACCGCAGCAGCCATATGCCCTCGTTGCGGGAATCCTCTGGAGATCCGACACATCCGCCTCGTGACTCGTCAATGAAGGAAATGACGAGATCGCCAAACTGGCCAGGTGGCCGCCACGGGAACGGGCGGGGCGAATGGCCGTTCATGTGCCGTTTTGACCCCCAAAAGGAGAACTTAATGATCGCGCAAACACCGGCCCATATCGTGCCGCTCCGGCCACGACTCGTGGCTCGGCTGACGCTGCGTACCGACGAGCAAGTAGGCAGCCTCGTCACCGCAATTGAGGCTGCGCTCAGTGACCCCCGGATATGGGGCGACAATGCCGTCAACTACGCCCATTGGCCGGGTTTGGAAACCCCTAAACCTCCGCCAAGGCCGGTGACCGCCCTGAATAGCGCGGCAACCTGGCTTGGCCTCAACCGGGGTATTCAGCCCACCATGTCGGATGAGGCCTGGGATGTGGTCTTCACTGACTGCGTTTCCTTCGCCGAACGGTGCGAGGCAGCCCAACCTTTTGATTATCGTCGGGTGGCGGCCGCCATCACAGGCACCGATGGTGATCAACTTGCGATGACATCAAAAAGCATCTACAGCAGGTACGAAGCTCTTCTGGCCGTCAATCCTCAGGCTAGTTCAACTGATCAGGCTGTAATGCTCAGGTGGGTTGCCGGCACATTCCTACGCGAGCACGCATGGTGGGATACGAAGGAGCTTGGCAGTGGTCCCGTCACCTTCGACGAAAACCGCTGTTGGGCCGGTGACGATCAGCCGACATTGCGGTTGACGTTTGACACCCCTACGTGGGAGCCACTTGGGGACGGCTTGGCCAGTGCGCGGATCCACCCGGTTGTGGCGCAAGTAATTGAACATTGGTTTCAGGTGTTCCCGTCTGCTTTCGCGCCGATACCTGCGGCCAATGTCGCGCCCTATTCTGGCCTTGACGCCGTGCGCGACAACAGCGTTGCGGCCGAGTCCGCGCTTGCGCCCTCCCCAGCGGCACATACATCATCGCTCGTCATTGCGAAACGTTGGTGGCTCGTGCTGATGGTCGCCTGCCTGGGCATCACGGTACTGACCGGATTAGCGGTATGGCTTGACATCAACAACTGGATTGGCCGGCCGACTTTTGCCTCCTCGGTGCGATGGTTCGCGAGCAATCTTGCAACCAGCGCCGGTGTGCTTCTCGGCTGGTCAGCTTTGTCGTACGCAGTTGGGTTGGCTCGCGTGCGCTGGCTGCCACGCCTTCGCCCGGCCTTTCTGCAACACGTCATTTTCGCCAGCTGCGCACTCGCCCTGGGCTCGCTGTCCGCGCTTCTGGCCGACATGTACATAATTGTCCACGAGCCCGACTATCTGCCCGTTGCTGGCTGGTGGGAAGGCGTCGGTGGGATTTGGCTGACGTCTGTCCTCATGGTGGTTCTCGCGGTTGTCTGCGTCATTGCAGCACCACGGCTGGCCAGCGAGTGGGCGCGCATCACGCCTCCGGTTATTTCACTGGCGTCGACGACGGGAGAACAACCATGATGACACCCGCTAAGCCAACCAGGCAGGAATCCATCCAGGCTCGACTTGCGCAGCGACCGTCATTGCGTAGTGACGACGAACTCCGAAGCCTGGCCGCCGCGATCGACGAGTCACTCAGCCCCGCCCCCGTCGACTGGGCGAATGCCGTCAACTATGCAGCTTGGCAGGGATTGACTGGGCTCACTACTCCGGTCGACCCTTCTCTCGGGGCTGTTCGCCGCGCGGCCCGTTGGCTTGGATTAACCCACGACACGGGCCCGGCAATCACCATGCAGTCGTGGGAAGCCATCGTCGCCGACTGTGCCGCCTACGTCGAGCGAAAAGAAGTCGAGCAGCCACTGGACCTCGAATCCGTCATCGTTGCACGCACAGGCGTGGACGTGTGGCGTGCGGACGGCATCAAGCAGGACATTTTGGAGACATTCCAGGGTGTTCTAGACGCAAATCCGACGGCTGGCCCGTCTGACCAAGCTGCGATGCTCTGGGGAGTTGCCAGCAAGCGACTCCGTGAGGCGATAGCTCCCGAAAAGCCAACGGCGGTCGAACCGGCCCGTTTCTGGGCCGGGGAGG